>ORJL010967333.1_pt1 | contig 21388 bp, 18 predicted proteins | sample 1779941 | NCBI WGS metagenome assembly ORJL01 (sample SAMEA104232317, study PRJEB22302) | groundwater metagenome | biome: forest; feature: aquifer; material: groundwater | place: USA | collected 2011-08-07 | depth 5.8 m
GAGGAAAGCGTTGAAGTCGGCCTGCTCGATGCGGACCTGCACACCAATCGTCTTGAGCTGCGCTTGCAGCAGCACGGCCGCCGCCTGCCGCGTGCGGCTCGAGGCGGGGACGAGCAGCGAGAAGGTGAGCGGCTGGCCGCCGCGCTCGCGCACGCCGTCGCCATCGGCGTCGCGCCAGCCGAGCGAGTCGAGCAGGCGGGCAGCGCCGGCGGCGTCGAACGGAATGCCCCGGAGGGTAGTGTCGGAGGTCCACTGCGTGCGCGAGAACGGCCCGATGGCCGGCCGGGCGAGTGAATCGAACACACTGCGCACGATGGCGAGGCGATTGACGCCCATGGTCAGCGCGCGCCGCATGGCGAGGTCGGCGAAGACCGGATGCGGCCGGTCCGGCGCGCTCGGCGCACGCAAGTTGAACTGCACGAATGAGTAGTCGAAGCCTCCGTACGACTGCATCTGCACGGACCCATCGTGCCGCAGCTGGGCGAAGTCGGGCGGCGCAAGCTGCTCGAGGAAGTCGGCCTCGCCCGCCAGCAGGCGCGACGCGACCGTCGCACCCTGTGCGGCCACGACAAAGACGACACCGTCAAGCCGCGGGCGGCCGCGATAGTAGGCGGCGTTTGCCGTGAGCTCGAGCCTCGCGCGCGGCGTCCAGGACACGAAGCGGAATGGGCCGCTCCCCACGGGGGCGCGCACTTCGGGGGCGTCATGCAGCGCCGTGTCCGCGAGCGCGGCGAGGCGATGCGCGGGGAGCGGGATGAGGTTGTAGACGAAGGTGTAGAACTGCTCCGGCGTCCGTTCGCGGAAGTGCACGCGCGCCGTGAGCATGTCAGGTGCGGTGACGGAGTCGACGCTCGCGAACGCGCTGCGTGACGCCGCCCCCACGGCGCTGTCGGTCCAGATGCGGACGGCAAACTGCACGTCGGCGGCGGTCACAGGACGGCCATCGTGCCAGCGCGCGTCCGGATCGAGATGGAACGTGATGGTGAGCGAATCGGCCGACCACTCCCACGCCCGCGCGAGCCTCGGCACGAAGCCAACGTCGCCGAGCGTGTTCAGGCCGGGGCCGATGTCGGCAAGCTTGTCGTAGAGCAGTTCAGTGACCGCGCGGTCCTGAGTGCCCACCGCCAGCGGCGGAAAGAGCGTCTTTGGATCGGCCCCCGCCGACCCCACGCGAATCCCGCCGGTCGGGGTTGCGTCGATGCCGCGGCAGCCGGTGAGGGCTGCGAGGAGGAGGGGCAGGACGAGGCGGAGCGCGAGGGGACGGGTCACGCCGGACAACGATAGGCGAGAATGCTCATCGGCGCCACGTCCACGCATCGTCACGGAACTGCCTCAGGGCGTCATCAAGGTCCGGCGAGCCGTCGAGCGCCTCGTCCGAGGTGAGGATGAGTTCCGCGGCCGATCTTCCGCCGTTCGACTCGGCGACCACGCGCATCAGCGCATCCCGCACCGGTTCGTAGGCGGCCTTGGCGCCCAGCACCTCGTGCAGCGACGCCGCCGGCGCGGGCGGCAGGTACGGGCCGGCGACAAACCCGGCGATGCGGCCCTGGTCATCGTCCAGCAGGATGGAGCCGTGCTGCAGCAGCGCGCCGTCCTGCCGCACCTGCGCACTCCCGACCAGCTTGCGCCCGTCGAGCGTCAGTTCGCCCACGCTCGGCACCGCGAAGCAGGCCGCGCCTTCGGGGCGCATGGTGTGCGTCTTGGCCGCCTCGCGTGCGTCGACACCGAGGGCCCGCAGGGCGCCGAGCAACAGCTGGTTGAAGCGGCGCACGCTGCTCGCGAGCGATTCGCCAGGGGCGACCGGGGCCGTGATGGAGTACGTGACCTCGCGGTGGTGCAGCAGCGCGCGGCCGCCGGTGGGGCGTCGCACGACGTCCACGCCGGCCGCGGCGATGACGCTGGCGTCGTAATGACGGCGCGCCGCCTCGTGCCGTCCGAATGAGAGCGTGGGGCGCGCCCACGCGTAGACGCGAAAGACCGATTCGCCCGTGCGGCGGGCACGGGCCATCAGCGCCACATCGCACGCCATGTTCCACGCGCCGTCGCGGGCCCCCGTGTCGAGCAGCCGCCAACGCATGACGTCAGTTCTTGATGGCGTAATAGACGACGTAGATCCAGGACAGCGCCCCGTGCACGATGGCCCAGAGAATGGACTTGTTGGCGCTCCACGAAATGGCAATGGCCAGCGCCGAGCCGAAGCTGATACCGGCGCGCGTGGCTTCCTGGCGGGCGGACATCACGGGTCTCCTGAGGTGCGGGATTACGAAAGCTACGAGGTGCAGGGGAAGGGTGCAGGGTGTGGTGCAGGGGAAGGGTACAGGGTGTGGTGCACGGGGCAGGGTGTGGTGCAGGGCAGGGGAACAGGGTGTGGTGCGGAGTGCGGGGTGCGGGGGCGCGTGAGCGATGTGGTGATCGGCCCTGCGATCAATCGGGGTATCCCCTGCGCGCTCGATGTCCCAACGAAGTATGCGTCTCGTTAGTTTTATAGACGTCGCGCGCCGAAGCGCACCCGCGTCGGGGGCGCTGCAGGCGCGCCGCACTGGAGAAGCGCGTACCGTGACTTCGACTTCCATTCCGCAGCCGGACGTCTTTACGCCCCGGCACCTCGGCCCGTCGGACGCCGACGTCGAGGCGATGCTGAAGGTCCTTGGCTATCCGTCGCTCGACGCCCTGATCGACGCGACCGTGCCCGGCAATATCCGTCTCAACCGCCCGCTTGACCTGCCGGCCGCCATGTCGGAGCAGGACGCGCTCGCCGAATTCAAGGCGATGGTTGCCCCCAATCAGGTCTGGCGCACATTCATCGGCCAGGGCTACTACGGCACGCACACGCCGGCGGTGATCCAGCGCAACATCCTCGAGAACCCAGGGTGGTACACCGCGTACACGCCGTACCAGGCGGAGATCGCGCAGGGACGCCTCGAGGCGCTGCTCAATTTCCAGACGACGGTCATCGACCTGACCGGGCTGCCGCTGGCCAATGCGTCGCTGCTCGACGAGGGCACGGCAGCCGCCGAGGCGATGCAGATGCTGCACGCCGCAAAGAGCGGGCGCGACGTCTTCCTTGTGGCGGATGACTGCCATCCGCAGACGATTGACGTCGTCAAGGCGCGCGGCGCGGCACGTGGCATCACCGTGACGGTGCAGCCGGTGGCGAAGTTCACGCTCGACGCCACCGTGTGCGGTGTGCTCATCCAATATCCCAACACTTTTGGCGCGGTCGAGGACTATCGCGCGCTCTGTGACCGCGTGCACGCCGCCGGCGCCCTGGTCGTGGCCGCCACGGACCTGCTCGCACTCACGCTCCTCGCCCCACCCGGGGAGTGGGGCGCCGACGTCGCCGTCGGCAATGCGCAGCGATTTGGCGTGCCCTACGGCTACGGTGGCCCTCATGCCGCATTCCTCACCACCAAGGACGACCTGAAGCGCCTCATGCCCGGACGCATCATCGGCGTGTCGCGTGACAGCAATGGCCAGCCCGCCATGCGCATGGCGTTGGGGACGCGCGAGCAGCACATCCGCCGCGAGAAGGCGACGAGCAACATCTGCACGGCGCAGGTGCTGCTCGCGGTCATGAGCGGCATGTACGCGGTCTTCCACGGCCCCGACGGCCTGGTGCGGATCGCCAGGCGGGTGCACCACCTCGCCGAGGCCTTCGCGGCCGGCGCCCGCGCGGCCGGGCACGCGGTGCTGCACGACGTCTTCTTCGACACGGTGCGCGTCTCGCCCAAGGGCGGTGCCGCCGCGGTGAAGCAGGCGGCCGAGGCGAGGCAGATCAACCTGCGCTACTTCGAGGATGGCACGATCGGCGTCGCGATGGGCGAGACGACCACGACCGCCGATCTCGGCGACCTGCTGGCGGTCTTCGGCGGCGCCGCGAGTGCGGCGGACGCCATGGCAAGGGGCGTGGATCCACGCTTCGACGAGCGCTTCGGACGCACCAGCGCCTTCCTGACGCACCCGGTGTTCCACACGCACCGCTCGGAGACGGATTTCCAGCGCTACGTGCGGTCGCTCGAGGCCAAGGACCTGTCGCTCGTGCACTCGATGATCTCGCTCGGGTCGTGCACGATGAAGCTGAATGCCGCCGCCGAGATGTTCCCGGTGACATGGCCCGAGATCGGCAACATCCACCCGTTCGCGCCGGTGGAGCAGACGAAGGGATACCGGGCGCTCTTTGACCGGATCGAAGGCGCGCTGGCGGAGATCACCGGCTTCCACGCCGTGTCGCTCCAGCCCAACGCCGGCTCGCAGGGCGAGTACACCGGACTGCTCGTGATTCGCGCGTACCACGCGTCGCGCGGCGAGTCGCATCGCAACATCTGCCTGATTCCGCAGTCGGCGCACGGGACCAACCCGGCGAGCGCGGTGATGGCCGGCCTCGACGTGGTGGTGGTGAAGACCGATCCGAACGGCAACATCGACGTGGCCGACCTCAAGGCCAAGGCCGAACAGCATTCGGCCAACGTGGCGGCGCTGATGGTGACGTATCCGTCAACGCACGGCGTCTTCGAAGAGGCGATCACCGAGATCACGAAGATCGTGCACCAGCACGGCGGGCAGGTCTACCTGGACGGCGCCAACATGAATGCCATGGTCGGCCTGTGCCGCCCAGGCGACATCGGCGCCGACGTCTGCCACCTGAACCTGCACAAGACCTTCGCCATTCCGCACGGCGGCGGCGGACCGGGTGTTGGGCCGATTGGCGTGGCGCAGCATCTGGCTCCGTTCCTGCCGGGTCACGTCACCATCAAGACGGGCGGCGCGCAGGCGATCGGCGCCGTGGCGTCGGCGCCGTGGGGAAGCGCGAGCGTCGTGCCGATCTCGATGATGTACATCATGCTGCTCGGCAGCGAAGGGCTGACCATGAGCACGAAGATCGCGATCCTCAACGCGAACTACGTGGCCAAGCGGCTCGACGCCGAGTATCCCGTGCTGTACAAGGGCAAGAACGGCACGATTGCGCACGAGTGCATCGTGGACCCGCGCGCCCTCAAGGCAACGTCGGGCGTGGACGCCGGTGACATCGGCAAGCGGCTGATGGATTATGGCTTCCACGCGCCGACTATCTCGTTCCCGGTGCACGATACGCTGATGATCGAGCCGACGGAGAGCGAGCCGAAAGCGGAGCTGGACCGGTTCGTGGACGCGCTGCTTGCCATCCGCGCCGAGATTGCACTGGTGGAGTCGGGCGCCCTGCCGCGCGACGACAACCCGCTGGTGAACGCACCGCATACGATGGAGCATTGCACGGCGGATGCGTGGACGCACGCCTACTCGCGCGAGACGGCGGCGTTCCCGCTGCCGTGGGTGCGCGGGCACAAGTTCTGGCCGGCCGTAGGCCGAGTTGATAACGCATTCGGCGATCGAAACCTCGTATGCGCTTGTCCACCTCTGGAGGCCTACTCGGCCTAGAGAGACAACAGAGAGACAACAGAGAGACAACAGAGAGACAACAGAGAGACAACAGAGAGACAACAGAGAGACAACAGAGAGAAAACAGACTTAGAAACGGCAGAGGTCCGGAGCCATGGCGCCGGACCTCTGTTGTATTTCTGTTGTCTCTCTGTTGTCTCTCTGTTGTCTCTCTGTTGTCTCTCTGCCCCTAGTGGCTGCTTCCGCCACCCGACTCGAGGTGCTTCGCGTACGCTGCCGCGTCCATGAGCGCGGCGACATCGGCTGGCGCCACTCGCAGCTTGAGCATCCAGCCGTCGCCGTACGGGTCGCTGTTGACGAGTGACGGCTCGGCATCGAGACGCGGGTTGACCTCGACCACTTCGCCCGCGACCGGGCAGTAGAGGTCGGAGACCGCCTTCACGGCTTCGATGGTGCCGAATGAGTCGTGCGCGCCGAACTTCGCGCCCGGCTTCGGCAGCTCAAGATAGACAATGTCACCCAGCTCACCCTGGGCGTAATCGGTGATGCCCACCTGGACCACGGATGGGTCGGCGGTGGGCTTGAGATATTCGTGGGAGTTGGTGTAGCGAAGATCAGCGGGTATCGAAGACACGGATCGCTCCGGATGTTGCAAGGTGTGACCGAATTCTACGGGGCGCGCCGAACAGGTTCAAGGCGACGGGGCCAACGCGGCGCGTGCCGCGAGGGCGTCGAAGACCACGCGGGACTGCGCTTCGAGGTCAGCCAGCGTCCCGTCATTGTCGATCACCCAGTCGGCGCGGCTGCGCTTCCGTTCACTCGGCCATTGCGCGTCCATCATCGCCGCGGCCTCGTCGGGTGCAAGCTGACGATCGCGGACAAGCCGCGCGAGGCGCTGGTCGCGCGGGGCGTCCACGAGGACAACGGCGTCCACCGTGCCGGTGAGTCCCGACTCGAAGAGCAGGGGAATGTCGCACACCACCAGCCGGTCACCTCGCGCCGCCGCGGCCGCCACCGCCTCCGCGCGGAGCCGCGCCACCTCCGGGTGCACGATGGCGTCGAGCGCGGCGCGCTCGGTGGCGTCTCCGAAAACGATCCGGCGCAGTGCGCCGCGGTCGAGCGACCCGTCCGCGGCCAGCATGGTGCTCCCCCAGCGCGCGACGATCGCGCGCAGGGCCGGCGTCCGCGGCGCCACGGCCTCACGCGCGAGGAGGTCGGCATCCACGAGCGTGGCGCCCCACGCCGCAAAATGCCGCGCCACCGACGACTTGCCAGCCGCGATGTTCCCCGTCAACCCGATCACGAGCATGGGGAACAATGGCGCCATTCGCGCGCCCCGTGCAACTTCCCTGCTATGCCTCGCCGAGCCGGATTCACGATCATCGAACTGATGCTGGTCGTCGCCCTGATCGCCATCGTGGCGGCCATGGCGCTGCCCAAGATCTCGTTCCTGCGCTACCGGCAGGACGCGAACGGGCGGCTCGTCCAGCGGACGCTGACCGTTGCCCAGCAGCGGGCGCTGACGAAGAACACGAACGTCCTGTTCATCATGGACTACGCCGCGTCGCGCATGCGCATCGTGCAGGACACCAACGCCAATGGCGCGGCCGACGGCGCCGAGAGCTGGGAGTCCTGGCGGCTGAGCGAAGGCGGGGCGCGGTTCGCGATTCCCACGGTCACCGTGGATGGCGCCACCGCGTACTATGCCACGGGGCCGGGCGTGTCGACGACGACGGTGGGGCCCACGATCACCTTCTACCCGAATGGGTCGGCGAGCGGCGACGCGTTCCTGTACATCGGGGTCGTCACGGGGCGGAGCGACGCACTGCGCGCCATCGAGTTCGCGGGCGCCACCGGGCGCACGCGCCTGTGGCGCTACCTCGAGGGGAGCTGGCGCCGGGACTCGCTGTAGCGCCCGGCGGGGGTATCGCGCACCGGTCCGGCGTACCGTCCCGAGCTACGCGATCACGCCCGGGACGAGCGGCGCGAACTTCGCCGTGAAGTGCCGCAGGGCGGACGGCTGCTCGACGATCCGCACGCCGCGGATGCGCGGTGCGAGTGAGTTCACGTGCCCGAGCACCTCGCACACGTAGTCCATGTGGCTCTGTGTGTAGACCCGGCGCGGAAAGGCGAGCCGCACCAGTTCGAGATCGGCCGGACGCTCGGTGCCGTCGGGCTGCTGTCCAAACATCCCCGAGCCGATTTCCGCCGCGCGGATGCCGCCCTCGAGGTAGAGCACGAGGGAGAGTGCCCACCCCGGGAACTCGGACGGCGGGATGTGGGGGAGCCACTGCTTGGCGTCGAGATAGAGCGCATGCCCGCCGGCCGGGCGCACGGTCGGAATGCCGGCGGTTGCCATCTTCTCCGCCATGTACTCCACCATCCGGATGCGGTAGCGCAGATAGTCGGGATCGAGCGCCTCGTACAGGCCGACGGCAATGGCCTCGAGGTCGTACCCGGCGAGCCCGCCGTACGTCGGAAACCCCTCGGTGAGGATCAGCGTGTTGCGGCAGCGCGCCGCGACGGCGTCGTCGTTCATGGCGAGGAACCCGCCGATATTGGCCATCCCGTCCTTCTTGGCGCTCATCGTGCAGCCGTCGGCGAGCGCGAACATCTCACGCGCGATCTCAATCGGCGTGCGGCCGGAGTAGCCGGGCTCGCGGGTGTGCACGAACCACGAGTTCTCGGCGAAGCGGCAGGCGTCCAGGTAGAACGGCACACCATGACGCCGGGCGATGTCGGAGGCGCCGCGCACGTTTTCGAGGCTCACCGGCTGGCCGCCCCCGGAGTTGTTGGTGACCGTGATCATCACCAGCGGGACGCGCCCCGGATTCTCGCGCAGCACGCGCTCGAGCGCGCCGAGGTCCATGTTCCCCTTGAACGGATGCAGCGCCTGCGGATCGTGCCCCTCGGGAATGGGGAGGTCGAGCGCCGTGGCGCCCCGGTGCTCCACGTTGGCGCGCGTCGTGTCAAAGTGGCGGTTGTTCGGGACGATGTCGCCCGGCTTGAGCAGGGCGCCGGTGAGGATGTGTTCGGCGGCGCGCCCCTGGTGCGTGGGGATGACGTGCCGGAAGCCGGTGATGTCATGCACCGCCTGCTCGAAGGCGTAGAACGAGCGCGCGCCGGCGTACGTCTCGTCGCCCTTCATCATGCCGGCCCACTGGTACACGGACATCGCCCCGGTCCCCGAGTCGGTCAGCAGGTCGATCAGGACATCCTCGCCCTTGAGGAGAAAGACGTTGTAGTGCGCGGCGTCGATGGCTGCGGCGCGTTCGGCCTCGGTGGTCTGGCGGATGGGCTCAACGGTCTTGATGCGGAACGGCTCAATGATGGTCTTGTACTTCACGGGGTCCCTTGGTCTTCGAGGCCCTGCGCCAGGTGGGGACGTCCGATGGCACGCAGGAACTGCGCGGTGACGTAGCGGGCGCCGCCACGCTCGCGTATCTCGAGTGGTGTGGCGCCCACGTAGCGCTGGCACATGTTGCGGAAGGCCGAGCCCGACGGAAAGTCGAGCGCGCGCGCGATGCCGTCGGCGCTGCGCTTGGGATCGTCGAGCATCTGGCCCGCAACGATGAGCCGGCCCCAGCCGATCAGCTTCTGTGGGGCGGGGAGGCGCTCCCGGCGCAGCTTCTCCAGGAGGGTGGCCTTGTTGATGGACAGCGTCTCGGACAGCCGGTGCGACGTGAGACGCATGTGGGCGCGCGTCACGACGATCAGGATCGCGTCCCGGGCAGCGGTGTCCATGTCGGCCAGGCGGTGGCGGAGGAGGGCGGCGACGCCGCGCGCCTCGGCCTGCTCGACCACGGTGCGCACCGCCTGTGGCGAGTCGTCGAGGTCCACCAGCAGCAGTCCGTCGAGCCCCGCGCGGCCGGCGTCGAACAGGTCGCGGGCGCGCTGGGGGGTGGCGCTGACGTAGGCGATGAGGGTCAGGCGCGGAAACCGGGTGCGCAGCTGGCGGATGCGCTCGAAGCTGGCCGTGCCGTCGGCGAAGAGGTCCACCACGGCCAGGTGGACGGGTTCCGTGGCGCACGCCGAGAGCAGCTCATCCCAGCTGTGGCATGGGCTTACGGCGTGCTGGCCGCGAACAGCGCCGTGCACGCGCTGGAGGCAGCGGTCGAGCGGAAGCAGCGTGGCGATGACGCCCATAAGGTCCTGGGGGTACGGGCCGCCGTCAGGGCGACCGCAATGAACTTACCACTGGCCCGGCCCCGGCGGCAAAAGGGCTGGCGTCGGGCCCGTCGCGGTCGCCACATTCCCGTATAGATGCAGACAGGGACCTCCGTTCGCGTACCGGGGCGTCGTTCGGGCATGACGCTCATCGAGGTCATCATCTCGGTGATGATCCTCAGCGGCGTGCTCATCGGTCTGTCGAACTTCACGCGCCGGTTCCAGCACCTGACCAATAACCATGACGCCCTGGCCATCGCGAGCGAGCTGGCGACCGCGCGGCTCGAGGCCGTCAAGCTCCACCGGCCGTACTCGACCATTGTCGCCACCTTCGACGCCACGTCGGAGACGAGCGCGACGTCCTCGGCGAATCCATCGATGAGCAGCTACCCCGGGTACACGCGCACGACGGCGGCGGCGCGCACCGGGCCGTCGTCGACGGCGGACTACGTGACGGTGACGGCGACGGTCGTGCACGCGGCGACGAGCACGACCGTGAAGAAGACGCTGGTGCTCGCGGCCTTCTGATGCTTCGGTCCATGCGGCGGGGCGGGTTCACCATGGTCGAGATGATCTTCGCCGTCTCGATTACGGTGCTCGTCTTCTCGATCGCGGTGCCGTTCTTCCGCGCGCAGACGCGGGCCATGGACGCCGGGGCCGGACGGCTCGATGCGTTCCAGAGCGCGCGCTACGCGGTGGCGCGCATTGAGGCCGACCTGCGGCTTGCGGGCGGCGAGCAGGGCCAGCCGGTGATCGTGCAGGCGGCGCCGTTTGCGATCGCGTTCAACGCGAATCGGCAGGGCATCACGACGACGTCCGATCCCAACGCGTCGACCTGGGATGCAACGCTCGACTCGCTGACGACGCAGAGCTGGCTGGTGTCGCGGGCGACGTCGTTGCGAACGTCGAGCAAGACCTATCCGGCCGCCGCCTACACCAACGCCAACGGCACGACGAGTCAGGCGGAGACGATTCAGTACTTCCTGCATGCCGATACCGCCGGTGGGCTCTCCAACCTCTACGTGCTCTATCGGCGCGTGAACGACCGCGACAGCACGCTGGTGACGCGCAACCTGTACGTGTCGGGCGACTCGAACTTCTTCTTCCAGTACTACAAGACGGACGCCAGCGGCAGCTCGGCGGCCATCGACAACGCAGACCTTCCGGTCTATTGGGATGATTCGGTATCGCGCGCCGATTCCATCACGGCGGTGGCGGTGCGCGCGACCGGCCGGTACTGGGACGCGCGCAACCAGGTGAACGTGTATCGTCACCTCTACGTGACCGTGCAACTGCGCAATGCCCTGCGCCTCCTCTCCACGACGTGCGGCGCGGTGCCGAGCACGCCGGATTCGCTCGGCGTGACGGTGGAGACGGCGCTCGCAGGACAGAAACAGGATGTGCGCCTCGACTGGTCCGGCGTGGCGGGCGACTCCACGTCACCGCGCGATGTACGGCAGTATGTCGTGTATCGGCGGCTCAGCGGCGCCACCACCTGGACGGCCATCGCCAGCCGGCCGGCGCGTCGCACGTCCTCGTACCGGTACCAGGACTTCGCGCTGCCGGTCACGGCCGGCACGTACGAGTACGGGCTCGCCGCGCGTGACTGCAGCGGCCTCAGCGCCGTGCGTTCCGGCACCGCGACGGTGACGCTGCCATGATGGCGCGCGTCCGCCGCGGGTCGGCCCTGATCCTGGTGCTGATCATGACGCTGTCGCTCGCCGCGCTGGCGTCGTCGGCCATTTACATGACGGGCAACTCGGGGATGCTCAGCCGCTACCACGACAAGGAGCGCGACCTCACCTTCGCGCTCGAGAGCGCGCTCGAATTGGGCGCGTCGCGGCTGAAGCGCGACACGTCGCTCTGGGTGTCGTACAACAGCTACACGCAGCTCCTGACCAACCAGAAGGTCTACACCTCCGCCGGCGCCGAGGTGACGGGGCTCACGGTGAACCTGTACGGCGCGTACACCGGCGATACCGCCGGGACGCGCGTCCCGTACATCACGTTGCTCGCCACCGTCAGCGACGCGACCGGGCTCCGCCTGGCGCGACGCATGGACCTGCTGGCGCAGTCGTTTTCCCGCTACGGGCTGTTCGCCAATGATTTTCCATCGTCCGCCTCGATCGGCGCCGGTGAGAACATCGGCGGGCGCGTGCACGCGAACAACCGCTTCACGGCGTCGTCGTCGGGCACGCCGAGTCCGGTCTTCGCGGACACGGTCAGCGCGGCGGGGACGATCAGCGGCGCGGCGCAATGGTCCGACACCGTCTCGTCGACAGGTGGCGCGACGGTGATCCCGTACCCGCTGTCGACGGCGGCGTACTGGGGCGCCAGTTCCCTGGGCACGTACTTCTACAACGTGGCGGTCGCCGGCGGCCTCTACGAGGCCGTCTCCAGTGGCAGTCGCGGTCGCGTCGAGTTCCTCACGATTGACATGAACGCCAACGGGATGGTCGACTCGACGGAGGGGTTCTTCCGGTACTTCCGCCTCAACTCCGCCTCCGACACCACGCAGCTCGCGGTCTACTTCTCCGGCACGCCCGTCTCGCTGTCCAACTCCGTGCTGCTGAACCAGTGCGGCGCCTTCTACACGATCAGCGGGCGCCGGGAGTTCTTTCCGATCGTCATGCACAAGGTGAATTGGGTGCGCAGCAGGATCCAAACGAGCACGTACCCGACGGTGAGCGACCCGCAGGCGACGGCCATGGCGGCGCTCGACCGCGCCGCGATTCGCATGATCCTGCAACAGCCGCTGGCACGCTGCTTCCCGCAAGGAAGCCCGTATCTCGTCAACACCGAGCGGTTCACCACCAACAGCAGCTGCAGCCAGAGCTGGTATACGGGCGTCACCATGTACTCGTGGGGGTCGAGCGCTGCGTGCGGCGCAACGGAGAAGTACGGCGGCCAGGACACCACATTTACCCGCTATTCCTTCCGTTGCACGGTGGACCAAACTGTCGCCACGGGGCGATGTACGGCGGAACCAACCTACGAGGGGTTCTGGGACACCTATGGGGGATCGAGCAACCTCCCGTCGCCGCTGCCCGCGTCTGTGCGACAGAACACGGAGCGGATCCACCTGTATCCGCTGCACACCACCTACAATCCCAACTCGCGCCGCGTCATCTACCTCAACAGCAGCATGTACGTGCACGGCACGGTGCTCGGGCACGTGACGCTCTACGTGAACGGTGTCGTCAAGCTGATGGACGACATCACATACGTCGAGGACCCGTCGGACACCACGAATCTGTGCCGCAGCTTCTTCGGCCTGATGGCCAGGGATTCCATCGCCGTCATCGACAACGCGATCAACCGGCCGCGCATTTACGACACGCCGTCCACAACCGCCGGATATACGCTCACCATGGGTGGCAATCGCGAATTCGTGTTCCACGGCGTGGGGATGGCGCTTGGCGGCTCGTTCAACGCGGTCACTGCGAGCGGTGCGACGGTCACCAACCCGGCCTACACCTGTCCGCTGGGTTCAGCGTTCACGGCGTCCGGCGGATGCCTGCAGGTGGTCGGCGGCATGGTGATGAGGACGTACGCGGCGCCGTATACGAGTACGGCAGGTTCGGGGATGCGTCCGCTGCGCCAGCTCGATCCCTGCCAGAACACGAACCGTCGTCCGCCCTATTTCCCGCTGGCGCGCACGCGGGTGCGTCCGTTCAAGTCGTTCGATGTGGACGTGCGCCAGGTGAAGACGACGACGCTCCTTGCCGCGTATTTCAGCCGGTTGCGGGGGAACAAGGCGGCACCGTAAAGACAGACGGCGGACGGCAGACGGCGGACGGCAGAAGGCGGAGGCCGGAAGGCAGATGCGCGAAGCGAGGCTTCCGCGATGCACATCTGCCATCTGCCGTCCGCCGTCTGCCGTCCGCCGCCTGCCGTCTGCCGTCCGCCGTCCGCCGTCTGTACCTACAGCAGGCTCGGCTGATCCCCCTTCAACACCGTATGACATGCCCGGCAGCGCGCCTCGTAGCTCTCGGTGCCGCCCACCATGATCTGCGGCGAGTCGTAGCGGGCCGGCTTGCCGTCAATCAGGCGCTGGTTGCGACTGGCCGGCATCCCGCACAGCACACAGATGGCGTGCAGCTTGTCCACGACTTCGGCCAGGCACATCAGCTTCGGCATCGGGCCGAACGGCTCGGCGCGAAAGTCGGTGTCAATGCCGGCGAGGATGACGCGCACGCCGCGGTCGGCAAGACCGGTGGCGACGTCCACGATGCCGTCGTCGAGGAACTGCACCTCGTCGATGGCGATCACGTGCGCCTCCGGGTCGACGCGTTGCGCCACCTGCGCCGCCGAGTCGACCGGGATCGCCTCGACGGTGCGGCCATCGTGCGATCCCACGGCGAAGACGCCGGTGTAACGGTTGTCCAGATGCGACTTGAACACCTGCACGCGCTTCTTCGCGATCATCGCGCGACGGACGCGGCGAATGAGTTCCTCACTCTTGCCACTGAACATCGAACCGGCAATGACCTCCACCCAGCCGCCGGTGAGCTGGAAATGCTGTGTCATCGATCATCCCGTGGCTTGCGCGGACCCGTACTCCGCGGCTTGTCCTTGAATCCGCCCGCGCGTTTGTCGCCAAATCCGCCCCGCGGCTTGTCGCCGAACGAACGCGGCTTGTCGCCGAACGAGCGCGGCTTGTCACCGAACGCGCGGGGCTTGTCGCCATACGCGCGGGGCTTGTCACCGTAGGCGCGGGGCTTGTCGCCGAAGGCGCGGGGCTTGTCCCCGAAACTGCGGCGCGGCGCGCGTTCGTCACGATCGCCGGCTCCCGCCGGGCGGCGCGGTGGACGGTCCTCGCGATCGCGGCGGACGGTGCGATCCACGAAACGGGGCTTGGCGGCCTCGCGCGGGTCGCGGAGCGGAAAGTCGTCGCGCGGACGCGCCGGGCGCTCGGCCCGATCGGCGCGGGGCGCAGAACGCGGCGCGGAGCGCGGGGCGCGGTCGGAAATCGCCGGGGCTGCGGCGACGGCATGCGCGGGAGCCGGCGTCGCGGCACGGGCGGCCTCGAGCAGGCGCAGCGCAGCGCCGGCAAGTTCGGCGCCGTCGTATTCGGTGAGCAGCGGTTCGAGCGAAACGATCTCGCGGGCCGGATACGACCCGGCGAGCACCGCGCGAAGTTCGGCGCGCAGCCGCTCTTCCTGGGCGCGTGCGGCGCTGGTGGCGCGACGCGTGGTGAACGGCGTGACGTTCGCGCCGCCGGCCAGGCGCCGGAGCGCGCCGAGCTGGCGGGGCGCGATCAATGCAACGGCACGTCCCGGCTGCGACGACATCGCCGCCTCGAACGCCGCCGGCGTTGGCAGGCCGGCGAAGACGACCAGGGCGACATTCTGTGGCGCCGCCCCGTCGCTCACCTGAACGATCGTCGCGTCCGCCGGGTAGCCGTGCGCGGCAAGCGCGCCCTGCACCGACGCCGCGTCGCCAGTGACCACCACCGCCGACGGCGGATCGAGATCGTCGAGCAGGGAGGGGACGAGAGTCGCGGCGCCGGAGCTCCGCACGAAGAGATATTGCACCGGCGCCGGCGTCGTCTCGCTGGACGCATCGTCGGCGAGGCGGTGCGCCTTGTGGAAGTAGCGCTCCAGGAGGACCTCGACCACCGGCGTCGCTTCCGACGCCACCAGCACGCGCCGCGCGTCCTTGGGGACCGACGTCATCACCGTGGCGAGCTGATCGGCATCGTACTCCTCGGCGCCGACGAGCGCGACCACCTGCACGCCGTCGAGCGGGAGGGCGGAAGCGCTGAGCATGCGCTCGGCGTCGGACGGGGTCACGATGACGATGGGGGCCCCGTGGGCCTTGAGCACGCGCGCGGCGCGCAGCGCGTCAGTGACCGGCAGGATGCGCGCGATGCCGGGGCGCGCCACGCGGAGTGCGGTGGCGAGCTCCACGGCGGCGCCGGAATCGGGGACGCAGATGAGCGCGGCGGGCGAGGCGCCCGGATCGCCACCGTCTCGGTCAATCAGCGGCGCGAGCCGGTCGGCGATGCGCCCCCAGTGCGGGGCAACGAAATGGGCTACGGACGTCACGCGGCCGGTGCTGCCGGCGGTGGTTGGCAATGCGCTCACTGCGACCTCGATTGTCAATGGCGTCAGCGCCAGCGTGACGCTAACTTCGTGTTGCACCCACAATCTAGCGCAATTACCCCCGGCCCTCCAATGTCGGAGCCCGGCTCGACCATGTCGCATCCTTTCGTGCCCTCGCCAAACGTCGCCTCCATCAAGGAGTCGGCGACCATCGCCGTCTCGCAGCGCGCCAGGGCGCTCCGCGCCGCAGGCCGCTCGATCATCGATCTTGGCGCTGGCGAGCCGGACTTTGACACGCCGGCGTTCATTCGCGACGCCACCAAGGCCGCGCTCGATGAGGGGCTCACGCGCTACACCGCCGTGGACGGGATTCTGCCATTGCGCGAGGCGATCGCCGCCGACGCGACGCGCCGCCGCGCCGGGCGGGACGCGGCGGTGACGGCCAGCGAGGTCGTCGTGTCCACCGGCTCCAAGCAGTCGCTGCAGAACGCGACGTTCACGCTCTTCGGGCCCGGCGACGACGTGCTGCTCGCCGTGCCCAGCTGGGTCAGCTACGTCGAGATGGTGGGCCTGGCACGGGCAAACCCGGTCGGCATCCCCGGCGATCCCGCGCGCGGGCTCAAGCTGACCCCGGCGCTGCTCGAGCGGCATGCCACGTCGCGCACGCGCGGTCTGATGCTCAACTCGCCGACGAATCCGACGGGCGCGGTCTATGATGCCGAGGAACTGCGCGCCATCACCGATCTCGCCGCCGCGCGCGGCTGGTGGCTGATCAGCGACGAGATCTACGCGCGCATCACGTACCGGTTGGCGGAGGCCCCGTCGGTGCTCGACGTGGCGGAACGCCGCGACAACCTCGTGGTCGTCAGCGGCGTCGCCAAGGCGTACGCCATGACGGGATTCCGGATCGGCTGGTCGGTGGCCCCACGCGCGGTGTCTCAGGCGATGACCGCACTTCAGTCGCACACCACGTCCAACGCGGCCACGGAGTCGCAGTACGCCGCCCTTGCCGCGCTCACGCGCACGGCAGAGGCGGACGCGGCGGTGCGCGCGATGGTGAGCGAATTCCGCGCCCGCCGCGACGCGGCGCGGGTGATCCTGTCGGCCATTCCGGGGCTCGAGCTGGTGGAGCCGGACGGCGCGTTCTACCTCTACTTGAAGGCGCCGGGCAACGACGGCACGGCCTTCGCGACGCGCCTGCTGGACGAGGAGGGGATTGCCGTGGTGCCGGGAGCGGCGTTCGGCACGCCCGAGTGGGTGCGTGTGTCGTACGCCGCCGCGCACGCCGACGTCATGGCGGGCATGCACGCGATCGTGCGCACCTGGCGGGCGTGACCGGCGGTCCCGTGTGCGCTATGTTGGATTGCACTGCGTTCCGTGCGCCCACCCCAGCATCGGTGTTGCCATGATCACGACCATTGTTCTCGTCAGGGCCGAACCCGCGCTGATTCCAAAATGCGCAGCGGCACTCGCCGGTATCGCCGGGGTCACGGACGTCTATTCCGTGTCGGGCGAATGGGACCTTGTCTGCATCATCAAGGTCGCGGAGTACGACGAGATTGCGCACGTCGTGACGGAGGAGTTTCCGAAGGTGCCGGGGCTGGTGCGCACGACGACGCTGACCGCGTTCAGGGCGTACTCGAAGGCGGACGTCGAGCAAGCCTTCAATATCGGCGTCGAGTAAGCTTGAAGAGAGAGACAACAGAGAGAAAACAGAGGGGCGCGCCGAAGTTCGGAGTGCCCCTCTGTTTTCTCTCTGTGTTCTGTCTGTTGTCTCTCTGTTACTTATCTCTGCCTCAGGCACCATTTCTGCGGCACCCGCAGCCCCTCATGCCACTTGCCGTTCGCGCGCGTGAGGACCAGCAGGTCGTTGGTGCTGCCGTAGCGCCACGACTCCACGAAGATCTCGTCCGTGCCGTCGCCCGTGAGGTCCAGGTGGTCGAGCAGGCGCTGGAACTCCACAAGGCGAGCCTCGCCGCTCTCGAGGTGCTTGTAGGTGACCTTGTACCCCGTGCCATCGGCATCGTCGCCGAGCACGAGGAAGTGCGTGGTGTGGCCCGCGCCCGGTCCGGTGTCCCCCGCGTTCGCATCCACCTGGTTCGCGACGAGCGTCGCCCGGCTGCCGCCCGCCATGTTGATGGCGCGCGCGCTGAATGACGCGGTGTCGATGTCGGCCGTGTCGAGTCCCTCGGCCCGCAGCGCCAGCAGCGCGATGGCGCGAACAGCCGCGTCGAGGTCGCGCGGGGGCTGCGACTTCGTCGGCGTACTGCCGCCGGCGACACTCAGCGAGAGGAACTCAAAGGCGGGGTCGAGCGCCACGCGGGTCCTCAGCGTCACCGCCGCCATCGGGCGGGCCTCGCGACAGCCCGGCAGCTCGTAGAGCGGCTCGCTATCCGGCTCCCACATCCGGCGCGATACGACCACCGTGCCCGCCGGTTGTCCGTCGCGGTAGACGGGGTACTCGGTCCCCGGCTGGAAATACGCCGAGTCGAGCCGGCGCCAGTCGGCACCCGGCAGCTCAATCGGCTTGACGCTGCCATCGATGATGACTGCCACGGGGACGAGGCGCGTGGAGTCCAGCGTGCCAAACGCCTGAAAGACGAGCGGCGGTTTGGCGGCAACGTCGAAGGAGGGCGGTGGCGGCGTGTCGTCGCCCGGTTCCTGCTTCGCCTTGTCGCATCCTGCCGCGAGGGCTAGGATGCTCAGCATGAGTGCGGAACGGCGCATGGGGCCAACGTACCCGTCATCTGGAGGGGCCGCAAGCGTGCGCGATGCCCTCCGGGCCGTGCGGCAGGCCGGCGCCGCCGTATCCGCGGGGGAGCCGCTGCTTGAGCTGCGCCCCGTCGCCCCGGAGCCGCCCCGCTTGCAGCGCGCGGAACCGCTTGAGAGCGACGCCGTGCGCGTGCGCCGTGTGCCGGGCGACCCGGCTCTGGGCATCGCCGCCTTTCTCGACGGCATCCAGGAGAGTCGCGTGATCGCGCATTGGCCGGGGGGCATCCCGCTGGTGCACGGCACCGTCGCCGCCGCGGTGCGGCTTCGGCAGGCGCGCACGCTCGTGGCCTGGCGGCCGGACAGCGTGCGGGTGGAGCGGGCGCTGTTCGTGCCGCGTGCCGCGGTTGGCGAGGTCGCGTGGAGCGCACTCGGGGCCGGTTGCGCGGTGCGCGATACACTGGCGCCAGACGAAAGCGGCCCCTGGCACCCGCAGGAACTGACGGCGCGCGCGTTGAGCGCCGTGCAACGCCGACGGGAGGCCGCCGAGATGGCGTGCGCCGAGTTGTGGTGCGCCGAAGGCGTCGGTCCGCTCTTCGTGGACGGCGGCATCGCATCCGCCGGCACCGCCGCCCATTCGGCGCTCGCCATCGGCGTGGTGAAGTCGCATCGCACGCTCTACGTGGACGGCGACGCGCTCCCCGTCGTGCTCGGACTTGCCGCCGGCGAGCGCACCACGGCGTTCACCGTGACGTCACCACGCCGTGCTCCTGTGGCGAGCTGGTACCTGCGCCTCCGCGATCCCGCATCGCGCGATGCGCTGTGGGGTCTCGTGCGCGTCGAGGTGGCGATCGAAGGCGCGACGACGGCGCGCGCCGACCTCGTCTCGCGCTGGCTGCTCGCGGAGCGCTCGCCCGTGTCGCTCCCCGATCCCCGCTGGGGAGCGATGGCGTACGGCGTTAGGTTGACGGAGGAGTACCTGCGGGCGGTGACGAGGTGAGTGGTCGGAGGGGCCCGCACCCCGCGCGGCGCTCGGCGCCGCGTACCGACCTCGCCAATCGCAATCCTGAATCGCAATCCTGAATCGCCATCCGGATTCCAAATCCTCAATCGTATTCTGATGCCCATTGGCCGAGTCGTCGCAACGGAGCGCCGTCCCAACACCCCCCACGAGTTCCACTTCTGGACCGCGCTGGACGCGCCCGTGGGCATCGGCACGATCGTGCGCGTCGAAGGGCCGCCAACCGGCGACGGCCGGCTGGCGACGGTCTACGGCGTCGTGGTCGAGGGCTTCTCGTACACCGACCTGCAGACACCGCTGCACGACGTCATCGGCGCCGACGGCGACCCGGCCGCCGCCGTGCGTGCACCCACCGATCGCACGGAGATCCGGCTCTACACCGCCCACGCCCTGCGCCACATCCCCGATGAACCGCTGCAGCCGGTGCCCATGGGCACCGTGCACCTGGCCACCGAGGACGACATCGCCGTCGCGCTGCGCATGGACGGCTACCTGCGCGACGGGCAGAACACCGGCATCCCCATCGGCGTCTATCGTTCCGGCACGATGCAGGCTCCCATCTACCTCGATGCGGATTTCCTCCTTGGTCCCGAGGCCGCGCATCTCAACATCTCGGGGGTCTCCGGACTCGCGACGAAAACGAGCGCCGTGGAGTGGCTGCTGAGCTCCATCTTCGCGCACTTCCCGGCGCAGAAGGGGAGCGTGGCCGCCGTGTGCTTCAACGTGAAGGGGCCGGACCTCTGCTTCCTCGACCAGCCCTCCGAGAAGCTCGATGACGCCGACCGCGCGCTCTACGAGGCGGCGGGCGTGCCGGCCGAGCCGTTCAAGCACGTGGAGTACTTCGCGCCGTGGACGGCGCGCGGTCACGCGCTGGCGACGCTGCGCTCGAACTCCGCGCTTGCTCACAACGTGCATCCGCTCTCGTGGGGACTGCGCGAGGTGCTCCAGTACGCCGAGGTGCTGCTCAACAAGGACGACGTGGATGCCAAGGCGGACGCGCTCATCGACTTCATTCGCGAGCGCGTCGTCAACCAGGAATTCTCCGATCCCATCCTGCCTCGCGCGCACACCGTCCGCTCGTTCTCGGACCTCGAGCAGTGGTTCCGCGACGTCCTGCGCGGGATGGAGTCCCGCAACGCCGAGACGTGGCGGACGCACCACGTGGCGACCATTCGCAAGGTGCGCAACCGGCTGACCAACATCTCCACGCGCTGCCGCGGGCTGGTCACCGACGACGGCACGTCCAATGACCTTCCCTTCGGATCGTTCAAGGACCGCGCCGTCTACGTCATCGACGTGGCCTCCTCGGAAGAGGATGCGCAGGACCTGATCTTTGCGCGCGTCGTGTCGCAGCTGCGCGAGCAGCTCGAGCGACGGACCCTCGGCGTCGATCACGTCGTCGTCTTCGTCGACGAGCTGAACAAGTACGCGCCCTCCGATGGGCCCGACACGTACGTGCGGCAGATGCTGCTCGACATCGCCGAGCGGGGCCGGTACCTGGGACTCGTGCTCTTCGCCGCGCAGCAGTTCCGGTCGCAGGTGCATCGGCGGGTGGTGGGGAACTGCGGGACCGCACTGTTCGGTCGCATGGACATGGACGAACTCGCCACGCCGGGATACGCCACGCTCGCGCCGGCGACGCGCATCAAGCTTTCGACGCTCGACAAGGGCCAGTTGATGGTGCGCCACCCGCATTTCGCGCAGCCCGTCTTTGTCCGTTTCCCGCGTCCCGCCGTGCTCGGCGGACGCGAGGGCGTGGAGCGGTTCCCGGCCGAGCCGGAGCCGTCGCTCGAGGTGGCGGTGACGCGCACCCTGCGCTCGCTTGACCCCTCGGTCACGCTCGAATGGGTCAAGCAGGCCATCGTGGCGGCCCCCGAGGACGACGTGCTGCGGGCGCGCAATCGCACCCTGCAAGCGCGCCCAGAAGACGTGAAGGCCTACTTCCGCGCGCAATTCCGTTCGCGAGCGGCCGGAGAGTCGGTGGGCGCGCGCCCGGCGTCACTGCCGCTCGCCGGAGGCGGGGGGGATGATCCCTACGGTTTCTAGCGGAGCAGAGTGAGGCGGAGAA
>ORJL010748279.1_pt1 | contig 21385 bp, 15 predicted proteins | sample 1779941 | NCBI WGS metagenome assembly ORJL01 (sample SAMEA104232317, study PRJEB22302) | groundwater metagenome | biome: forest; feature: aquifer; material: groundwater | place: USA | collected 2011-08-07 | depth 5.8 m
GAACATGGGGGAGGAACAAGCCGCGGTGGCCGCCGAGAGCGGGCAACCGCAGGCTTCCCTGGTTCGCGACGGTACGACGACCCTGCCAGAACGTGGCGCCGATTTCGATCGCGCCCTGACCAATGCACTAGGCCGAGGCCTTACTCCTCAAGCCGCCTTGGAGGTCGCCAACAGGGCAGCCGACGCCGTCGTCCCCGCGCCGACTCCCGCGTCAGCGCTGGCTACAGGTGTCGGTGTCGAGACGCTGGTACCCGCCAGCGGCTCCAGCCGAACCTATCGAGCCGTCCTGAGCATGGCACTTTCACGTGGGCAGACGCCGGCGCGCGCGATCGAGGCCGCGCGCCGGGCGGAAGACGCAAATGCCTTCCGCTTCACGATGCCCGCCGGCGTGGCGCGCAGTTTGCCCAGCAACCTGAGTGGCGCGAAGGTCACCGACGCGGATGGACGCCCGCTGCCGTCCTGGCTGCGTTTCGATCCGGCCAAACGTCAGTTCATCGCAACCGAGGTGCCGGAAGGTGGCCTGCCGATCCGGGCCGTCGTCGTCGCGGGCCAATCTCGCGTGCCCTTCCTGATATCCGACGGCCCCATGCCCAAGCAATGACCATGCATTTCGTTCCGCTCTTTCGCAGCACTTCCCCCAAGACCATCATCCTGGCAAACACGAGGCAATCATGAGCAAAGTTATCCAACTGCTGCAAGGCAAGGCGAAATGGCGAGTGTTCTGGCTGATCATGATCGTGATCGTGGTCGTCAGTGCGGTGCTTTCCGCCGTGGCCCGGTTCACCCTGGTTGAAGACAATCTCGAGACCAGGCCAAGGCTGGCGCTGGTGGTTCCGACGAAGTCGCCGACCGGCATCGCCATGCAAAAGGGGGCGCAGCTCTTCCTGGAGCAACTCGGGCGCGATGGTGGCATCAACGGGCGGCACGTGGAACTCATGGTGGTGGAAGAGGGCGCGGATGCGCCGACCAAGGTAATGGCCGACAAGCGCGTCATCGGGGTCGTCGGCTATCTCGATGCCGGCCTGCTCAAGCAAGCGGCGCCGCAGTACGAAAAGGCCAAACTGCGCGTGGTGACGCCGCTGCAACTGGCCGCGCCCTTGGCCGGCGTCGTGTCCCTGGGGCTCGATCCGCGCGAGGAATCGCGATTCGCCGCCAACTATGCGCGCAACATCCAGCAGCGTCGCTTGATGTATGTGATACGCGAGGAAGGAGCCGAATTTGACGCTCTGGTCGATCCGCTGGTCGATGTTTATCAACGTTTCGATACGCCCGTAAAACAGGTCTGGACACTCCCGGCCGCCGGCGACGAAGCGAAGCTGAAGCAGATCATCGCGGCGGTGAAGGACATAGACGTCGGCGCCATCTACATTGCAACCCGCCCGGAACTGGCGGCCCGCCTGGTCCATGCTATCCGTGGCACGGGCAATGCGCTCGATCTTTTCGGGCCGTCGGCACTGGCCACCGGCGAGTTCTCGCAGGCGCTGAAAAAGCTTGCCGGCAAGGATGCCGAAGTACAAAGCCACGGCATCATCGTCGCCACGCCGGTGTTGTTCGATACCGCCAACGAGCGTGCGCAGCGTTTCCAGTCGGCATACCAGCGCAGCTTCTCGGCCTCGCCCGACTGGGTTGCCACCGTCGCGCACGACGCCGCCCATTACGCCGTTTCCGGCAAGCCGCCGGCGGAAACCGCCGGCGGGATCATGGGCAACCTGTCCTTTGTCGATGGCCTCGCCCAGGTCCCGACCCAGATGGGGGCCTTCAACGGCAATCGATTGATTTCCGCGCCCATTCAATTGCTGCCGATCGCCAAGGGAGCCGGGTTCAACTATATCGACGCCCTGCGCCAGGGACGCGTGCTTTACGTCAATGATCGTTTCATGTTCAAGACCAGCGTGGTCTATGTCGGCGTGACCCTGCACGAGATTTCCAACATCGACAAGCAGAAGGAAACGGCAACGCTCGACATGTCGATCTGGTTCCGCTACCGCGGCAAGTTCGACCCGCAGGATATGGATGTCGTGAACGCCGTCGAACCCGTCAAGTTCGACAAACCGGAAGAGATCAAGGACAGCGAGGAGGTGCAGTACCGCCGCTACCGCGTCAAGCAGGCGTTCAAGCTCAACTTCACGGCCGACAAGCGCGCCTACAACCAGAACATAGCTGGAATCTCTTTCCGCCACCGCCTGCTCAACCGCAACAACCTGACCTATGTCGTCGATGTACTTGGCATGCCGACCGGCAGGGTCCTGGCAGACGACCTGCGTCAGCGCCGGATCCTGCGTTCCGGTTCGGACTGGGCGGTGGAGAATGCCTGGATCTCGCAGGACCTGGTGCGCGAGCGCGGCGATGGCGCCCCACAGTATGTCGGCATGACCGGTGAACAGCCGCTGTTCTCGGCAATAAGCTTCGGCGTGCTGCTGAGTCCCGAAGTCGTGGCCGTGCGCGACCTGATACCCAACGCCTTTTTCCTCTATATCGCGATCTTCGGCCTGGTCGGTGCCATGGTCGGCCAGGCACTCGATGCGCAGGTACTGGGGCGCTACTGGGTGCTGCAGTCCTGGTTGCTGCGCCTGGCTTTCTGGCCCTGCCTGCTGCTTGGAGTCGGCAACATGGCCATCGACTGGGCCTTCGGTCACTGGGCGCAGTCCTCGACGCAAACGCTGGTCATGGTGTATGAAGCCTGCTGGTGGATACTCGGTGCGCAGTTGGTGGATATGGCCGTGCGCCGCTTCGGCTGGGTACCGCTCGAACAAACGACCGGGCGCCAGGTTCCCAACGTGATGAAATTCTTCGTCACCGTGCTGATCTTTGCCCTGGCCTTTGGCGGCATCATCGCCGTGGTATTCAACCAGCCGCTGACCAGCTTGCTGGCAACCTCGGGCGTACTCGCCATGGTGGTCGGCCTGGCCATCCAGGCCAATATCGCCAACGTGTTCTCGGGGATCGTCCTCAACGTCGAGCGTCCGTTCAAGGTCGGCGATTACATCAAGATCAACAACATCATCGGCCGCGTCACCGACATCACCTGGCGTACCACCCGGATGGAATCAAACGAGGGCCCGATGGTAAGCCTCGCCAACTCGAAGGTTTCCGAGGCCATGACGGAGAACTACAGCCTGGTGCCGCACGGCATCGTAGCGGAAACCCGCTTCTATGCGCCGCCCGACGTGGATCCGGCGCAGGTACTGGATATCATCGACCAGGCGGTGGCGAAGTCCACCCAGATCATCTGCAAGGATGATCCCAGCTACGAGCCGATCGCGCGGTATCGCGGCGTCGTCAACCTCAATGGCCGCTGGGTCGCCGAGTTTTCAGCCGGCTATCGCGTCGCCGGGTTGCCGAAGAGGGGGCGCGCCCGCGAGGAATTGTGGCGACACGTACGGGAGAAATTCGTCGAACGCAATATTCCCCTGATACCGGTGGATCAGGCCGACGACATCCTGGTGGTCGAGGCACCGGCCGGCGCTCAAGGCGCCTAGGCCGGGTTATTTGTCGACATATCAACCCTGCTGAACCGGACAAGAAAGGAAAACCCGATGAGCAACCCATCCGCTCCCCCCTCGCGTTCCGAAAGGGAAGCACGCATCAAGGACAAGGCTGGCTGGGCCATCACGATTCTGGCCGCCTTGCTGGCGATCAATACCCTGGTTGGCGGCGGCAATAACAGCAAGATTCTCAACAACACCATTGCCGCGAACAATACCTGGGCCTTCTTCCAAGCCAAGAGCATCAAACAAACCGCTTACGAAATTGCCTCGGTGCAGGCCGCAGACGCCGGGAACACGGCAGTCGCCCAGAAGTACGCGGCGAAGGCGGCCAGTTATGAAAGCGAACCGGCCACCGGCGAAGGGAAAAAGGAACTCATGGCCAAGGCGCGGGCCCTGGAAGCGGAAAGGGCGGCCGCAAAGGAGCGCAGCCCCTGGTTCACCTTTACCGGTAGCGCGCTGCAAATTGCCATCGTCCTGCTGACGGCCAGCATACTGAGCGTGAGCAATCGCCTGTTCCTGGCGAGCGCCATCGTGGGTGCCTGCGGAGCGTTCCTGATGACCCAGGCGATCTGGCTCTGGATTCCGATCGCCGCACCCTAGGGCGATTCCGCGTCAACCCTCACGACAGGGGTGCCAAATGGCTGCGCATTCAACGCATCAGACCTCATTGCTTGCCAGAGCAGGGTGGCCTTGGGCCGGTGCCCTGCTTCTTGGTTTCCTGTTCGCCTTGCTCGCGCCGTGGGCGCATGCGGCAGCGAATTCACCGCGTGTGATCGATGTCGGAATCTACCTTAACAACATTCCTTCCATCAGTTTGAAGGAAAAGAAGTTTCAGGTCGATTTCGTCGTCTGGTTTCGCTGGACGGGGGATGACATCAATCCCGTCGAGACCTTCAGCATATTCAACGGTCACATCGATGCCAAGGATGGGATCATCACCAAGAAAATCGGCGATACCCGGTATGCCTCGGCCCATGTCGAGGCCACGATCTTCAGAAACTTCGATGTCGCCCACTACCCGCTGGACAGCCAGACCCTGAAGATACAGATTGAGGACAGCAAGTCCGACGGTCGGCTCGTGAGCTTCAAGCCGGACAAGGACAACACCAATGTCAGCTCCAAGATCACCGTTCCGGGATGGGGGGTGGGAAAGTTCGACAGCTACGGATCGATCACGAGCTACAAGACCAATTACGGCGACCTCTCCCTCGCCAGGAACGCGGAAGCGCAGATTCCGCGCTATACGTTCTCCATCGACATGAAGCGATCCGGGCATGGCTATTTTCTCAAGTACTTTTCGATGCTCTTCCTCGCGGCCGCTTTGACATTGGCGGGGTTTGCCATCAGTTCCGATCTGATCGATTCACGATTCTTCCTGAGTACCTCCGCGATATTCATGGCGGCGATCACGGGCGGTTCGCTGGGTACCAGCCTGCCCGAAACCGATGAGTTCGGCATGGGCGACCAGCTTTACCACATGACAATGGCTTTAATATTCGCCGCCACCCTGATCTTCATCCATCTTCACAAGGCGTCCCATGCCGACCCGGGGCGAGCCGACAAACTGTCCGTGCGATGGGGAGTGGGTCTTGCCCTGGGCTATGTCGCGGCGTGCTGGGGCGTTGTGACAATCCGCTGATATCACGCACCATGACCGCTCTGCAACCTCAGGGGTTGCGCAAGCGGGGTAGCCGGCCTACTCGGAAATCTCGACCACTGAATACACCGCCTGATGCGGCTGGCGGTTATGTCTGCCGCCGGTCACGCGATCATCGTCGTGAATGATCAGCAGGCGTCGCGCATCGATGATGGCCATGCCTTCGGCCTTGTTGTCGAAGTGGAGCGGATTGCCCTGGGCGTCATGAACAATCCGTGGGGCTCCGCCCGCATCGAGTTCGGCGAGGTCGATTTGCCACAGGTAGGCACCAAGCTTGTTGTCGGTTTCGTGGCTGGTGAGAAAGTAGACCCGGTTTCGTGTCGGCTCATATTCGACGCTGGACAAGCCGATGCCATCCTGAAGCTTTTGCGCCGGGTCCGGCGTGAAATCAAGAAGGGTACGCAAGCCGGGATGCAGGCTGATGCGTCCCTGTGCGTCGACGGCATAGCGGGCCTCGACGAGCAGGATGCGATACCTGAAGTCCGAGTAGGCGCGACCGGCCTCCCTAACACCGAAAACCAGGCGATTGCCTGGCAACGCCATCAGGCCCTCGACCTTGAAATAGGGCGCGCCCAGGTGACTTTCCAGGGTCCGACGCAAAGGCAGGGAACTCAGGGTGCCATCGCGCGTTTCGCCGGAAATCACCTGCGCCTGGCCGGGCTCGTTCGCCGGCCAGGCCAGAAGGACATTGAAGGCGTCGAGGCGCGGCGATTTGGGATCGTAACGGTCAAAGGCAGTGCTGGCGAAGACATGACGCCCGTCCGGGCTGCGCGTCATGGCCTCGATTTTGCGGGCGGCGCGGGGCAGTGGCGCCATGATAGGTTCGATACCGTTCGATAGCAGGCGAAGTCCCTCGCGCTTTAGCGAAATCAGCGGCGTGCCCTGCGGCAAGGACTTGTCGCTGGCCACCAGCACCCGGCCGCCATCGATCACCGCCGCGGACGCTTCGCAGAAATATGGGCTGCCATCGGCTTCGCGCGCGCCAGGGGGAAAGCAGTCGATCACCGATTCGGCAAGGATCGACGCATGCAGCGATTTTCCCGGCGGCGCTGTCGTGCAAGCGCCGAGAAGAAGGACGCCAAATGCCGCCATGGCCAGGCGCTGCAGTGGGGTATACCGGCGCGTCATGGCGGAGTCTCCCTACCGCTGCAGCATCGGCCAATCCTTGACCAGATCCGCAAAGCCGTTTCGGTCGAGGACTTCTTGCCAGGCATCTCCTTGCTGGAACTCCGCAAGCCGCCGATTGAAATCGGTGACTTGTTCGGCGGTGAACCGCTTGGCGGAGAACGCCGCACGCAGCGGCACGGATCCGATTGCGGCTTCCGAGAGTTCGACCTGGCGCAGAACGCCCTCGGTGCGGAACATGAAGATATCCGAGAGCCCCGCGATGATGGCGATATCGACTTTCTTGAGCAGCAAGGCACGCACCATTGCCGCGTCGGAGTCATAGCGTTCGAGTTTCAGATTGGGTATGTTTTCCAGCGCCGGATATTGAAACCCTATCCGCCCTGCAATGGATTTGCCTTGCAGGTCGGTGACTGAGCGAATTCTCAGGTCCGAGCCGGTGCGGGTGATCGGAATGTTGAACTCCGTGACGATGGGCGCGGAAAAGTGTGATTTTTCCTTGCTCCGAGCGGACTGGATTCGTACCGAGGCGATGTCGATCTGGCCGGATTCCAATGCGGCAGTCATGTCCGACGGGGGGATCGATATGTAGGAAGGCTGAAATCCCATTTGTTGCATCAGCGCATCCAGCGTTTCCAGCATGATGCCGGTCGGTCGCCCCTGATCGAGCTTGGAGAAGACGTTGTGCGGGACGCCGATCAGGAGTCGGGGCAAGGGTGCGGCGGCCGCTGCTTCAGCGGTTGCCGGTGGAGTTGTCGATTGGGCGGTCGCGTTGAACGACAGGACGGCCACGACGAGGTACAGCCAACGCAAGGCAATCACAGCTTGATCTCCTTTTTCTTTACTTCTGGCTTGCGGAAGCTTTGCTGGATGATCGGGGATTCCGCAGCCTCTTCCGGCGCTGGCGTCTCAGCCGCGGCGGCATCCGGTTCCGGTGCTCCGACTGGCGCGGCGGCATCGGTGGTCAAGCTCGCCGCGGCGGCCTTGGCGACCTCTTCGGCCGCGAGCAACGCGGTTTCTGCTTCAGTACATTGGCCTTCCGTACCATTGGCGAGTTTGGCGCGGCACACGCGGGCGCCCTGCATGGTGACGTTCTTCAAGGTGGCGCCGGTAAAGTCAGCCCCCATCAGATTGGCACCTTCGAGATTCACTGCGTTCAGTACGGCACCGCGGAAATCGGCTTCACGAAGCTGAGCCTTGCGCATATTCACGCGATCGAGATAAGTGTTCGCAAAGTTGCCGCCGCGAATCTGCGCTGCCGAGAGGTTGGCGCCATTCAAGTCTGCACCCTGGAAATTGGCGTGCCGCATCGTGGCCCCTTGCAGGTCGACATTGCGCAGTCGCGCGCCGGAAAGCGTCGCTCCGCTAAGATTGGAGTGTCGCAGGTTCGCGTTATTCAGGCGGGCGTCGGTGAGATCGGCTTCTTCGAGAGTCGCCGTCAGCAAATCGGCGCCGCTCAGGTCGCTGCGTGTCATATTCGACCGCGAGAGCACCGCCATGCGAAAGTTGGCGTTGCGAAAGCTGCCGCGAAACATCGAGGCATCCTCGATGTAGGCCTTCGAAAAATCGACGCCGTCGAAGTTCGCCCATTCCATGCGGGCGTGGTGCAAGGTCGCTGAAACGAAGATCGAGTTCGCGAAATCGGACCAGGAAAAATTGGTGCCGAACAAGTAGGCACCGGTCAAATTCGCCTTTGTCATCTCGCGCGTCGAGAAGTCGTCATAGCGAAGGTCGCAGAACTGACAGGTTCCGCCCTCCGCCAACTGGCGTCGATATTTCTCGCCGGGCCGAGTGCTGACTTCCTCCTTGGCCAGGGCGGGCGCAATGCCGACACACAGGCTCACGACCAGCGCTGCGTACTTAAGACATTTCATGGCGCGTCCCTTTGTTCAGTAATAGAGGAAGTCTTTGATGATGCGCAGGCGGTCGTTGACCGAGCGCATGTCCGACCAACTCTCAAGATCGACGTCGCCGGTGCGGAACTCCCGGTACAGGCTGTTTTCCTGCAACTGGTGGAAGACCGACGCCCAGTTGGGGTAGGGTTTGAACCAGTCGGAATAGCGCGCACGCAGGCTGGCGATGGGCCTTTCGTCTTCGCTCAAGGTCTTTTCGTATTCCTGGCGTGCCTTTTCCGGCTGATAGACATACTCGGCCGGACGCGGCGTGATCAGGATCAGCACCGACTTCTGGAAGTCGGAACTGGTCCGGCGCGAGAACAGGTACTGCAGCAAGGGAACGTCCTGCAGCAGCGGTACGCCGTCGCGGGTGTTGCCCGATTCCTTTTCGCTCAAGCCACCGAGGATCAGGGTCTCGCCATAACGCATGACCACGTTGGCCGAAACCTTGTTCTTGGTGGTTTCCAGCTTTTGCTGGAAGGTTGCGTCGGCGTTCGGTGTCTTGATGAACGTCCGCTGTGCGATCACCGTCATCTGCAGCCGGCCGTCGGGAAGCTGGTTGGGCGTCACGGTCAGTTGTACGCCAATCTCCTTCTGGATGCTGATCGGATTGGAGCCCTGGCCGCCCGGGTTGGAAACCGCATTGAGTTCGACCCCGGAGAAGAACTCGGAAGGACGGCCCGTCAGCGCAACCAGCGACGGGCGCGCGAGCACCTCGTTGCGCTGATTGGCGGCGTTGAAGATGTTCAGCGAATAGCTGATGGCCGGAATCGTGATGGTTCGGGTAATGTTGTCGGTTGGGGTATCGCCGGTAAATCCCCGTGTGCGCTGATACCCCACAGTGTTGGCAGCAGTGCCGCCGGGGATATAGCCGAACTGGAGCTGGAGGCCGTTGAGCAAGTTGACACCACGCTGGGCGGAGATGGTTTCCTCCGTGCTGATCAGCACGACATCGACGACGACCATCTTGGCTTTCGGATCAAGTGCTACCTGACCGGCGTCGGCGCCGGGCGCACCTGCCCCGGGAACGCCCAAGCCGGGTTGGGCTCCGCCGAGTCCCGGATCGGCTCCGGCCGCGGGGGCGCCGGACGCATCGGGAGCGCCGAACTGCGTCTTGATCGCCTCTGCTGGCTTCGCGACCAACTTCTGGCGATGGAGGCGTTTCCAGTCGGCAATGCGGCGCTCCAGGTGCGAGAGCACGCGCGGTTCCATGCCGCCCTTGCGCAGGTGTTCGAGAAGCTCGCCGGCTCTTTCGTCCTGGCCGAGCGCGGCGGCAACGATTGCGGCATTGCGCAGCAGGACCTCGCCCTCGAGCTTGCCGGAGGATTCGAGCGCCACCACGGCGCCAGCCGCGATGTCCGGCGTGCCGTTGCGATATGCCGCATACATCAGGCTGTTGAGGACCTGCGAATCCTCGGGCTGTATCATCAGCGCCTCGGCGAACTCGGGAACGGCGCTGTCGAATTTTCCCTCGTCGAGGCGCAGCCGGCCGAGGAAGTAGCGCGCCATCCAGTTGCCCGGATCGAAGCGGACCGCCATCGCGTAACCCTGCGCCGCCAGGTCGTAATTCGCCTGTTTTCCTTGACGGGCCATCAGGTGATAGATGAGTCCGTTGAGCAAGTGGAAGTAGGACTTGTCGATCTTCAGCTGCAATGCCTGGTTGATGATGACCGATGCTTCCTCGAGCTTGTTCTCTGACGTCAGCCTCAAGGCCTCGCCGGCAAGGCGATCGGCCTCCGAAACGACAACGTTGCTTGCGGAAACCTTCGGCGCCGTGTCGCGTTCGCTGTTCGCGTGCGCGGGACTCAGGAAGGTGGCCAGAGCCGCGACGACGGCCAGGCTGATTCGAGCAGGACGATGATGTGCGGCGAAGGTCTGGGCCATAAGCTTGATCCGTTCAATAGGCTGGCAGCGGAGACATATTTCGAGCGGCGTAACAGGGCGACGCAAGAATGTCCGGTTCACAGGGAATTCAAGTACGAATTGAATTTCGCTCAAAGTGTATATGAATGGGAGAGTCAAGGAAACCGATACATTCTTTGCTCCCCGCCCGAGACCGCATTGCATTGGTAAAGCGTGAATGCCGCACCGAGGCGGCATTCACGCATACCTGCATTGATTACTTCTTGGCTGGAGCCGCCCGAGAGGCAGCGACCTGCTTCAACCCCATCAACTTGAACTCAGCCGTCTTGAATTCCTTGCGGCCGTAACCGTAATAGCAGTTGCCCTTATATTCCTTGCCCGCCTGGAAGCCCTTGTCTTCATGCTTCGCAACGCAGAAGTGCATGGCCACGCCATTGATGACGCCGGCCTTCAGGGCGCCTGCAGGTACCTTGCCGCCCTTGACATCAGCCCAGCCGGTCGGCGCCGACGAGGCCAATACTTCAGCATCCTTCAGCGGCATCTTGATTTCCTTGCCTTCGTAGCCGACATAGCAGTTGCCGCTTACCAGTTTGCCCGGATGCAAGGTCTTGTCCGCCATCGGTAGCCGACAGATATGCATTGAGGTTTTGTCTTTCATCACTACCGCGACCACTGCATTGGCTGGCACAGCACCTTTCGACCAAGTGAGCGGATCTGCCGCTGCAGGCGTAGCTGCTGCCGCCGGTGAGGGTTTTGCAGCAGGAGCATTGGCTACCGGTGCAGTCGGTTTGGCAGCTGTCGTCGGTGCAGATGCAGGAGCATTCGGTGTCGCGGGTGCATTGGCAGCCGGGCCCGCTGGTTTCGCTGCGGCCCCCGGCGCCGCGGAAGGTGGTGCGGCCGGAGCGGTAGCGACCTTCAACAGCCCCATGACCTGGAACGCAGCGGTCTTGATTTCCTTGCCGCCGTAACCGTAGTAGCAGTTGCCTTTGTATTCCTTGCCCGCCTGGTATTCCTTGCCTTCATGCTTTGCGCGGCAGAAGTGCATCGTCACGCCACCAACTTCACCTGCCTTCAGGGCGCTGGCAGGCACCTTGCCACCCTTGACATCCGCCCAACCGATCGGTGCCGAAGAGGCCAATACCTCCGCTTCGGCCAGCGGCTTCTTGATCTCCTTGCCGCCGTAGCTGACGTAACAGTTTTGTGGCCCCGCTTTGCCCGGGTGCATTGCTTTGTCTGCCATCGGCATCCGACAGATATACATCGGGCTATTCTTTGACCCTGCCGCGATCACGGCATTGGCCGGCACAGCACCTTTCGACCAAGTGAGCGGATCTGCCGTCGCAGGCGTAGCTGCCGCCGCAGGCTTAGCCGGCCCCGTAGGCGTAGCCGCAGCCGCGTTGCCAACGACCACCATCATGCCGAAACTGGCGGCGATCGCCAGTGCTGGATTGAAATTTCCGAAAGTCATGACTTCGCTCCTCGATTTTTACGACCCAACTCAGGGTCTGATGTGCACCGTTGACGCCCTCGCGGACGCCACCATGATGTACTTGCCGTCCATATCGCCTAGCCCGTGGCCGTTACTTGACGTGTCGCTATAAATAGCTGGCAATATTTTAACTTTAACGCAATTAAGCGCGCCGGGTTGACCTGATTTTCAGGCATTCACAAAACGAAGATCTCAGGCAGCCAAGTTGGGTGCAACGCACAACGGATCGCTGCGGACCGCAAACGCGATAAGCAGGCAATAACCCTACTGCTGATAGTGAATTACGATTGCAATTACTACTTTACATGTGATTATTCATGCCTATCCTGATGACAGGGAGTTCGCCAAAAAAGCATTACAACGGCATGGGCGCGCGGTACGCTGCGCGAACCGGTCAGGCGTGCGTGGACGAGCGGCGACATGGTTGCAACCATCCCGATTCCCGAGACGGAGCAGGTTGCCGTCGTCATCACGCCCTGCGCACCGCTTTCCGTGCGCGCCAGCGTGCTGATACTGCTCCTGATCTGCACCCCGATCAAGGCGGTGGCCGTGGTCAGCGGGCTGCTCGGCAACTGGTATGCAATGCCGGCCTCGATCACCATGTGCGTCGTGCTCTGCCTGGCCGCCGGGCTATATCTCGGACTCAATCTGAAACGTCGCTGAGGGCATCGAAGCCTGGCAGCCGGTCGCCTGCCCGCGGCGGCGATATTTATCCCGTTTTTACAAACCGGCGCGTAGCATGAATTCATGTTCGACATGAATTCATCGCCCGTTCGCGGCGGCTATTTCAAGGCGGCACTGGCCTGCCTGGCCGCGACCCTGCTGACGCTACCACTGCGCGGCGTGGTCGATGCCGCCAACATCGTCATGATCTTCCTGCTGGTCGTGGCGCTGGTGGCGGTGCGGCTGGGCAGCGGGCCGGCGATCCTGGCGGCGTTCGGCGGCGTCGCGCTGTTCGATTTCTTCTTCGTGCCGCCGCATTACTCAATGGCGGTGGCTGATGTCCAGTACCTGATCACCTTTGCCGTGATGCTGGCGGTGGCCCTGGTGATCGGCCAGCTTGCCGCGCTCCTGCGCGAAAAGGCCTTGCTCGCGGCGCGGCGCGAGGAGGAAATGCGCGCGCTCTACGACATGGCCAGGGAGCTTTCCGGCGCCATTGCGGCGGAGCAGGTGAGCGAGATCGTGCGCGGTTTCCTTTCCCGGCGCCTTCAGTTGGAGGCGGTCCTCTATGTTCCGCGCGACGATGACACTCTGCTGGCGATCCCGGCGCCGCAAGGCGGCGAGCGTTGCCAGGACCATGTGCGTGCGGTCCATGAACAGGGCAAACCCATGTTTCTGGCGGCTGAGGAGAGCGGCTATCGCCCCGCGTTGGCGCTGCCGTTGGCTTCACCGCTGCGCACGCGAGGCGTGCTGCTGGTGTTTGGCGAACATGCCGAACAGGTTTGCGCCGCGGAGCGGCGTCCGCTGCTGGATGCCGTTGCATCGCTGACCGCCATCGTCGTCGAGCGCCTGCATTATGGCGAGGTGCTGCAAGCGGTCACGCTGCGCATGGAATCCGAACGCCTGCGCAGTACCTTGCTGTCGGCCGTGTCCCACGATCTGCGCACGCCGCTGACTGTACTGGTTGGCATGGCCGATGCCCTGACGCTGACCCGTCCCGCCCTGCCGGCGGCGGCGCTCGAATCCGCCGCGGCCATACGCGACCAGGCCCTTCGCCTGTCCGAGCTGGTGCACAAACTGCTCGACATGGCGCGCCTGCAAACCGGAAAGGTCGTGCTGAACAGGGAATGGCAGCCGCTGGTGGAAGTCGTCGGCAGCAGCCTGCAGGCCATGGCCGGCGTGTTGGCCGGACGCGATATCCGCGTCGAACTGGCGCCTGAGCTGCCGCCGCTGGAATTCGACGCCGTGCTGCTGGAGCGCGTGTTCTGCAACCTGCTGGAGAACGCGGCGAAATATGCGCCACAGGGCGCGATCGCGATCGCGGCGCACGTGGCCGGCGAGACGATCGAAGTATCCGTGGCCGATGCAGGCCCGGGGCTGCCGCCGAATCTGAGGGACCGTGCCTTCGACCCCTTCGAGCGCGGTACCCAGACAGGTAGTGGCGTTGGCCTGGGACTGGCCATCTGCCGCGCCATCATCGAGGTGCATGGCGGTCGCATTTGGGCGGAGCGGCGGACCGAAGGCGGCACGCGCATGGCATTCACACTGCCGCGGGGTACGCCGCCGGTGCTGGAGGAGGAAACTGGTGAGTGATGCGCGCCCGCCGATCCTGGTGATCGAAGACGAGCCGCAGATCCGGCGTTTCGTTTGCGCCGCGCTGGAGGACGAAGGCCGCGTGAGCGAAGCCGCGACCGCCGCTGCGGCGCTGGAGGCCTTCACCGGGCCGGCGCCGGCGCTGGCCATCATCGACCTCGGCCTGCCGGACCGTGACGGCGTGGAGCTGATCCGCGAGCTGCGCAGCTGGACCCAACTGCCGATCCTGGTGCTGTCCGCTCGCTCGGCCGAAGTGGAAAAGGTCGCGGCGCTGGATGCAGGTGCCGACGACTACCTGACCAAGCCTTTCGGCGTGCTGGAATTGCGGGCACGGGTGCGCGCCCTGTTGCGGCGGCCGAGAGTCGGCACTGGCGAAACGGTGCTCGAGTTCGGCAGCATCCGCGTCGACCGCGTGCATCGCACGGTAACGCGCGACGGTGCCGCGATCCACCTGACACCCATCGAATACCGTCTGCTCGGCGTGCTGCTGGCCAATGCCGGCCGCGTGCTGACGCACCGACATTTGCTCAAGGAGGTGTGGGGTCCGGGCCACGCCGAGCGCGGCCATTACCTGCGCATCTACATCGGCCACTTGCGGCAGAAGCTCGAAGCCGACCCGGCGCGGCCGCGCCATCTGCTGACCGAAACCGGCGTCGGCTACCGCTTTCAACTCCAGGATTTCGCTACATGAGCCACGAAGAACAAAAGGACAGTACCGCCGTCCTAGCTCTTGCCGCCCTCGGCGTGGTCTATGGCGACATCGGCACCAGCCCGCTGTATGCCCTCAAGGAAGTCTTCGGCAACGCCCACCATCCGGTACCGATCACGCCCGAGAACGTGCTGGGCATCCTCTCGCTGGTGTTCTGGTCGCTGATCGTCGTGGTGTCCTTCAAGTACGTGGCCCTGATCCTGCGCGCCGACAACAAGGGCGAGGGCGGCATCATGGCGCTGATGGCGCGCGTCCTGGCCGACGAGGGGATTACCGGCCGCCAGCGGCAGGCGGTGATCCTGCTCGGCCTCTTCGGCGCCGCGCTGTTCTACGGCGACGGCCTGATCACGCCAGCGATTTCGGTGCTGTCCGCCGTCGAGGGCCTGGAAGTGGCGACGCCGCTGTTCGCCCACTATGTCGTGCCGATCACGCTGGGCATCCTGGTCGCCTTGTTCTGGATACAAAGCCACGGTACGGCCAAGGTGGGCGTCGCCTTCGGGCCGATCACCTGTGTCTGGTTCGGCGCCCTCGCCGCCATGGGCCTGATGCAGATCGCGAGTCATCCCGGCATCCTCGCGGCCCTGCTGCCGCAGCATGCGCTGGCCTTCCTGGTCGCCGATCCGGCCTTGGGCTTTCTCGCCATGGGCAGCGTCTTTCTCGCCCTGACCGGGGCCGAGGCGCTCTACGCCGACATGGGCCATTTCGGCCGGCGGCCGATCCGCCTGGCCTGGTTCGGCATGGTGCTGCCGGCGCTGCTGCTCAACTATTTCGGCCAGGGCGCCTTGCTGCTGGCCGATCCGGCGACGATCAAGAATCCCTTCTACCTGATGGCGCCCGACTGGTTCCTGCTGCCGCTGGTGGGCCTGGCCACGGCGGCCACGGTGATCGCCTCGCAGGCGGGTATCACCGGCGTGTATTCCATCACGCAGCAGGCGATCCAGCTCGGCTATGCACCGCGCATGGCGCTGCAGCACACCTCGGGCAGTCAGATGGGTCAGATCTACATGCCCGGCGTGAACTGGCTGATGCTGCTCGGCGTGATCGCGCTGGTGCTGGCCTTCAAGTCATCGACCAACCTGGCGGCGGCCTACGGCATCGCCGTGACCGGCACCATGATCATCACCACGCTGTTTGCCTACATCGTCGCGCGCCGCCAGTGGGGCTGGCGCAAGCGCCTGGCGCTGCCGGTGTTCGGCGCACTGCTGGCGCTGGACCTGACCTTCCTCGCCGCCAATTCGACCAAGATCCTTGACGGCGGCTGGTTCCCGCTGGTCTTCGGCGGCGCGGTGTACCTGCTGCTGACGACATGGAAGGAGGGACGCAAGCTGCTGCACGAGCGGCTGCATACCCAGGCGCTGGGTCTGCGCGATTTCATCCCCGCCATCGAGACGCCGGACACCGTCACCGTGCCCGGCACGGCTGTGTTCATGACGCCCTACCCGGAGCACGTGCCGCACGCCCTGCTGCATAACCTCAAGCACAACAAGGTGCTGCACCAGCAGGTGGTGCTGGCGACGGTGACCGTGGAATCGGTGCCGCGCGTGCCCGACGCACAGCGGGTGGCCGTGGCGCGCCTGAATCACCGCTTCTATCACGTCGGCATCCACTTCGGCTTCATGGACACGCCCGATGTACCGGCAGCGCTGGAGTGGTGCGCCGAGCAGGGGTTGGAGCTCGACCCGATGACCACCTCCTTCTTCCTCGGCCGCGAAACCGTGGTGCCGCAGGTAGGCGACGCCATGCCCTACTGGCGCGAGGCCCTGTTCGCGCGGATGTACAGCAACGCCGGCACCGCCGCCGACTTCTTCGGCCTGCCGCCGAACCAGGTGGTGGAACTGGGGACGCGGGTGACGCTGTAGCGCCGTATCGCCAGCGCTGTCATTGATGGGAACGAAAAGCTGCCGTTCGCGGCGGTCATCGAGCCCTGCGAAGGGAGCGTTCGAGGGTCGGGATGTTTTCTTGAAAAACTGTCATTACAGGCATAGCATGCCGGCAACTTCGCCATCACCATTGCTTCCTACTTTGCCCATGCCCATATACGAATACGCACCAACCTCGGGACACTGTGAGCAGTGCGCCGGAAAATTTGAGGTAGTCCAGAGAATTGCCGACGACAAACTGACGCAATGCCCGAATTGTGGTCAGGCATGTGAGCGACAAATCAGTTGCATTGCACTTGGCGGAAAGTTCTCGACCTCAGAGGCAGCGGTCAAGAGTTCAGGTTTCACCCGCTATCAAAAGGCAGAGAACGGTGTGTATGAGCGCACTGCCGGCAGTGGTGGCCCTGAAATTCTCTACCGCGATTAACAATGAATCAGGTGTCTTCTCGAGACTGATTGCCGACTTACGACTTTTGAGGCCCGGCAGCTCCACCGTGCTCATACCCGTCTGATGACATGCGCATCGAACACGGCGGCTATCTGGTCACTTACCAGTCGTTGAGACTCGCCATTCATTCGACAGCACCTCTGCCTAAACTGGCTTTAAAGCATACTATTCAGAGTGGCCGAAGTATGCCGGTGAGCTGACGCTGCTATTAGCTGTTAGGATTCAACGCCGGTCAGCGTACCGATGGGGTAATACCAATAGCGATAGCCTATTCACCCTTGGATTCACCTGATGGATAGCACTGAAAAGAAAAAACTCAGCGAGTCCGACATCTGCGATCTGTTCATTACGCCATCTGTTCACTCCTTCTGCACCTTGATGGGACAGGCGAATAGTAATACGGGACGGCAACGGACTCGTCAATTACCTTGGCAGGCAGCGGGCATGGTGGCGCTCACGACCATGAATCGGAGCGATCGAGCGTCCCAGCCCCAGGCATCACGGTTCGCCTTCTGCGGCGGACTTCTGCCGGGCGTCCATCCATCGCCCATCGGCCAGCACGACCGAAGTTTCAACCTGCCTCTCGGGTATCGACCAGTATGTTCTGAGCAGGGAATCCTTGTCCGTTTTCGGGACGAGCGCGAAACCATTTCGCCGATAAAAATCGATGGCCCAGCTTGCGTCCGCCCAGGTGCCGATCAACACGGGCTTCTCCACGAGGGCTGCCACATGGCGCAGTAGCCTTGTCCCCACGCCTTTCCGCTGCACGGTCGGCGCGACGTAGGCATGGCGTATCAGCGCGACGGCTCCCTTGTCCTGGATTCCCATCACACCTGACAGCAGGCCGTCGTCCTCCGCGACCCAGAACATGACTCCGTTCGCAATTTCGCCTTCCAGTTCATCGCGCGGCATATAAGGTTCGCGCCACCGGTCGGCGGGGATCACGCCGCGATACGCCTGGGCGGCCTCGTTGATGATATCCAGCGCCGCAGCCAGATCCGGCTCCAGCATTTGTCTGATCGATATCATCTGCGTCGAGTAGTCCAACTAGGGCGTGCCGCTGAGCATGAACGCCCCGTAGACCCAGGGCGGGCGGCCCGCGCGCCGAAGCTGGTTGCGCGCCGCAAGCCACGCATGGGCGAGGGAACCGCGCTTCATTTCCGCGTGGAAATGCTCCATGAACTCGCGTGTGCCTTCGTCATCGACCGGCCAGAGGCTGGAAAGCACCGCGCTGGCGCCGCCGAGGAAGAAGCTGCGGGGCAGCCCCAGATAGTCGTCGCCTGCCTCCGCCTTGCCGATCCCGGTTTCGCATGCCGACAGGACCACTATCTTCCCGTGCAGCGGCGCCCGAAACAGGTGCTCGGCGGTAAGTGGCACTGCATCCGCCAGATAAATCGCCGAGCGCAGCGGTCGTTTCGCGTCGAACTGGCCGTGGGTGGCGAAATGCAGGACATCGGTTCCGCCGCCGATGGCGCTGCGCAGCTTGTTCTCCGTCGCATCGGCGCCGATCAGTAGCCTGGCCTGGTAGTGCCTCGCAATCGAGGCCGCTTCTTCCCTCGCGCCTTCAAGCTGAGGAAGCCTCCCGCCAAATTCAGGATCGCCGATGATCCCCGCCTTCTTCGCCGTCGCTTGCAGCTTGGCGCGTCGCATCGGCCATGTCCCCATCGGAGCGATGACGACGGGCACGTCGATATCCAGGATGCCCCAGGGGACGGCGTGGACGTGGCCGCTGGGGACAATGTGCAGCAGCTTGAAGTTGCGCCAGCGGTCGGTCGCCAGGTCCATGGACAAGCGTTCCGCTGCTTTCACCTGGGCAGCGGGATCCCTGGTCTCGATCGAACGGGCAAGAGCGGCAATATGCTCCTGAAACTGCCGGGCGTTTACGGGGAGGGATTCGAGCCGGACCGATCGGGCAGTGACCAGCAGCAGCTTGAGGACATCGTCGCCGCGTGCGGGAAGGAAGTAGAGCAGTGCGGCATCAGAGCCCAGGGCGGCACGCAGCTTGTCGAGATCGGGTTTGCTTACCGAGCGAACATCGGCCAGATCGGGGTTCGACGTGCGGATTCGCTCCAGCAGGCGCGCCCGTTGCATCATCAGCGCCTCGAGTTCGGTGTCGGGGCGGGAACCGGCCTTCGTTCTGCCGGCTTCGACCTCGCGCACCAGGGTCGACAGCCGGGCATCGAGCAGTCGCAACTCGGGCCATCCGCTTTCCGGCCTGTCCATCGCGACGTTCGCCAGCAGGTCCACAAAGGCGCGGGCGCGGCCCTTTTCGAGATCGGCGAACAGCGTTTCCGGGGAATTGCGGGAAGCGCCGATTTGCGCCAGGCGGTAGGTGATGTCTTCCTTGCCGATGCCGAACCTGCGCTTCTCCTGATCGCCGCTTATCGCGCCGGTAAGCTTGTCGACGGCGTCCTGGGCGAGGCGCAGGCTGCGTTCGGCATCCTCGATCCGTCCGCCGGCGAACTGCGCCTCGCCCTGGATTGCCGCGATGCGCCAGACGAAGTCCACCAGTCCTCGCTCGGCCGCCAGTTTGCGCGCGGCCGCTGCCGTGCGATCGGCGTCATCGGTTCGCCCCGCGCGGAAATACGCCAGGGCCTTCAGCGCGTCGACATGGATCTGGCCGTGAACGTACCCAATCCCGGAAAATCCTTCGACCGCCGCTTGAAAATAGGGCAAGGCGGCTTCGTCCTTGCCATTCAGCGCAAGCATGGCCGCGCCGATAAAGGCGAAGTTAACTGCCCGTCCCAGATAGGCTTCGTGCGGCATGCGTCCCAGGAATGGGCCGTACAAGGGGTGCTTCGAAACCGAGAACACGTCGGCCATGTGCCGTTCGCTTTCGAGCGCCCACGGCAAGGCTTTACTGTGGTCACCCGACATCGTGTAGGCGAAGGCCAGTCCCGTCAGGGCGCGGCCCCGCGCCTCGGTGGTCAGGGACAGGTCGACGATGTTGCCCGGCGGGCCGCCGAAGCTGGTGGGGAATCGCCAGTCGCCGAGGGCGACGAGAACGGACTGGTAGTCCTGGATCGCCGCGGTGAAATCCGCCAGGCGGGCGCGGGCGTCGCCACGCAGCGATCGCGCCACGAGGTCGCTTCCGCGCAAGGCAATCTCGAGTCGGGAAACATCGGCAGCGGCAAGTTCGGCCTCGGAGGCGCGCCCCGCCAGGTTCAGCAAATTCGTTCGCAGTGCCGCCGCATACCACGTCAGGTGGGGATCGCCGCGCACTGGCGGGGCGGAATCCAGCTTCTTGATCGCCGCCAGGAGCCTGCCCTGGTCCTGAAGCTCGAAGACCTCGACCAGGGTAGGCGTCAGGACGATGCCGGTGATCAGGCGCTCGCCCGTTTTGAGCGGCTTCCAATCAGTCGCGAATCCCGCCGGAATCGGGATCGGTGCCTGCGACAGCGTCGGCAGGATTTGCGCCACTGCCACCGACGGTTCCGGCAAGGCACCCGCACCGGGCAAGGCAACGGATGCAGCGTGGCCGACGAGCACGGGCGCCAGACCCAGGGAGAAAACAAGCATCGCCGCCAGGCGGTGATGGAATTCATGGGTGGTCATTTTGGGTTCCCGGTTCGATGAAGCTTGCGTGATCCCGTCACCTGGTTCAAGTCAAGTCCACCGCGTGCAGTCGCACCGGGATCCGCTGCGGGCCGAAGGGCTTGCCGAATTTTCCGAAGCGCCCGGCGACGGCCGTGCCGCAGTGCTTGCAATGCCCGGTGTCGTCGAGCGCGTAGCCGAGGATGCGGTACCAGTCGCGCTGGACCACCGGCTTGCCGCAACCGGGGCAGAGCGTTTCGTCGCCGGCTTTGTCATGCACATTGCCGGTATAGACATAGTGCAGGCCGGCGTCCATGGCGATGCGACGGGCGCGGGCCAGCGTCGCCGACGGCGTGGCGGGGATGTCGCGCATTTTCCAGTCGGGGTGGAAAGCGCTGAAGTGAATCGGCACGTCGGGGCCGAGTTCCTTGGCCACCCAGGCCGACAAGGCCTTCAGTTCCTCGTCGCCGTCGTTCTTGCCGGGGATCAGCAGGGTGGTGATTTCGAGCCAGCAGTCGGTTTCGTGGTGGATCATGGCCAGGATGTCGAGCACGGGCTGCAATCTGGCGCCGCAGAGCTTGACGTAGAAGTCGTCGGTGAAGGCCTTGAGGTCGACGTTGGCGGCGTCCATTTTCGAGTAGACCTCGCGCGCGGGCGCCATGTGCATGTAGCCGGCGGTGACGGCGACCGCCTTGACGCCGAGCGCACGGCAGGCATCGGCCGTATCCATCGCGTACTCGGCGAAGATCACCGGGTCATTGTAGGTGAACGCGACGCTCTTGCAGCCGTGCGCCTGCGCGGCCCGCGCAATGGCCTCCGGCGAGGCCTCGTCCATCAGAACATCCATCTCCCGCGACTTCGAGATCTCCCAGTTCTGGCAGAATTTGCACGTTAGATTGCAGCCCGCGGTTCCGAAAGAGAGCACGCTCGATCCCGGATAGAAGTGGTTGAGCGGCTTCTTCTCGATCGGATCGATGCAGAAGCCCGAACTGCGGCCGTAGGTGGTCAGCAGCATTTCGCCGCCCTGCATGGCACGCACGAAGC
>ORJL010328953.1_pt1 | contig 21368 bp, 21 predicted proteins | sample 1779941 | NCBI WGS metagenome assembly ORJL01 (sample SAMEA104232317, study PRJEB22302) | groundwater metagenome | biome: forest; feature: aquifer; material: groundwater | place: USA | collected 2011-08-07 | depth 5.8 m
CGTCGCCGCGCCCAGCATCCGGCGCGCCGTCGCGTAGTGCGGCGCCAGCTCGTCGCGCCAGTCCGCGATCCCCGCCCACTGCGGATCGCGCCAGAACGCGTCGAGCGGCTCGTAGAGCGTGTTCGCGTAGACGAGCGAGCCTCCGCCCACGCCCGCGCCGGAGAGGACGAGCACGTCCCGCAGCAGCGTCAGACGCTGGATCCCGAAGCACCCGAGCCGCGGCAGCCAGAGGAAGCGGCGGGCGTCCCAGCTCGAGCGCGGGAAATCCCCGGGCCCGAAGCGGCGGCCCGCCTCGAGCACGGCGACCCGGTAGCCCTTCTCGGTCGCGCGCAGGGCTGCCACGGAGCCGCCGAAGCCGCTGCCGACGACGACGACGTCGTACTCCCTAATCAAGCTCCGCCACCACAGCGCCCAGGATCTCACCTGCGCCGCCGTCGAGCTTCAGGCGTGCGCGGGCATCGTACGGCGTCGGCCCGCGATTGACGATCGCGAGCGTGCCGCCCGCTTCGAGCGTCTCGAGCGGCAGCCCGGCGACCGGGAACACCTCGAGCGAGGAGCCGACCACGAGCAGCAGCCGCGCCTCGCGCGCCAGCTCGGAGGCGCGGCCGATCGCCCGCTCGGGCAGGAGCTCCCCGAACATGACGACATCGGGCTTCAGCACCTCGCCGCAGGCGGGGCAGAGCGGCGCCGGCCGCCCCGTCTCGAGCTGCGCCAGCAGCTGCGCCAGGGGCTCCTGTGTCCCGCAGCGCAGGCAGACGGCGCGCCGGATCGAGCCGTGCACCTCGATCACGTCGCGGCTGCCCGCACGCTCGTGCAGCGCGTCGATGTTCTGGGTGACGACGGCCTGCACGAGCCCGCGCCGCTCGAGCTCGGCGAGCGCTCGGTGCCCGTCGTTCGGCTCCGCGCGGGCGAGAAAGCGCAGGCGCGGCCCGTAGAACGCCCAGCTCCGCACCGGATCGCGCCGGAACGAGTCGAGCGAGGCGTAGTCGGAGGGGTCGAACTCCGACCAGAGCCCGCCCGGCGAGCGGAAGTCCGGAATTCCCGACTCGGTGCTGATCCCGGCCCCGGTCAGCACGAGGCAGGGCTGCCGCTCGCGGATCAGGACGGCCAGGCGAGCGGCGCTCACCCGAGCCAGTCTACGGCGCGGGGCACGCGTTTCCCGTACGTTTGGAACCCCGAGAAAGGACGCGGTGAACCTCGCCCGCTTGAGATGGCTCTCCATCGTCGTTCCGGTAGCGCTCCTCGTCGCGTTCGCAATCCTCCTGCGGTCCCCGTTTCACGACTTCCTGCACGAGTTCCCCGGAGTGCTCGTCCTCATCGGCATCCTCGCCGTAGGCGTCACGATCTTCTCCTTCGCGATCTTCGGCGCCATCGGGCGGGTCGAGCATTCGATCATCCAGCGCAACCGTGAGCTCGCAGCCGTCCTTGCCGTCGGGCAGGCGACAACCTCGTCCGTCGAGCTCTCGGCGATGCTCGACAAGGCGCTCGAAGCGATCCTCGGCGTGACTCCGGCCGAAACGGCCGAGATCTGGCTGGCGACCGACGAGGGGGAGCTCACACTTGAGCGCCAGCGCGGCATCGGTGCCGTGGCGCTGCGGGTACGAGACCGCTTCGCGCCGGGCGAGGGGCTGCCCGGCCTCGCCGTCCAGCAGGGCTCGCCGGTGGTCGTCCACGACCCGGTGCCCGATTCCCACATCCTCAGCCGGGACGCCACGGAACTCGGCCTGCGGACGTTCTGCGCGCTGCCGCTCCGGCACCGCGGCGAGATCGTCGGCGTGCTCGTCGTCGCGGCCCGCGAGCGCGACGCCTTCGCCGACGCGGCCGAACGCCGGCTGCTCGAGGGGATCGGCGAGCAGATGTCGGTGGCGATCGAGAACGCGCGGCTCCTCGGCCGCGTCCTCGACGCCGCCGCCCTCGAGGAGCGGGAGCGCATCGCGCGCGACCTGCACGACGGCCTGGCCCAGGTGCTCGGCTACATCAACACGCAGGCGCTGGCGATCAAGAAGCACCTGGCCTCGGATCGCCCCGAGGAGGCGCGCGAGCTGGTGGACTCGATGGAGGAGGCGGCGAGGCACGTCTACGGCGACATCCGCGAGGAGATCATGGGTCTGCGGGCCGCCCGGAACGGCCTCGTCCCCAGCCTGCACACCTACCTCTCCGGCTACGGCCGCATGTCCGGGGTCGCTCCCGACGTGCGGATCACCCCTGCGGCCGAGGCGCTCCGGCTGCCCGGGGCGACCGAGATCCAGCTGCTGCGCATCATCCAGGAGGCGCTGAGCAACGTCCGCAAGCACGCCGGCGCCGGCAGGGCGACCGTCAGCCTCGACCTCGCCGGGGGGGCTCTTCGCCTGGAAGTGGCAGACGACGGCCGCGGCTTCGACCCGAGCGCGCCGTCTCGCACGGGATGGCCCCGTTTCGGGCTGCAGACGATGAAGGAGCGCGCGGACGCGGTCGGCGGCACGTTCGAGCTCTCCTCGAGCCCCGGCGCGGGCACGAGCATCGTCGTTCAGGTACCGGTGACGGACCGGGAGGCGGTGGCGTATGCGCGTGCTGCTCGCTGATGACCACGCCCTCTTCCGCGCCGGCATCGCGAGTTTGCTCAAGGCGTGGGGCATGGAGACGGTCGGGCAGGCGAGCAACGGGCTCGAGGCGCTCGAGCAGGCGCGGGCGCTTCGCCCCGACCTCATCCTCATGGACATCGGGATGTCGCCGTGCAACGGTCTCGAGGCGACGCGCTTGATCAAGGCCGAGCTACCGGAGACGAAGATCGTCATCGTCACCGTCTCGGACGACGACGACGACCTGTTCGAGGCGATCAAGAGCGGCGCCGAGGGCTATCTGCTGAAAGACATGTCCGAGGAGGAGCTCGGCCGGACGCTGACGGGGATCGCCACCGGCGAGCCCGCGCTCTCGCCGGGCCTCGCAGCCAAGATCCTCGACGAGTTCGCCCGCGTCGCACGTGACGGCGCAGCCAAGGACGTCGAGTCCGACGGGCTGACGCCACGCGAGCGCGAGGTGCTCGAGCTGGTGGTCACCGGGGCCACGAACCGGGAGATCGCAGCGGCGCTCTACATCTCGGAGAACACCGTCAGCTTCCACATGAAGCACATCCTCGCCAAGCTCCATCTGAAGAACCGCGCGCAGGCCGTCGCGTACGCGATCCGCAGCGGGCTCGTGACCGTCTCGGACGACGAGGCGCACGTCGCGGAGTAGCGGGTAGGCCCAGCACTACCCATTCTGGTGGGCTCGACGCTGCGAAAGACTACAGCTTTCCCCTGCAAAACAACCTGTTCTTGCCGTTGCGGAAGGTTCCGGGCGCGGAGAAGCTGCTATCGCAAGCGGAAGCTACTCGCCAGGCACGAGGGGTCACGCCCTGCCTGGACTGCGAAAGGAGATCGGAATGGGCAAGAAGCTCCGGGTGTTCGCGGCGGTCGCCGTCGGGCTCACCCTTCTGGCCGTGTTGGCCGTCGGCCTGGGGGCAGCGACAGCAGCGCCGGCCCGCGTCCAAGCAGCCTCGAAAGTCGCCGTGATCCTGAAGGAGTGGAAGCTCACCCCATCCTCGGCGGGCATCAAAGCCGGAAGAGTGACCTTCGAGGTCAAGAACGCCGGAACCATCGCGCACGAGTTTGTCGTGCTCCGCACGAACGTGCATCACCACCTCCTCGCGGGCAAGGGCGCCGAGGCGTCGGAGAAAGGCATCAAGGGTGAGATCTCAAAGGTCTCTCCCGGCCAGATGCGAACCCTCACGCTGACCCTGGCGCCCGGCACGTACGTCCTGCTCTGCAACCTACCGGGCCACTACAAGGCGGGCCAGTTCGCCGCACTGCATGTGAGCTGAGCACCGACCAGGCCTCTCCCGGCGCCGCACCCACGGACACCGGCGCCGGGAGAGAGGCCGGAGGCCCGATGCCCGATGCTGCGAACACGCCCAACCCCGGCCCCCGAGGCGGCGACCTGCTCGGCCGCAAGTGGGCGCCGGAGATCGTCTCCGCTCTCAGGTCCGGCCCCCGGCGCTTCTCGGAGCTGCGAGCGGAGGTTCCCGGCCTCGGCGACACGGTCCTGAGCCGGCGGCTCGCGGAGCTGACACACGCCGGGATCGTCTCCCGCGCCCAGTTCTCGGAGATCCCGCCTCGCGTCGAGTACACGCTCACGCAAGCCGGGCTCGCTCTCGAGCGCATGCTCGCCGCGCTCGGCCGCTGGAGCCGCGAATAGCACGCCGTCGCGGGCCACCGGGCGACTAGGGTTGCGCCGATGGACGGCTTCAGCTTCTCGACCGAGGTGAGCGTGCGCTTCGCCGAGACCGACGCGCAGGGGATCGCCCACCACGCCTCCTTCGTCGTCTGGTGCGAGGTCGCGCGCATCGCCTACCTCGCCGAGCACGCGGGCGGCTACCTCGCGATCCAGGCCCAGGGGATCGAGGCGCTCACGACCGAGGTGCACCTCCGCTACGTCCAGGCCGCCCGGTTCGACGACCGGTTGCGGATCTGGACGCGCTGCGTCGACGTGCGCGGCGCCCGCTTCCGCTACGAGTACGCGATCGAGCGGGACGGCGAGCTCGTCGCCGACGGCTGGACGGGGCACGCCACCGTGGACGCCGCGACCCACCGACCGACGCGCGTCCCGGCCTGGTTCGCCGAGGCCGTCGCTACGGCTGAGTCGTAGAGGCCGCGGCGGCTGCGCCGGCCAGCAGGGCCGCCGCGAGCTTCTCTTCGGCGGTGAGCGGCTTCTTCGTGCCGACCCGGACGATCTTCGGCTCGGAGACGTACGACGAGCGCCACGTGTCGTCGTGCAGGAGCTTGCCGCCCGCGTCGTAGACCAGCCTGTGCGCGCTCGTGTAGCGGGCCGGGGTGCCCGTGCTCTCCACCACGGTTTTGCCCTTCGGCAGTGTCGGGTCCTTGATCTTCGTCACCCGCGGGGCGGCGGCGTAGGAGAGAGGAGCCGAGGTCGACTCGACCTTCCGGTTCTGAGGCGTCCCGTAGAGCGTGACGGTGAGCGAGCCGGAGCCGACGAACGTCCGCAGCCACAGCCACTTGCCCGTGTCGTTCGTGAACTTGAGGTCCTGGTCGGGGTAGTTCACGGTCGCGTCGCGGGCGAGGGGGTAGTGCGAGATGTAGAGCGCGTGGTTCCAGCGCTCGTCGATCTGCAGCCCCGCCTCGTACGCGGCGTTGAACGTCGTCGTCGAGACCTGGCAGACGCCGCCGCCGAGGCCCGTCTGCAGCTCGCCGTTGATGATCACCGGGGCGGCGAGGAAGCCCTTGGCGGCGTTCCGCTCGCCCGTCGTGCCGTTGAACGAGAACGTGGCTCCAGGGGCGATCAGATGGTCGTCGATCAGCTTCGCGACGAGAGCGACGTTGTGCAACCGGTTCGCGATGCCGCCGTAGGTCGTCGCATACGTGCCGACGACACCCGTGATGCCCATCGCGGCCGCCTCCGCCGTTGTCCGCTCGGCTGCGACCGGACGAACCGCGAGCTCCGCCACTCGCCCCGTGGGTGAGACCGCAGCGGCGAGGAGCGCCTTCGCCGTGGCCGGCACGTCGAGGATAACTCCGTCCTTGGCGGGGACGACCCTGGGCAGGTTGTTCTTGCTGAGCCCGAAGCGGGCGTCCACGGCGTCCCGCTCGACGACCTTGCGGATCTGCTCGAAGTACGCCTCCGCGCCGGATCCTGCGATCGCGATCCGCGTCGCCCCGTCCTTCGGCAGCGAGAGCAGGGAAGCGATCCGCGAGCGCGGCAGCCGCCACCGGGTCTCGCCCTGGGCGAGGCGCACCGGAGCAGACACCGCCGTCCGCGCCTGCGCCGCGGCGGGCGCGAGGTCGGCCGCAGTGACCTCGACAGGATCCACCCGAACCGGCAGCGCGACGGGCACGCCGCGCTCGAGGGAGGCGAGCGAGCGCACGATTGTCCTGCCCGCCGCCTCGCTGTCGAGCCGGAGACCCCTCTGGCCGGGCACCGTCACGATCTCGAGGCCTTTCAGCTCGAGCGCGGCCTCGACGTGGTCGCGATCGACCGCAACGGCGAGCTCGTCGAGCTTGTAGGCGAGCGCGCCCGCATAGGCGGTCGTCGAGGGCGCGATCTCCGTGCCGAAGAACCGGGTGGCGAGACGCTTGAAGCCGCGCACCGGACCGAAGCCCTCGCCGTCCCGTTGCGCGCTCTCGACGGCGCCGGCCCAGTCCGCCCGCACGCCGAGCTGCGCGGCCGCGATCTCGAAGCGCTGTCCCGCGGCCGTGAAGGAAACCGGTTCGCGTGCGACTCGCTCGGCCCGCGCTTCGAGCCGGGCGAGCGCCTCGTCGGCGGGCAGCCCCCCGACGTCCACGCCGGCGATCGTGACGCCCGCGGCGAGCCGCGACGTCGAGCCCGCGAAGAGCTGGCCGACGAGCGCCGCCAGCACGATGGCGACCGCCAGGGCGATCGCGGTCCAGCGCGCTGCGAGCCACAGGGGACGCTCGCGGCGCAGACCGACGCTGACTGTCGAGCTCTCGACGGACAAGCCGAAAGTCTAGCGGCCGCTGAAACGCGCCTTGTCGCCCGCGAAGAACGCGGCGACGCCCGTCTTCGCGTCCTCCGAGAGCAGCAGCTCCCGGAAGCCCTGCTTCTCGACGTCGAGCCCGTCGGGCCGGTAGGCCGCGGCGATCGAGCGCTTGATCGCGCGCAGCGCGAGCGGCGCCTGAGCCGCGAGCCGCACCGTGAAGTCGCGCGCGCGCGCCGCCAGCTCGTCCGGCTCGACGAGCTCGTGCACGAGCCCGTCCTCGAGCGCCTGCTCGGGCGTCAGCTGCAACCCCTTCAGCATCAGCATCGTCGCGCGCCCGGCGCCGACGAGCCGCGTCAGCCGCTGTGTGCCCCCTGCCCCCGGCAGGAGGCCGAGCCGCACCTCGGGCAGGCCCACGAGCCCGGGGCCCTTCGCCAGGAAGCGGAAATCGCAGGCGAGCGCGAGCTCGAAGCCGCCGCCGAGCGCGTGGCCGTTGATCGCCGCCACCGTCGGCATCGGCAGCTCCGCGAAGCGGCTCATCACGTCCTGGACCTGGCTCACTCGCTCGACGTCCTCCGGTCGAACCGTCTGCACCGCCTCGAGGTCCGCGCCGACCATGAAGACTCCCTCGCACGCGCTCTCGACGAGGGCGGCGGCGACGTCGCCCGGGGCCGCTCCCTCGAGCTCCTCGATCGCGGCAAGCAGATCGGTGGCGAGCCCCTCGTCGATCGCGTTCAGCGGCGGACGGTCGAGCGTGACGACCGCGATCCGCTCGTCCGGAAAGCGCTCCACCGAGACGACGCTCATCGGTCCAGCACCTCGCGCACCTTCGCCGCCAGATCCTGGGGTGAGAACGGCTTCTGCAGGAAGTCCTGCTCGCCGCCCCCGGCGAACACCCCGTCTGCGTGGCCGGACATCAACAGGACCCGCACGTGCGGGTGGTGCGACCTGACGTGCTCTGCGAGCTCGTGACCTCTCATGCCGGGCATGACGATATCGGTCAGCAGCACATCGATCCCAGCGTGGTGATCTGCACACGCGGCGAGCGCCTCCTCTGCGCCGGCCGTCTCGAGCACCGAGTAGCCGTGCTCGACGAGCACGGCACGGACGAGCTCGCGCACGACCGGGTCGTCCTCGACGAGCAGGATGGTCTCCGCACCTCCTGCGCCTGCCCGCCCCGCGGCGTACCCGGTCTCGGCGTGCCCGCCGTCCACGGCCTGCGGCAGCGTGACGCGGAACGACGTGCCGCGGCCCGGCTCGCTCTCGACTCCGACCCGGCCGCCGCTCTGCTCGACGATGCCGAGCACCGTCGAGAGCCCGAGCCCGGTTCCCTTGCCCACCTCCTTCGTGGTGAAGTAGGGCTCGAAGATATGCGTCCGCGTGCCCTCGTCGATACCGGAGCCCGTATCGGTGACCGACAGCTCGACCTCGTCCGTCTCGGGGAGGACGCCGATCGCGAGCTCGACCCGTCCACCCTCCGGCATGGCGTCGCGCGCGTTGACGACGAGGTTGACGACGACCTGCTCGAGCTGGCCGGGATCGGCCGTGGCGAGCGCGGGGACGGGAGACGCGATCACGACCAGCTCGACGTCCTCGCCGATCACGCGCCGCAGCATGTGCTCGAGGTTGCCGACGAGCTCGTTCAGGTCGAGCACGCTCGGGTTGATCACCTGGCGGCGGCCGAACGCGAGCAGCTGCCGGGTCAAGGCGGCAGCCCGCTCGCCGGCAGCACGGATCTCGTCGACCTCGGTGCGCAGCTCGTGCTCGCTCCCGAGCTGCTGGGCCACCAACTCGGCGTAGCCGTTGATCACGGTCAGCAGGTTGTTGAAGTCGTGGGCGACGCCGCCCGCCAGCAGCCCGACCGCCTCCATCTTCTGCGCCTGCAGGAACTGCTCCTCCAGCCGCTTGCGCTCGGTGACGTCGATCGTGACGAGACCGACGCCGCGGATCGCACCATCCGCGCCGAAGACCGGGTAGTAGCTCGTCAGGAAGTGGCTCGTCTCACCGGGTCTCGAGGCAACCTCCCCGGCGATCTCGACCCCGATGAGCGCCTCACCGGTCTCGGCCACGGCTCTCTGGCTGCGCGTCGCGGACTCCGCGACCCCGGGCACGATCTCGGCCGTCGTCTTGCCCTCGATCTCGGCCCGGCTGTGACCGATCATCCGCGCCAGCGTCGGGTTGACCCTCACGTAGCGCAGCTGCGTGTCGAGGAAGGCGATGCCGACCGGAGCGCTCTCGAGCAGCGCGTCGAGCAGGCTCGCCGTCTCCTCGAGCCGGCTCTCGGCCAGCTTGCGGTCGTGGATGTCCACGCCGACGCCGATGTAGCCGAGGTAGGACCCGTCCGGGGCGTGCCGCGGCACGGCGCGGGCGAGCCCCCAGCGGACGCTTCCGTCCGCGCGCCGCATCCGGTGCTCGTTCTCGACGACGCGGCGCTCGGCGGCGCCGAGCTCCCATTCGGCCCGCACGCGGTCGCGGTCGTCCGGATGGACGTCGTCGAGCCAGCCGCCGCCGAGCTCGTCCTCGAGCGCCCTCCCCGTCCGTTCGAGCGCCGTCTTGTTCATGAACGTGCAGTGGCCGTCGACGTCGTTCAGCCAGATCATGACCGGCGCGCTGTCGGCCAGCATGTGGAAGCGCTCCTCGCTTTCGACGAGCGCGGCGATCGCCCGCCATTCGTCGGTGACGTCGGTGTTGACACCGACGACGTGCGTGACCGCACCGCTCTCGTCACGGACGTAGGCGAGCTTCACCTCGTTCCAGAAGATGGAGCCGTCCTTCCGGTACTCGAGGAGCGTGACCTCGATGTCGCGGCCTTCGGCGGCCGCGCGCTTGAGCTTCTCGACGCCCGCCGGGTCGGTCTCGGGCCCGTGGAGGAGCCCGAGGTCGCGACCGGAGATCTCCTCGAAGGTGTAGCCCGTGATCCGCTCGAAGGCCGGGTTGACGTAGACGATCGCGTCCTCGGGCAGGCGGCGTTCGGAGATGACGAACGCTTCGGCCGCTGCCTCGACCGCGTGGTGCAGCAGTCGCATCTCGGCGGCGGCCTCGTACTTCGCCGTCACGTCCTCGACCATCGCCTCGTAGTGCGTGACGCTCCCAAGGGGGTCGCGCACGGCGGATCCGCTGAGCCGGAGCCACTTCGCCGTCCCATCGGCCCCGCGCACCTCGTACTCGTACCCTCGCAGCGCGCCCTCGTCGGCGAGTGCGCGCCAGCGCGCGCGGTCGTCGGGATCGGCGTAGGAGAACCCTCCTCCTTCCTCCAGCTCGGCCGCGCTCGAGACGCCGAACAGGGCGAGCACGGCCGGATTGGCGTCCAGCACGCGCCCGTCGGGCGTGACGCGGAAGATCCCGATGGGGACGCTCTCGAACAGGTCCCGGTAGCGCTTCTCCGCGAGGCTCGCCGCGCGGAGCTCCGCCGCCCGTTCGAGCGCCGCGCGCACGACGGGCACAAGCCGGGCCACCTGCTGCTTGAGCAGGTAGTCGTCGACGCCGTCCTTCATCGCCTCGACCGCGGTCTCCTCGCTGCCCGTGCCCGCCAGCATGATCACGGGGCAGCCGGGCAGCCGGTCCTTGACGGAGCGCAGAACCGCGAGCCCGTCGGTGAAACGCAACGCGTGATCGGTGATCACCACGTCGGCGGCCAGGCCGAGCGCATGATCGAGGGCCTCGGCGTCGCCCACCTCCACGACCTCGACGTCGGGCCACTCGTGTGTGAGCTCGCGCCGGGCAAGCGCGCGATCGTCGGGGTTGTCGTCGACGAGGACGACACGGCGCGGACCGGCGCTCACTGGCTCACCGGCCGAGTCGATGAAAGTCATCCGACAACCGTGCACATCGGTTCAGCGCCGCGCATCCGCTCATTGTGACTGAAGGGCCGAGCGGCGAGATCTAGCTAGCGCGGGCGCTCGGTCCAGCCCTGAGCCAGGTATGTCACCACGATCTGACGCTGAATCTCCGACGTGCCCTCGACGATCTGCAGCACCTTCGCGTCGCGCAGCCACTTCTCGACCGGGTGGTCGCGCATGATCCCGGCGCCGCCGAGGATCTGCACGGCGTCGGTCGCAGCCCGCATCGCGGCGTCGGCGGCGAACGCCTTGGCGTAGGAGCCGAGCAGCCCGGCGTCGCGCCCCTCGTCGAGCGCCGAGGCCGCCCGCCACACGAGCAGCCGTGAGGCCTCGATCTGCATCGCCATCTCGGCGAGCTTGAACGAGACGCCCTGCTTCGAGAGCAGCGGCTTGCCGAAGGCCCGGCGCTCGCGCGCGTACTCGGTCGCGTACTCGAACGCGGCGCGCGCGATCCCGACGGCGCCGGCGGCGACCTGCGGCCGCGAGTGCTCGAAGAAGTCCATCGCGATCAGGAAGCCCTGCCCCTCCTCGCCGATCAGCCGGTCGGCCGGGATCCGGGTGTCCTCGAGGAGGATCGAGCCCGTGTGCGAGGCGCGCAGCCCGAGCTTCAGCTCCTTGCGGCCGGTCGTGACGCCCGGGTCGCCGGCCTCGAGCATGAACGCCGTGACGCCGCCGTCCACCTTGGCGAAGACGAGCGTCAGCTCGGCGATGCCGCCGTTCGTGATGTAGCACTTCTCGCCGTTCAAGACGTACTCTCCGCCGTCGCGACGCGCGGTGGCCTGGATCGCGGCGAAGTCGGACCCCGCGCCGGGCTCGGTGAAGGCGATCGCCGCGAGGCACCCCTCCTCCGAGGCGAGCCGGGTCAGCCAGCGCTGCCGCTGCTCCTCCGTCGCGGCGGAGAGCAGCGGCCGGACGAGGAACATCGTGGCCCCGATCGGCGCCGAGAGGCCTGCGCAGCCCCACGAGAGCTCCTCCGCGATCAGGGACGAGGTGACCGCGGGAACGCCGCCGCCGCCGTACTCGGGCGGGATCGCGTGGCTCGTCAGGCCGAGCCGCGCCGCCTTCCCGACCAGCTCGCGCGGGAAGTCCTCCCGCTCGTCCCACTCGAGCGCGATCGGCCGCAGCTCGCGCTCGGCGAAGTCGTGCGCGAGCGCCTGCAGCTCGCGTTGCTCCTCGCTGAGTGTGAAGCCGATCCCGGCCACTAGAAGACGAACAGCTCGATGCCCCCGCTGACGTTCAGCTCGACGCCCGTGATGTAGCCGGCGAGGTCGGAGCAGAGGAAGGCGATCGCGTTGGCGATGTCCTGCGGGTCGCCGGGCCGCTTGAAGACCGTGCGGGCCGCGATCCGCTCGTTCATCGCCGGGTTGGCGAAGTGGAACGCCTCGGTGCCGATGATCCCCGGCACGATCGCGTTCGCCGTGATCCCGTGCTTGCCGCCCTCCATCGCGAGCGTCTTGGTCAGCCCGAGGATCCCCGACTTCGTCGTCGAGTAGCTCGCCTGGCCGAAGCCGCCGAGCGTGCCGGCGACCGACGCCATGTTCACGATCCGCCCCCACTTCCGCTCCTTCATGTGCGGCCAGACGGCCTGCGCGCAGTTGAACGCGCCGGTGAGGTTGACGCGCAGGTCGCGCTCCCAGAGTTCGGGGTTCTGATCGTGGATCTGGCCGACGTGATCGAGTGTGGCGGCGTTGTTGATCAGGATGTCGACGGAGCCGAACTCCTCGACGACCCGCGCGACCGTCGCCCCCACCTGCTCGCGATCGGTGACATCGCACTTGATCGCCGCCGACCGGCGGCCCATGCCCTGGATCTCGGCCGCCGTCTGCTCGGTGAAGACGAGCCCCTGCGCCTTCGCCACCTGGGCGAGCACCCCGTAGCGCTCTGCCGTCTCGGACGACTCGTCCGACTCGACCTGGATGTCGGCGATCACGACGTCCGCGCCGGCCCGGGCGAGCGTGAGCGCATCGGCGCGGCCGAGGCCGCGGGAGCCGCCGGTGACGAGCGCGACGCGCCCGGACAGATCGATGTCGAGAGACATCAGTGGTCCTCCCGGTGACGGTTTCGCGTCGCTGGCGTGCGAGACGCAAGCGAGGCTAGGACGCAGGGAGCCCCCATGCTTGCCAGCATGGGGGCGACTGAGGACGACGCATCGCGCCGCGGATCGCGCGCCAGAGGCGCACTAACTGTTGCCGGGAGGGCCACTTAGTCGCCCCTCGGCAGGAAGATCTCCTTGGCGATCACTAGCCGCTGGATCTGCGAGCTGCCCTCGTAGATCTGGAACAGCTTCGCGTCGCGCATCAGCTTCTCGACCGGGTACTCCTTGATGTAGCCGTAGCCGCCGAGGACCTGGACGGCGTCGGTCGTCACCTTCATCGCGGTGTCGGCCGCGAAGCGCTTGGCGAACGACGAATAGAGGGTCGACTTGCGGCCGTACCCCTGGTCGATCATCCAGCAGGCCTGCCACGTGAGCAGGCGCGCCGCCTCGATCTCGCACGCCATGTCGGCGATCAGGAAGCTGATCCCCTGGTGCATCGCGATCGGCACGCCGAACGACTGGCGCTCCTTCGCGTACGCAACCGCGTGCTCGTAGGCCGCCTGGGCGACGCCGACCGCGCCGATCGCAGTGCCGGGCCGTGTGAAGTCGAGCGTCTGCATGGCGATCTTGAAGCCGTCGCCCTCCTCGCCGAGACGGTTCGCAATGGGCACGACGACGTCGGTCAGCGCGAAGGCCGACGTGTCGGTGGCGCGCTGGCCCATCTTGTCGAGGTGCTTCTCGCGCGTGAGGCCGGGGGCGTCCATCGGCACGATGAAGGCGGTCAGGCCCTTGTGGCCCGCTTTCATGTCCGTCTTCGCGAAGACGACCGACCAGTCCGCGTAGCCGGCGTTCGTGATGAACATCTTCGAGCCGTTGAGGACGTATTCGTCGCCGCGCCGCTCCGCGGTCGTCTTGACGCGCGCGACGTCCGAGCCGGCGTCCGGCTCGGTGAGCGCGAACGAGCAGAGGATCGGCGCCTCGAGCAGCGGCGGCAGCCACTGCTGCTTCTGCTCGTCGCTGCCGGCGATCAGCACCGGCGCCATGCCCAGGCCGTTGGCGCCGATCGAGGTGCCGATGCCCGAGCAGCCCCAGTTCAGCTCCTCGCTGATCAGCAGGCCGTCGAACGCGGAGAGGCCGGCGCCGCCGAGCGACTCCGGGATGTGGAGGTTCATCAGCCCGAGCTCGTGCGCCTTGGCGACCACGTCGGCCGGGTGGGTCTGGTGCTCGTCGTATTCGGCCGACTTGGGCCGGATCTCCTTCTCCGCGAACTCGCGCGCGAGCTCGCGCAGGGAGCGCTGCTCGTCCGTGAGGGCGAACGAGACACCACTCGCCACTCCGTGCTCTATCGTGGCCATGGTCTTCCCTCCAGATTCGATTGACTAGTCAGTCAATGATGATATGGCGGCTCCCCGAGGGCCGTCAAGAAGATCCGCGACCGCGCGCTCGACGGATTTTCTATAGGATTTTCCCAGCTCGCCTTCTCGACACCGGAGGTTCCCGCCGTGGCCACGACCACCGAGCTCCCAGCGCTCGATCCGCTCGACTTCCTCGGATTCGATGCGCTCCTCGACGCCGAGGAGCGCGCGATCCGCGACACCGTCCGGCAGTTCGTCCGCGAGCAGGTGCTGCCGGAGGTCGGCGACTGGTTCGAGCAGGCGGTCCTGCCACGCGAGGTCCTCTCCGAGCTGGCGAAGCTCGGGCTGTTCGGGATGCACCTCGAGGGCTACGGCTGCGCGGGAGCGAGCGCCGTCGCGTACGGCCTGACGTGCCTGGAGCTCGAGGCCGGCGACACAGGTGTCCGCAGCGCCGTGTCGGTGCAGGGCTCGCTCGCGATGTACGCGATCTGGCGCTGGGGCTCGGAGGAGCAGAAGGAGCGCTGGCTGCCGCGGATGGCCGAGGGCGAGGTGATCGGCTGCTTCGGCCTCACGGAGCCCGACGCCGGCTCGGATCCGGGCACGATGCGCACGCAGGCGCGCCGTGACGGGTCGGATTGGATCCTCAATGGGGCGAAGATGTGGATCACGAACGGCTCGATCGCCGACATCTCCATCGTCTGGGCGCGCACCGGCGACGGCGAGATCCGCGGTTTCATCGTCGAGCGCGGGACGCCCGGCTTCACCGCGCCGGAGACACACAAGAAGCTCTCGCTGCGCGCCTCGGTCACCTCCGAGCTCGTGCTCGTCGACGTGCGCGTCCCCGGCGAGGCCATGCTGCCGGGAGCCTCGACGCTGCGCGGCCCGCTCTCGTGCCTCAACGAGGCTCGCTACGGCATCGTCTGGGGCGCCGTCGGCGCCGGGCGCGCCTGCTTCGAGGCCGCCCTCGACTACGCGAAGGAGCGCATCGTCTTCGGCAGGCCGATCTCGGCGTACCAGCTGACACAGCAGAAGCTGGCGGAGATGGCCCTCGAACTGAACCGCGCGTCGCTTGTCGCCCTGCACATCGGGCGGATGAAGGACGCGGGGACGCTGCGGCCCGAGCACGTGAGCATGGGCAAGATGGGCAACGTGCGCGGCGCGCTCGAGATCGCCCGCTCGGCCCGGACGATCCTCGGCGCCAACGGCATCACGCTCGAGTACCCGGTGATCCGTCACATGAACAACCTCGAGTCCGTCCTCACGTACGAGGGCACCCACGAGGTGCACACGCTCGTCGTGGGCCAGTCGCTCACCGGCGAGAACGCGTTCCGCTAGCTCGCCGATGGGCACCGCCCCGATCGCAGCCCGGTCGCCGACAGCGCAGGACCGCGCCGCCGCCGCGCTGCGCACCGCGATCCTCGAAGGCGGGCTGCGACCGGGCCAGCGCGTGAACCAGGAGGCGTGGGCGGCCCGGGCAGGCGTGAGCCTGATCCCCGTGCGCGAGGCGCTGCGTGCCCTCGCCGGCGAGGGCCTCGTCACGTACCGGCAGCGGCGAGGCTACGTCGTTACCGAGCTCGACCTCGCCGAGCTGGAGGAGGTCTACGCGCTGCGCCGGCTGCTTGAGAGCGAGGCGCTGCGACGAGGCGTGCCGCTCGCAACCCCGGAGACGCTCGTCGCGCTCGAGGAGGCGGCCGACGCGTGCCGGGACGCGGCCGAGGCCGGCGACGTGGCCGGCCAGCTCGAGGCGAACCGCCGTTTCCACGGGGTGCTGCACGGGCTCGCGGGCAGCAGGCCGCTGACGCGGCTGATCGACCTCCTCTGGGACCCGACGGAGGCCTACCGCGCGCTCTACTACGTGCTCCCCGGCGAGGCCGAAGCGGCCGACCGGGCACACCGGGCGATCGTCGCAGCCGTCGCCCGCGGCGATGCCGAGCGAGCGATCGAGCTGCAGGACGCCCACCGCGCGCGCGCCCTGGCGCGCCTGCGGGAGACGCTCGCCGAGGCCTCGCCGGAGCCCCACGCCTCGAGGTCGTCGCCGAAGAGGTTGTAGACCTCCCGGCCCGAGCCTACGGCCCAGCGACGGCCGAACCGCTCACGCCTCTCCCGCTTCAGCAGCCGCGGGCGCCATCAGTAGCTGAAGACCGTCGCGGAATCGCCGACCCACTCCCAGAGCGGCGTCGCGCCTGCGAGCTTCGCGTTGGCGGCGATCGCAGTCTCGTCGAGGGAGCGCGACTTGACGCAGATCGGGCAGAGCCAGAGCTCGCCGCCGCCGTCCGCGAACTGCTGGAACAACAGCTCGAGGGACGGGCAACCCTCGCAGTGCTCGCCCTGCGCGACGCCCGGCAAGCCAAGCTTGACGGCGTCCTTCGTCAGCCACATCACGACCTGCTTGCCCTGGTCAACGGCGGCTGTGGCGACGAGAAACGCGACGGTGACCTTCTCGGCGTCCTCCATCCCCGTCGTCAGGTTCACGAGCGCTTTTCCGCTTGTGGTCACGTTGCCTCCCGCTCCTTGTAGGCCTTCACGGCGGTACCGTGCGCACCGAACTTGATCGCCTTGCGGCGCGTGTCCTCGAACGCCGAGTTGGCGTACGTGGCGACGAGGTTGCCGCTCTCGATCCGCTCGAACCCGTGCCGCTCCAGGACTCCTGCGTACTCTGCCTCCAGCAGAGCGCCGGCGATTCAGCCGGTCCAGAGGTCGATGTTGCGGCGGCCCTCCTGAGACACGGGCTGCTGGATCGTCACGTCGGCTACCTGGATGCGGCCGCCGGGGACGAGCACCCGGTGGATCTCGGAGAAGACGGCGTCCTTGTCGGGAATGAGGTCGATGACGCCGTTCGAGATCACGACGTCGAAGCTGCCGCCGGCGAACGGCATTCGCTCGGCTTCGCACTCGAGGTAGGTGACGTTGCCGGCGCCGAGCTCTCCGGCGGCCCGGCGGGCTCGTGCGAGCATCTCCGGCGTCATGTCGATGCCCGTCACGGAGCCCGCGGGGCCGACCATCTGCGCCGCGACGAGCGAGTCCATGCCCGCGCCGCAGCCGATGTCGAGCACGCGCTCGCCCGCCTGCAGCGCACCGAGCGAGAACGGGTTGGCGACGCCCGCGAACGACTCCGCCGCCGTCTCGGGCACCCGCGCGAGCAGCCCCGGCGGGTAGCCCAGGTCCTCGGCCCATGCGCGCCCTGTCGGGAAGGCGAAGTCCTGCTCGGGCTCCTGCGAGACCGACGCGTATGTCTTCCTGATCTCGGACTTGAGCAGCCCGACGTCGATGTCGGCGTCTACGGCCATCCGGCCACCTCCTTGTGCCGGAGGCTACGAGCTCGGGGGCCGTCGGTCTAGCCCATCTGCGCCATGTCGGTTATCGCCTGCGCGAATGGCTCAGAAGACGAGCACGCGCTCGGCCCAGAGCGTCCAGTCGGTCAGCTCCTCGAGCGAGGAGTGGCGGGCGCTCTCCGCGATCAGCTCGTCGCGGATGCCCCGCGCCTTGAGGCACGTGCCGCAGCAGCCGACCTCGCCGCCCCGGCCGGCAAAGGCCTTCAGCATCCGCTCGAGGTTGTAGTAGCCGTCGGGGGTCTGCTGGCCCGCCATCGCGCAGACGACCGCGTCGCCCATCAGGAAGACGCGCACCTCCTCGCCCTCGCGCTTGGCGAGCGAGTAGGCGAGCCGCATGGCGTTGTAGGACCGCTCCGAGCCGTAGGGTGGATCGTTGAGAACGAACAGGTGTCGCATGCCTGAAGGGTGCGCGCTCGGCTAGGCGAGGGCATCGGGGGAAGCCGCAGAGCCGCTGCGGATCGCCCGCACGCCCGAGCGCCACGGCGTCGCCGCCACGAGGAGACCGCTCGCCGCGGTGACGCCGGCGACGAGCCCGATCGCGGCGCCGCCGCCGAGCGAGTCGGCGGCAAGCCCTGCGAGCAGCGCCCCGGCGACGAACCCGGAGTCCCGCCAGAAGCGATAGACGCCGACGGCCTGGGCGCGGTCGCGCGGCTGGACGACGTCGGAGACGGCGGCGATCAGGGTCGGATAGACGAGCGCCGTGCCGAGCCCGAGCAGCACCGCGGCCGCAAGCGCGGGTGCGAAGGCGCCCCCGCCGGCCGGAAGCAGCACGAGCGCACCCGCCTGGACGAGCATGCCCAGGACGATCAGCGGCTTCCGACCCGCGTGGTCGGACAGCCAGCCGGTACCGAGCTGCGCCGCTCCCCACACCGCCGGATATGCACCGGCGACGAGTCCAATCTCGCCCACCGACGCGCCGTGCGCGGCGAGGTAGAGAGGGACGAGGCCCCAGGCGAGCGCGTCGTTCAGGTTGTTGACGAGGCCTGCCTGCGAGCAGGCTCGCAGCACGCGGTCGTGGAAGCTGCCGCGCAGAAACGCCGCCCGCAACGTCGCCGCCGCGGCCTCTCCGTGCGCGCGCTGCTCGTGGATGACATGGGCGCCCGTGTCGCGGACGAAGGCGAGCGTGACGAGCAGGCCCGCCGTGGCGACGACCGCCGCGCCGGCCCACACGAGCGTCCGCGGCGCGATGCTCGCGGCGAGCACGCCCGTGGCGAGCGCGGTCGCGGCAACGCCCAGGTAGCCGGCCGACTCGTTCAGCCCAAGCGCGAGCCCGCGGCGCGCCGGCCCGGCGAGGTCGATCTTCATCACGACGGTCATCGACCACGCGAAGCCCTGGCTCGCGCCGAGGAAGAGGTTGGCCACGACGACGAAGCCCCAGCTCGGCGCGAGGCCGATCAGGGCGGGCACGGGCAGCGCGAGCAGCCAGCCGAGGAGCAGCAGCCGCCGCCGGCCGGCGCGCCAGGCAAGGCCTCCCGCCGCGAGGTTGGCCAGCGCCTTGGCGAGACCGAAGGCCACGACGAACGAGAGGATCGCCCCTTTCGACTCGAGCCCGAAGTCGCGCTCGCCGACGAGCGGCAGCACGCTCCGCTCCAGCCCGACCATCGCCCCGACGAGCCCGTTCAGCCCGACGAGCAGCGCGAACTGGCCCGCGTTCGCACGCAGGCCGAGCCGAACGCCCGTCACGCGTGCGCGAGCGGGCGGCCCGTGCGGTTGGCCCGGACGATCGCCGCCTGGTCGGTCGGCGGCGGCGGCACGTCCTGGAGGAGCGCGTGCGCGAACGCGGTGGGATCCTCGTGTGCGAGCGCGCGGTTGAAGCGACGCTCGAAGCCGATCGTCGAGAACGGGTTGCCCGAGAGCGAGCGGCCGCAGACGGAGCCGCCGTAGTGGCTCGGGTAGACGAGCACGTGATCCGGCAGCTCGAGCAGCCGCTGCAGCGAGGCGTGCTGCTGCAGCGCGAGCGGGCCCGGGTCTCCCTGCGCGTGCAGGTCGGGACGCCCGACGTCGCCGACGAGCAGCGAGTCGCCGGTGAAGACGAGCCACGGCTCCTCCGTGCCGCGGTGCAGGTCCGAGACGGCGAACGCGGCGTGCGCGGGCGCGTGCCCGGGCGTTGCGATCGCCCGCACGAGCGTGTTGCCGAGCCGTACCTCGCCGCCGTCGGCGAGCGGGTGGTGGCCGAATTCGACGGCGGCGCCCGCTGGCAGGTAGGCCGTCGCCCCGGTCGCCTCGACGAGCGCCGGCAGGCCGGAGACGTGGTCGGCCTGCACGTGCGTCTCGAACACGGCGACGATCGGCGAGCCGGCCTCCTCGGCGGCGGCGAGGTAGCTACCGACGAGCTCGGCGTGCGGGTCGACGACCCCGAGCTGCGCGTGCGTGACGCAGCCGAACACGTAGCTCGCGCACGCGGTGTCGGCGTAGAGGAACGGCCGCAGGATCATGGCGTCCAGCGTAGGGCCTCGCATATCATCTGCACAGACGAAGTCGGCCATGGCGCACATCGCTCCCCCCGATAGCAGACCGTCGCTCCTTCGCGAGCTGTGGGACACGACGCGCATGCGCCTGCTCGTCGAGATCGAGCGCCAGGGAAGCCTCTCCGCCGCCGCGCAGGCGATCGGGATCGGCCAGCCGAGCGCGAGCCAGCACCTGCGTCTGCTCGAGGCCGCGGCCGGGCAGCGGCTCGTCGAGCGGAGCGGCCGCGGCAGCACGCTGACCGAGGCCGGGCGCGTCGTCGCCGCGCGCGCCGCCCAGGCCCTCGCCATGCTCGGCGCGGCGGAGGAGGAGCTGGGCGCCCTCGCCGGGCTCCAGACGGGCACGATCCACCTCGGCGCCTCGACCGCGCCCGGCGTCTACCTCCTCCCCGACACGCTCGGCTGCTTCTGCCGCGACTTCCCGAACGTGACGATCGAGGTCGAGATCGCCTCGAGCGGCGAGATCCTGCGCCGGCTGCTGGCGGGCCGGATCCAGCTCGGCATCGTCGGCGCGTCGCGGGCTGACGAGCGGATCGAGCTCGACCCGTTCCTCGAGGACGAGCTCGTCGGGATCGCGAAGCCGGGCCTGCTGCCGCTCGCGGACGGCCTGCTCGAGCCGGCGCTCCTCTCGGGCCAATTGCTGCTCGCGCGAGAGGAAGGGTCGAGCTCGCGGGAGCTCGTCGAGCGGGAGCTGGCGGAGATCGGAGCGACGCCGGCGGGCCGGTGGGAGCTCGGCGCGAGCGAGGCCATCAAGCGCGCGGCCCGAGAGGGGCTCGGCGTCGCTTTTCTCTCCCGCTACGCGGTCGCCGAGGAGGTGGCCCGCGGCGACCTCGCGAGCTTCCGGCTCGCCGGCCGGCCGGCCATGCTGCGCCAGTTCTCGATCGCCCGCGTCGCGGGCAAGGCGCTCGCGCCGAGCGAGCGCGGGTTCGTCGCAACGCTGACGCGCTGCTGTGCCAAGAGCGCCGACTACGCCGAGTCGTGCGTCGGGTCGCCGCCCTCCTAGCGGCCGCAGCCGCGCTCGCCGCTCCCGCTGCGGCGGCTCCACCCGGCGGCGGCGTGCTCGTCCCGGGGCGCAGCCTCGGCGGCGTGCCGCTCGGCGCGACGAAGGCGCAGGTCGAGGCCGCCTGGGGCCGGGCCTACGGCCGCTGCCGCGGCTGCACGGCCGAGACGTGGTACTTCAACTACTACGCCTTCCAGCCGAAGGGTGCCGGCGTGTCCTTCCGCGACGGGCGCGCCGTGGCGCTCTTCACGCTCTGGCAGCCCGCGGACTGGCACACGACGAAGGGGCTCGCGCTCGGGGAGAGCGTCGCGCGCGTGACGGCGGTCTACGGCCCGCTCACCCGGCGCGAGTGCGGCTCCTACTACCTGCTCGAGTTGCCCCAGGGTGCCGCGGTGACGTCGTTCGTCGTCGTGTACGAACGGCTCTTCGGCTTTCTGCTGCGCCGCAAGAGCGAGCCCGGCTGCCGCTAGTGTGACCGACGCTCGGCGTGCACCATCAGGCTCGCGACGAGGGGGATCACGAGCAGGATCGGGAGCGCGCAGATCGGCCACAGCACCTGGTAGCCGTGGGTCTCCGGGAAGTAGCGCTCGAGGAGGTCGATCGCACCGCCCGCGAGCAGCGGCCCGACGAGCAGCCCGAATCCCTTCGTCGTCGTCGCGAGCCCGGCGATCGCGCCCCGGTCGGCCGCAGGCATGAGCGTGAAGAGCAGACCCCAGGCGAGCGTCATCACCGCGCCGCCGGCGATCGCGGCGAGGAAGATCAGGGGCAGGTACCAGGAATGCCACTTCACGGCGAGCCCGCCGAGCAGCAGCGCGGCGCCGTAGACGAAGGAGCAGAGGAAGATCACGCGCGCGATCCCGAACCGGTCGCCGAGCC
>ORJL010094480.1_pt1 | contig 21362 bp, 21 predicted proteins | sample 1779941 | NCBI WGS metagenome assembly ORJL01 (sample SAMEA104232317, study PRJEB22302) | groundwater metagenome | biome: forest; feature: aquifer; material: groundwater | place: USA | collected 2011-08-07 | depth 5.8 m
CAAAGGCGGTGGTAGTCAGTGTTAGTGGAGTTGACTTTTTAAGAGGGTGTCATAAGATAGTGACATCTTATTTTGTGTTCATTTGAACCTTAACAATTCAAAAAGAAAGACGAGAAAATGCCAGAACAAATTCTTACATATAAAGAAGGAGAAACCGCATGAAGAGTACGCCATTTCAGAAGGATTTGGATAGGGCAGTTGATTTTGTTAATAAAAGATTAGGTAAATCTCCTGTAATAGAATATCCTATACAAAAGCCGCAGATTGGTGCAATACTTGGTACGGGATGGAAGAATTCGTTGCAATTAAATCCGATATTTGTACAGATACCTCTTAAAGATATTCCAGGTTTTGAAATGCTTGACGAACTTGAAGGACATGATCGTATATTACAGATTGGACTTGTTGGTGATCGGCTGTGTGTAGTGCTCCTTGGGCGTGTTCACATGAACGAAGCACCTCCCTCTAATGAAGATGTTTTCCGCATGGTTCGTTTGCAGGTGGAATTATTAATAGCGCTTGGCGCAGAAACCATAATTCTTACCAATGCCGCCGGCAGTTTGCGGGAAAGTATTGTGCCTGGCACCATTGTTATTATTGATGGATTTTTACGGCATGAAGCAGGTGTTATGCTATTGGTAGATGGTGAATTTGTGCAAGCTGATTCTGTTCTTGATAATAAATTGCGTATTGAAATTGTAGATTCTGTTGCCAGGGTTCAATTTCCTCGCGCAGTACTTTTAGGCGCCTTTGTGATGACTCGTGGGCCTGATATCGAAAGTATTTATGAGAAGGAATATATGGCACAAATGCACAATAGTGTTATGTGTGTTGGTATGAGTACACTTCCTGAAACACTTGTATGTGCACATCATAAGATGAAAGTATTGGCGATAAGCTGTATTAGTAATGGAATGTATGAGTGGCCATCCCATGAGGAAGTCCTGAGACGTCTTACAACATATGCTCCTGATAATGAGAAGTTACTTCGTGAGACAATTCTTTCAATTCCTGTTTGTGCTGGTTTAGTTGTAGGTTAAGTTTAGTTCTTTGTTACGATCCCGCCCTTGGCAACAAGTACGGGATCGTTTGTATTTTACGGGTAAAACAGGTAGCATAACTGTATATGAAGCTCATTATCAGTCTCGTTACCTTTAATGGTGAAAAGTATTTAAAAGATTGCTTGGAAAGCATCAAAAATCAAACTTTCTCAGATTTTGAATGTGTGGTTTTGGATAATAATTCGAAAGACAGTTCACGTGAAATTATCAAAAAAACATTTCCTGAAAGTAAGCTCATACAAAGTGATACAAATCTTGGATTTGCAAAAGGACATAACAGGATTATTAATGAGACACAGTCCCAATATGTGTTATGTGTAAATCAAGACCAAACGCTTGCGTCTGATTACTGTGAAAAGCTTGTTTTGTTTCTTGATTCTCACCCTGAAGTGGGAAGTGCAACGGGGAAAATTTGGCAGGTATCATCATTGACGAAAAGCGAAAAACACACTACACTGTATTCTTGCGGTATTGTGATAAAAAGGAACCATTATGCGGGAAATATTGACTCGTTACGGTTCACGAAAATTTCACAAAAAACAGGCGAAGTGTTCGGTGTTGCCGGCACCACTCCAATATATCGGCGTACCGCTCTTGAAAGCATAAAATTTGAAAACGAGTATTTTGACGAAGATTTCTTCATGTACCGCGAAGACATCGACCTTGCGTACCGTTTGCGCTGGAGTGGATGGAAAGCCTATTTCATTTCAGATGCCCAATGCTATCACGTAGGCTCTACCGAGCCAGAACTTTTAAAGCGCACGAATCCGTTCGTAAATTATTGTTCGTACCGAAATAATTTTTTCTTGCTTTACAAAAATGTAAGTACACTAGTTTTTTGGAAATGTTTTTTTAGGATTGTATGGTTTGAGTGGGGAAAGTTTGTGTACATACTTTTTTGTGAGCCAAGAAATCTACGAGGGCTATTAGAATTTAAAAAAATGCTGCCACGTATGAAAAAGAAGCGTGAATGGATTATGATACACAGAAAAATATCAGATGAAGAAATGTACCAATTGCTCAAATAATTCACTAGTCAGCTTGCCCCGCCAAAGGCGGCGGTAGTAAGTCTTATGGATATCTCCATTGTTATCGTCAATTACAAAACCAAAGGGTTGGTGCGGGAGTGCATCAAAAGTTTTAAATTACTAAAAACATCACTTTCCTATGAAATTATTGTTGTTGACAATAGCATTGACCCTGGACTCAAAGAAATGTTGCAGCAACGTCACCCGGATGTTATGTATGTTCCCTTAAAACGGAATTTGGGATTATCAAAAGGGAATAATATCGGGTTTTCACTTGCAAAAGGGAATTATATTCTGGCTTGTAATTCAGATATTATGGCACATGAGGGAGCGCTCGATGCGCTTCATACACATTTGGAAGAAAATCAACACGTGGGTCTCGTTGTTCCACAACTATTGCATCCTGATGGATTGGTACAGCAATCGTATTTTCATTTTCCCTCCATTTTTACTCCCGCCTTACGAAGACTTTTCTTAGGCAAGCTTCCATTGGTAAAACGGCACCTTGATTGGTTTTTAATGAAGGACGTTGAATTTAGGGAACCAACTCCCATCGATTGGGCAATCGCAGCATGCTGGTTGTTTCGAAAATCGTTATTCGATCACATTGGCACTATGGATGAGCGATTTTTCTTATATCTTGAGGATACCGATTGGTGTAAACGTATTTGGGATGCAGGTTTTCAGGTGCACTATATTCCCGAGTCGCGTATGACGCATTTATTTAAGCGAGAATCTGCGCAATTTCAGGGGTTACTCGCTCTTCGTGATCCTTTAACTCGCATCCATGTGAGTTCAGGCATTAAATATTTTTGTAAACACTGGAAAACCGCAATTTCCTTTAAACACTAAGTCTATGGAATCATTTGAAGAAATTTCCCAACCCCATATCTACCCAGCTTCAAACAAGAAAAAGTGGTTTTTTATTGGTATTGGGATATTTATCGCTGTTTGTATAGTTGTGGTAGGTTTTGGATTGTTTCGTTTTTTTTCCATTTCTCAAAGTTTGTACTCATCGCTCCAAGAGGCGGAAAGCGCACTTAAAAAATCTGAATTTTCTCAAAGCAAGTTGGCACTAGAGGATGCGCACTATTCAGCGCAAGATTTACAGTCGCTTCTCGGGACATTTTCATTTGTATCAGCCGTGCCGGGAATTGGTGGTTCGTATGATGAAGTTCAAAAAATTTCAAATGCAGCACTTTTAAGTATTCGCCCGGCACTACAAGTAGTTAGAATTTCAGAGCAAATTGATAACGTACTGCAAAGTACGAAAGAGCAACGTTTTCAGGATGCTTCTGAAAGTCAGCGAATGGAAGTAATTCAAATTCTTCTTAAATCTCTTCCTGAACTCTCCGGTGCCCATGCCGAACTTACACTCGCATTATCACAGCTGCAAAATATTTCAGATGAAAAAATAAAAGGGCCGCTTTTGGGTATGAAAGAAAAACTTGAAAAGCGCGATGTATTATTTCAGGAATTTTTGGATTCATCGGTGATGTTAGTAAAAATTCTTCCCGCACTTGCCGGATACCCGAAAGAAAAAACCTATCTTTTTTTACTTCAAAATACCAATGAAGTTCGTGCAACGGGTGGATTTATAGGTACCTATGGAATTGTGAAAGTTAAAAATGGCATGCTCACGCATTTTAAAACCGATAATGTCTACAATCTTGATAAACCCGCAACGTATTTGCATGTACCAGCACCAGAACCATATCGAAAATACGGAGGAAGAGAGGATCGTGAATGGTTTTTTCGTGATTCAAATTGGTCGCCGGATTTTCCGACCGCCGCACAAAAGGCCCAGTGGTTTTATGAGCAGGAAGGTGGAAGTGAAAAACTTGATGGAGTTATTTCAATTACCCCGGCAGTACTCGTTTCACTCTTAAAATTAACCGGGCCCCTCATTATTGATGATCTTACGTTTACGAGTGAAAACGTTGTTGATCAATTACAATACCAGGTTGAAAAAGGGTATTTGCAGGAAGGATTGCCATCTTCCCAACGAAAAGAAATAGTTGGTACGATGGCACGATTGGTTCTTGAAAAAATTATGAATTTACCAAATGAAAAAGCACACGATTTGTATACGCTTTTTAATCTACATGCACAAGAAAAAGACATTCTTTTCTTTTTTAATGACCCCGTGATGCAACTATTTGCCCGTGATGCCGGATGGACAGGAAAGGTTCGTTCCAGCGAAGGAGATTTTTTGCAAGTAATTGATTCGAATCTCATTAGTTTGAAAACTGATAAGGTGATGGATAAGAAAATTAATTATCTCGTTTCAGAACACAAAGATGGCTATGTTTCTGGTCGTGTTGAGTTGACCTACACCAATACGGGGGATTACACGTGGGAGACAGGGATGTATAAAAATTATGTACGCATACTTATTCCTGAAGGTTCAAAAATTATTGAGACTGCAGGTGCGCAAAAATTTATGAAATCAAAAGGTGCGGCTGAGCTTGAGATTTCACACGAGCATGGTAAGATGGTCGTCGGTGCCTACTTCACCGTAGCACCAAAGGAGACGAAGACATTTTTTGTTGAATATCAGCTCCCGCCAAAGATCTATCAAGATATTGCACGCGGTTCCTATACGGCGCTTTTCCAAAAACAGTCCGGCATTTCAAAGCATATCGTGAATGCAGAATTTTCTTTTTTGCATGACATTTCATCTATTGATACCGATATAGCATCACTAAAAAAAGAACAAGCCCACGCGTCATTTTCAACTCCCACCAATACCGATCACGAGTTAATTATAAAATTCAGTAACAAGTAGATAATAGTAGGTAATAAGCTATGTTTTCATTTACACCAAAATTAGGTATTGACTTGGGCACCACGAATGTATTAGTTCACTCGCCCAAAAAAGGGATTGTTATTAATGAGCCTTCTGTTGTTGCTATTTCAGTACTTGATCGAAAAGTATTGGCAGTAGGCAGAGAAGCAAAGGAAATGCTTGGGCGTACTCCCGATACCATTGTTGCGTATAGACCCTTAAAAGATGGGGTGATTGCTGATTATCGAACAACCGAAGCAATGCTTCGGTATTTTATTAATAAAGCGCTTGGCGGCATTCGCGTGTTTCGTCCTGAAGTCATGGTAGCTGTTCCCGCAGGCATTACGTCTACCGAACGCCGTGCAGTTATTGATGCAACATTAGCAGCTGGCGCACGTGCAGCATTTATTATCAAGGAACCGGTTGCAGCTGCCATTGGGGCAAATATCCCTATAGGCAATGCATCAGGTCACATGATTATTGATATTGGCGGAGGCACGGCAGAAATTGCAGTTATTTCTCTTGGCGGAGTGGTAACTTCGCTTTCCGTACGGGTTGGCGGCAATAAATTTGATGCTGCTATTATGGAACATATTCGAAAACGGCATAACTTGGCAATTGGTGATCGTACGGCAGAAGAAATTAAAATCACTATCGGTTCGGCACTTTATTTAGAAGATAAATTATCCATGGATGTACGCGGGCGCGACAGTATTACGGGATTACCAAAAACTGTTTCAGTAAGTTCCGACGATGTGACGGATGCGATTTCCCATGAACTTGATATGATCGTTTCAAGTATGAAAACAGTTCTTCAAAATACGCCTCCTGAACTTGCCGCAGATATTATTGATCGTGGCATTATTATGTCGGGCGGAACAAGTTTACTGCGGAATTTGGATCAGCTTATTACACGTGCAACGGGGATTCCGACTTACGTTGCAGATGAGGCTATTTTATGTGTTGCAAAAGGCACTGGCATTGTGCTTGAAAATCTGGATGCCTATAAGCGCAGTATCTTAGCCACAAAATAGCTTATGCATATTGGAATAGATGTTTCTCCGGCACTTCGGAAACACAAAACTGGCGTTGAGTGGTATGTATATCACTGCGTTTCCCAAATGCTTCAACTAGAGAGTTCCCACACATTTTTACTCTACGCCGATAAAAAATTTTCAAGTGATTTTTTAGACACAAACAATTCTGTTCAACAAAAATATTTACCATGGCCTTTTGCTTTATTTTGGAGTGAATTCAGGCTCTCGTATGAGTGTTTTCGAAAAGCGCCAGATGTACTGTTTGTTCCGGGAAGAGGTTTGCCACTTATTCATCCAAAGAAAACCATTACCGCAATTCATGACCTCGGCTTTTTTGAACACGATCCATACAGATCTCGCAAAAGAATCGAATACTTAAAATGGTCAAATCAATTTGCAGTGTCTCATGCATCTCACATTATTACCTTTGCGAATTTTACTAAAGAAGAAATTATAAAGAGGTATGGTATTTCAGAAAAATTAATTACTGTCATTCCGCATGCGTATGATAATGAGATATTCCATGGTAGCTATTCCCAACAAGAGGTTGATGAGTTTTTGGACCGCAAAGGAATAAAAAAACCGTATATAGTCAGTATTAGCAGAATTGACGGGCGAAAAAATATTATCCGGCTTACCCGAGCTTTTGAAAAAGTACATTTGCAACATGAAGAACTTTCGCTTGTCCTTGCGGGCCCGCTTGGTTTTTTTGGAGATGAAATAAAAAAAGCATGGGAGGCTACAAACTGTGCATCTGCAATTCAGTATCTTTCATGGATAGAAGAACGTGAAAAAGCACTTCTATTACAAGGCGCGGCATGTTTTGTTTTCCCTAGTTTATTTGAAGGGTTTGGTATACCCGTTCTGGAGGCTCAAGGATCGGGTGTGCCTGTGCTCTGTTCTTCCACAACCACACTACCTGAGGTTGTAGGGGAAGGAGCGCTTTTTTTTGACCCTTTATCAATTGATAATATTGCTGAAAAAATAAATCAAATCCTTAGTGACCATGCGCTTTCTCAACAGCTTATTCAAAAAGGGCTTGAAAATACGAAACGTTTTTCATGGAAAAAAACAGCCGAAAAAACTTTGGAAATTTTAGTGAACCACAAAATCGCCTCATAGTATTTGATATGCTATACTATAAGCGTAATACCTAATTAAAACTCTGTGAGTAATGAGTTTCTACATAATCATAAGGATTTCCCTATAAATCCACGCGAGCATATTGTCGCAAAGAAAGAATATCTTTCTGTGTGCATCTCGCAAAAGAATATTTCTCATGCAACTCTTTTTTTAGGGTCGCCCGCCTCATATAAAGAAGAACTCCTTGAATGGTTTATTCAAGCAATTCCCCATGAGGAATGCATGCGTATTACACTCGATGATGATTCACGCTCATTGGGCGTGGAAAAAATACGAAACTGTAAAGACATGCTTTCACGCACCTCGCTTGGAGGGGGAAGGCGGATTGTTATCATTGAAAATGCAGATACGTTAACCCTTGAAGCGGGTAACGCACTCCTAAAAATACTTGAGGAACCCGATGAGGTTACCCATTTTATTCTTACCGCACCAAATGAATATCAAGTACTCGCTACGATTCTTTCCCGTTGCCAACGAATATGTTTGTATTCAGCTTCCCAAAAAAATCCTGCAGGAACTGATTACGCTAAGCTTACCTCTCTTTTGTTTTCCCAGTCGCTCTGGAGTCAGCTTGAAGAAGGTAAGAATATAACGGATGAGGATTTGTACGCCTTAGAACATATTTTTCATGATGAATTTTCAGGTGATCAGAATAAAAATCTTCAAATAGTGGAATTTTATAATCGCTTAGTCGAATTAAGGAAAAGAAAATCACATACGTGGGTATCTTCGTATGCACATGATATTCTTTTTCTTCCAACATCTGTATGACACGACGTTTCGTTTTATTCGTTTTATTACCGTGTGCCTTTTTGTTTTTAGGTGCATCGTGTACTGATCAGCAGAATGGAACCACAAAACTTCCCGGAAGCGTTTTTCGGTCTCCGGATGATGGGGGTAGTTGGGTTTCAAAATCATTTCTTACCGATGAAAAAGGTCAAAAAGTACATTTAGCAAATATTGAAGTTACGAAGCTACTAATTAATCCAAAAAATTCACAGACGCTTTTCATGGGAACAAGACAAAATGGATTATTTGTATCAGATTCAACAGGCGATAATTGGAAGCAGCTTATTTCCAATCAAGAAGTAGTTGATCTTACGCTCGATTACGCACAAAGTTGTTTATTATTTGTCACAACGCCTCATCGGGTATTTCGAACACAGGATTGCGGACAAAATTGGACCGTGCTTTTTCTTGAGAGCCGTGAAGATGTTATCTTAACGTCTCTTGTTATTGATCGGGCACAAGGTGATATTTTTTATCTGGCAACGACAAGCGGGGAATTGTTGAAAAGTACTGACAAGGGAAAGAGTTGGCAGTTGCAATTTACGAGTCCCGGCAAAACATTTGCAAAAATTGTTCCAGATTTGTATGATGCGTCAGTATTATTTCTCGTTGCCCATGACGGGACTATTTATAAAACAAAAAATCATGGCGTCACCTGGACGCTTATTTCAGATGGTTTAAAGCAATTTAGCAATGCATCGAAAGGATTTCGTGGTGCATTGTCACTTCATGGCCGAAATGGGCTTCTTTATGTTACTCAAGACAGCATATTCCGAACGTATGATGGGGGAAATGTATGGGAGCAGATAAAACTTATCACCCTGCCTCAGTCAGTTCGAATCGTAACGGCAACAGTAAACCCAGCAAATGATGCAGAAATTATTTATGCGAGCTCAAATACCATGTATCATACCTATGATGGAGGACAGCACTGGATAACACGTCCGCTTCCCTCAAAACGAGCTCCTTCACTCTTTGTTTTTGATGAAAACAATCCAAAAGTTTTATATTATGGAGCAAAATCTGAGGAAGAAGAAAAAAGTCCGTATTGGCAGTAAAACAAGTAGACAGTAGTCAGTAGTAAGTAGACAGTAAATTCATTTCGTTAAATTTCTACCGGTTATCATTATAACCTATAACTTAATTAAATATGGTAAATTTAAAGAGTTACGAGCCCTTATTTCAGGGGCATATCGATCGTTTGAGCCAAGATCTTTCATCGCTTCGCACGGGGCGCGCATCCGCACTTTTAGTTGAACACGTTATTGTTGATTCGTACGGGACCCCAACTCCCCTTAAACATCTTGCGTCAATAAGCGTACCGGATGCAAAAACGCTTCAAATAGCCCCCTGGGACAAATCGCTTCTCAAGGAGATTGAAAAAGCAATAACACAAAGTAATCTTGGCATAAATCCACTCAATGACGGCGTTTCCATTCGCCTTATTATGCCCGCTATGACTGAAGAAAACAGAAAGGCATTACTAAAAATTGTTGGACAAAAGGCGGAACAAGCAAAAATCGGTATTCGCACGGTGCGTGATGAAATTCGTGAAGAAATTACGCATCAAGAACGAAATAAAGAAATCACCGAAGATGATAAATATTCCTTATTTGAGGAAACTGATAAAATGTCAAAAGAATATACACTCGCTATTGAAAATGCAGGGACAAAAAAAGAACAGGAGATCATGACTATCTAAATTATGGAAATATTTTGGACGATTATTTTATTTTTGATCATTTTAAGCGTATTAGTCCTTGTGCATGAGTGGGGGCATTTTGCTGCTGCTCGTTTTTTTAAGGTGAAGGTTGAAGAATTTGGCATTGGGTTTCCTCCGAAAGCATTTGGTATAAAAAGGGGAGAAACGGAATATACCATTAACTGGCTTCCTTTAGGTGGTTTTGTTCGTCTCAAGGGTGAACAGGGCGAACAGGCATGTGACGGGGATAGTTTTGCCGCAAAACCCATATGGCAGCGGCTTATTATTCTTGCCGCAGGCGTTGGCATGAATTTAGTATTGGCAATTGTAGTATTTTCCCTTGGGTTTATGCTCGGCATGCCGCAAGTCATTGATGATACAACTGGCGGGAATGTGAAAGACAGATATATTCAAATTACCAATACGCTTTCAGATTCTCCGGCAAAAAAAGCGGGATTTAAGCAAGGAGATATCATGCTTGCACTTGATGGCAGTGCTATCGAATCAATACAAAAACTCCAAGCGTTTATGAAAGAGCACGAGGGTAAAAATGTTTCTGTACATATAAAGCGAGGCGAAGAAGAACGTGATATATCAGTTGTTCCTGAAGTTTTAAAAAATCGAGGGACGGTTGGTATTGGCATTGAACTTGCACAAACGGGGATAGTTTCCTATCCAATTCATTTGGCGATATGGAAGGGGATTGAATCAACTTTTTTTGTGGCGGTCATGATTTTTGTATCACTTTGGAATGCCATAGCACGCTTGGCATTCGATGGTTTTGTGGGGCCGGTAGGCATTGCCGCATATACCGCGACCGTTTCAAAGCTCGGGTTTACCTATTTACTTAATCTTGTTGCACAACTTTCAGTAAGTTTGGCTGTTATTAATTTTCTTCCTATCCCGGCGCTTGACGGAGGAAGGGCATTTTTGGCGATTGTAGAAAAATGCCGTAGAAAATCTTTTCATCCATCATTTGAGCAAACATTCCACATGATCGGGTTTTTCTTTCTTATCCTTCTTCTCATTGTTATTACGTGGAGGGATGTTATTCGACTTATCCAATCATAATAGACTAAAAAACATCCACAGTTGGCAGGGTATGATACAATTTGATGTTTATCTTTTCCAGTTGTTAAATTCAGTTGCGGGTCAATACCAAATTATTGATGCCGCAATTATTTTTTTTGCAGAAGTAGCACTGCTATTGATGTGCCTTTTGGGTGTTTTATTCTTAAAACCCTGGAAGTGGAGTAATATCGTAGTATTGTTTTTAAGTATGGCGGCTGCGTGGAGCACGAATGCACTCATCGGCATGTTCTTTTTTAGGCCACGCCCCTATGTTGATTTAGAAAATGTACACCTCCTTATTGGGAGTACCTTTGGTTCAAAATCTTTCCCCTCAGATCATACTGTTTTATCGTTTGCGTTTGCTTTTGCGCTTTTTTTAATTAATAAAAAACTCGGTGGTCTTGCATTAGTAATCGCATTTCTTATCGGGTTAAGCCGTATTGTGGCGGGCGTTCATTATCCCCTAGACGTGCTTGCCGCAATCATTATTGGGTGTGCGTGGGCATGGTTTATAAAAAAAATACTATGAAATTAAAAATGATCGGTGTTATTTTTGTGATTTGTATGAGCCTAGGTGGTGTTGGTGCGCTTTTTTTTGCACCTCTTTTTATACCGCTGTCTGGTGAAAAAAAAGAATATGTGATTACCATTACAAATAGTATGCCACAAGAAAAAGTTGTTAAAACACTTCAGGAAAAAGGTTTGATCCATTCACAAATTCCCTTTGAACTCTATTTAAAAATCATGTATGGGTCGGGGCATTTTAAAGAAGGTGAATATCGAATTTTTAGCCCTATTTCTGCCGTCTCTGTTGCAAAGCTTTTTTTTCAAGGCCCGAAAATACAAGAACGTACCATTAAAATTATCGAAGGGTGGAACCGAAAGGATATTGCCAAGTATTTAGAAAAAGAAGGAGTTGGGCGTGCAGATGATTTCTTGGAATTAACCCATACGGTTGAGCCATTTGCAGATATTGCTCTTCTTTCGAAAAAACCGATCAATGTTGATATGGAGGGATATTTATTCCCAGATACCTACCGTATTTTTAGTGATGCGAAACCACAAGATATTGTGCGTAAGTTGATTGCAAATCTTGAATCTAAAATAACGGCGGAAATGCTATCGGAAATACGGTCACACGGCCAGACAGTACATGAAGCCTTGACGCTTGCCAGTATTGTGGAGCGGGAGGTACAGACAGACACCGATCGTGCGCTTGTTGCTGATTTATTATATAGGCGAATAAAACTTGGTATGCCTTTGCAAGTTGATTCTACAATCAGTTTTATTACCGGGAAACAAAATGATCGATCATCTTTAACTGATTTACAAATAGATTCCCCATACAATACCTATAAATATAAAGGCTTACCGCCAGGACCCATAGCAAACCCGGGGCTATCCTCAATTCGTGCGGTGGTGTATCCAAAGGCAAATGAGTACTTATTTTTTCTCACAACGCCCGAGGGAGAAGTAAAATACGCGCGTACCTATGCAGAACATTTAGAAAATAAGCGAAAATACCTAAAATAATTAGACAGTAGTAAGCTTGCCCCGCCAAAGGCGGTGGTAGTCAGTAAAAAATACTATGAAGAATTATAGCCGGAAAAAGAGTACGAAAAATAAAACCGCTTTTCGCACACCGAGTAGGTATGTAGCGCAAAAAGCACAATTTAAAAATCAAAAGGGAAATTACACCCCGCCTTCATTAAAGAAATAATAACTCATTGACTTTTAACAGAGATGGTATACACTAGAGCCATCTTTTTTATTTTTTGATCTTTGACAATACAAAAAGAGGAGAAAGAAATGAGGCCAAGGCAACGCACAGGTTTTGTTTTGGAACTGATAGACAAGGAAATACTTTCGTATTTATCAAAACCAACCAAAACATTAGCAGATGTAAAACATACAGCCGAGGTTTTATATAATTTTGACCTCCGAGGCAAGCTACCTACGGAGGTATTTACTGGTATCTATGAACTTGGATTGCTGATATACACAATTGGTTATAAATATGCTTTTTTTAGTAGCGCAAAGCAAGATGCAGATGTACGCATACTGATAGATGCTTTAGTAAATACAATTTATACCGATGAGATTTTGATGAGCCAACTGCTTTCACATTTCTCAGTAAAAATACAATGGAATCGCCCATCTGACGTAAAAAAGGATTCTCTAGAAGAGTACGTATGGTATTTAATCGCTTCATTTATTGAGGTGCTGAATAGCAGGTGTGATATGATAATATCGCTTCCTCATTTCGTACGCGTCTGTCTCAAGGAGCTTGGTATTTCAGATGAAGCAGTAGTTGATACACTTGCTTGTACTCACCGACAAATTGGCAGTGAAGCTTTTGGTAGGTTGCGTGATTTACAGCTTGATGGATTAAAAAACGCCTATTTCACCGATAGGTTTATACAGCCACCAGGAACCTCATGGATATTTATGGATGAGCTACTTATTGGCTCACAAGATGCATATAGGCGAGCCATTAATGTTTTTGATTCACGCATAGCAGCAATCAGGCTTGGGTTTACTGATTCAATTAAAACACTTAAACCAAAAAAAATTGTAAAAAATAAATTTGGCGTTATTGCAGAAAGCTATGAGCTTGAATTTTTTCAAACACTCGTATTTAATCTGTTGAGTGATGGTACGCTCTGTTTTGACCACTTTGGGTTTGCACCAGCTGAGAAATATTTTAACCGGACGCCCGGAGGAAAAGGATTGTTTGCGCTTCTGTACAACGGACTTGTTGCGATGTACTTTGATCTTACGATTCCACTTATTCGTGTAAAACAAGCCCCAGTTCCACAATTGAACACTACTGGATATGATACGATGAGTATGCAAGAAAAGATTCGGCATATTGACGCAAGTGTGTATGATATTCTTGTGCAACGAGTGCGTTTATCAAAGGATGTTCACAATATTCAAGATGAACAAGGTGATGAGCGTACACAATCGCAAGAACTTGAAAAAAGCCTACTGTCACGGAAAAGTCGAGGCCCCATACATAAACATAAACCACACTTTCTGAAACCTATTTCTGATAACTATTGTGCGCCTGCACATGTACAAGAGCTGTACCGGTATTACTGTAAACGAAACTCTGATGAGCGTATTCCACTTGGTTATACGTTTGTGCGCTGGGGAGTGCTTGATGATAAGGATGCCCCTGAAGTATTACATCGTGCAAGACACCGCACACCATAATTATTAGTTCATTTTGTAAACCCCACCCCGATGTTTATCGGAGTGGGGTTTTGATTTTTGACAAAAATAATTGTACATGGTACAAAAATACGTACGTGTTCTTTACAATAGTTAAAAATAATTACTAGGTGGATAAACAAAAAAGGGGGAGCCATGACTTGAAAATCAAGGAACAACCATGTCCCATGTGTGGAAATTTATTAGATTATGGTTCACGATGGTATAAAGAAACTACCAACCCTATCATCTGGTATCGAACGTGGACGTGTAACTCATGTAAATATATTGGACACCTTGTTGACCCCGATGATCCGATTATATGTAAAGGTTGTCGTATACCCATGAAGCTACAAAATGCGTGGAAACAGGAAGTAGATAGACATGGATTTTTTTCAAACTGGCAATGTACTAAGTGCAGGATTGTGCAGCGAGAACATCGGTGCCGATATCGTGATATTGAGTGTGGCAGCTTACAAAAAAATGTTTTTTCTGCGCTTGACCTCATTAGAAAAAATGAGAGAAATTATCATCAAAATGTTGATCTTATTGGTTGGAATGAGTTATCCCAAGAAGTAAAAAATAGGATAATTGCCCGTGTGCATGCAATGCACCTCACAACGATTATTCCCTATCCACAGGCTGTTGAAAATATAGGAAGGTTTACCCACGAGGTGTTCAAAGAATTTACTATTTGGTATGGAACAGCTGCGATATTGGGACAGAATCGGCACGTTATTTTACATATTGATCATGCAACAGAACCTTATGATGCAACGTGTTGCAATGCAATTCGATGGACTGTTCCATATGTTTCAGTGAATGGTTTTTTTTCAGTCCTTCCATGTTTACTAAAAATGGACTCCTCTCTAGTCATGCATATTGCAATTGCACATATGCTTGCGGGTAAAAGTTTTTTTGTCATTCCCCCCTTTGAGCCAGGTGCCGTATCATTTGATGATATTCTTTGTACCGATTCCGTTTTTGTTACCCAACTCACCAATCTTCGAGTAGCCCGGGATAAACTACCAGGAATTCTTGTTCGCTCAGAAAATGGATTATGGGATTTCTCTGATGATTGCCAAGAAACATTAGTAATATCAGAAAAAACTACCTAACATTATTATTTTTTATCTAAGTTCTTTTTTCAACCCCGAAAGCCTGTAATTCGGGGTTGACGTATTATTACTTATTTGATAGAGTACCTTTGTCCCACAGACAATAGGTAACCACTTGGTTTTAATGGCTTTGTGCCACCTATCGAGGGTCGTATAAGTAGAATTACTACTTAGCGAATATAAGGTCGATCTCGGCTTTTGTCTGTGTATAAAACACAGATTTTATTTTTTTAGAAAGTAGCCTATGGCACGTACAAAAAAAAGTAAGTACGAAGTTGTTAAGTTTATTGAAGATAAAGTGCAAAAGAGCAAGGCACTTGTATTTGTGAACGTAAAAGGTTTGAAGGTTCAAGAAATTCAAGAACTTCGAAAAAAATGCAAAGAGGAAAAAACTGAAGTATATGTTGCAAAAAAAAGTCTTTTAAAGCATGTACTTGATACACATAATATCGAAGGCCTTAATCCAAAAATGTATGAAGGCGAAGTAGGGGTGATATTTGCTTATGAAGACGAAATTTCTCACGCAAAAGTAGTAACGGATTTTGCAAAAAAACATGAAGCATTGGGTATTTTTGGTGCATGCATGTTTTCTGCCACAAGAGTGGCAACTCTTATGGATGCACAAGGGGTAAGGCGACTCGCTGCAATACCTTCTAAGCAAGAACTTCTTGCATCACTCGTGGGCTCGATTGCAAGTCCCTTACGTGGCTTGGTAGGAGTTTTAAATGGCCCCCAGCGTGGATTTGTTCAGGTTCTTAACCAATTAGCCCAACAAAAAGCGTAAATTACAAAATTTGAATTTTATTCCTAATTACTAGAGCCTCGTGGCCTAGCGACACATAACAGTATGTCAGAAGAAAAAACAGAAGTAGTGGTTCCTGAAAAATTTAAGGACCTCGTAGCAAAAATTGAAAACTTATCAGTCCTTGATTTGTCAGAACTCGTGAAGATTTTAGAAGATAAATTTGGTGTATCAGCAGCAGCGCCAGTAATGATGGCAGGTGCAGGTATGGCAGCCGCAGCAGCAGCGCCAGAAGAAGAAAAAACATCATTTGATGTTGAATTGGTAGAAACTGGTGCAAATAAGATTAATGTGATTAAAGCAGTGCGAGAAATTACCCAACTTGGCCTTAAGGAAGCAAAAGATTTAGTAGATGCAGCTCCAAAAATGGTGAAGGAAGGAGTAACAAAAGCAGAAGCTGAAACCATGAAAAAGAAACTTGAAGAAGCTGGAGCAAAGGTGAATCTTAAATAATGAGTCACAAATGAAGTTATAAAAATACCCCTGTTTTTTAGGGGTATTTTTTGTTAGGGTTTTGTAATGCAAAAATACTAAGGAGTATTTAGAATACTTTTGACTGGGATATTAAATACTTCCTGTGACGTAAGGACATATAGCTCTTTACCATCTGTGGTGAGCGAAATATTTTTGAGATTTTCAAAACGAGGTGACGTAAGTTGCGCAATAAGTTTTTCAGAGAGTTTATCAATAACAATAATTCGTTTCTGATCAGTATCAAGTAAAAAGAGGTAAGGAGTGTTTTCATGGGTCAATATTTTTTCAATTAATACTACTATCGGGTCAAGGGTGGGCAATGAAACTAAACTGCTTTTTCCTTTTGTTATTTTAAGTATTTTATCTTCAGTGGTAAGGACAAAAAGTGAGCCATCAATTACTAACTGGCGCCCCAGATTTAAAGCAGGAAGTTCTTTTTGAAGAACTTTATTCCCTTGTTCAAATACCACACCATTTTTTATATGCCGAAATATGTTTTTTTGCTCGGTATCGAGCGTATATAATTTATTATTATACGCTGCAAGTGCAGCAGTATTTTTTTCTGGAATATTTTTTTTCATTGAATACGTGGTAACCTCATTCTTTTGATTCGTGACAAGATATAACTTATCTGAATCTTGCACACACACAAATGCTGAATCTACGCTAAAATTTGTTAGGCAATTGGAAGAAAATTGACCAGTGGTCTCAAGCGCTTTAAATGTTTTTTCTACAAGCGAGTACACTACAATATGTGAATTAAATACAAGTATAAGTTTTTTTTGCAGTGGCAAAAGATGTAAGGGTTCGCCATATTCAATGGGGATTTGAGTAAGTACATGAGGAGTATCAAGTGTATAAATTGAAAACATCTTTTGTTTTAAAAAATTTATTCTGTCTTGCAGTTTTTCAAGAGACGTATCAGTTGGTGGAAATACTTTTTTTAGATCAAGCAGTTTTTGTTGAAGAGTAAGAAGATCTGCTTTAAGCCCTTCACCTTGTTCATAAATACTACGTGATTCAAGACTTGTGTATTCCCGTTGGATATCAGCAAGGCTTTGTGCGTGGGTCGAATCAACTTTTGATTGCATTTGTCTTGAGTAAAGCGTTGTAATACTGACAGTAAATAAAAATAGAAAAAGACACCCAATTCCCAAAAGGGCCTTGGATCGTGGAGAAAGTATTTGAAACTTTTTTTGGTGAATAGTTACAAAGGAAAGTAAAGTCCTTTTGAGCGATTGAAAAAAATTGGTAAAAAAAGAACCAATACGAGTAAGTTTTTCACGGATAAATGTTACGAATTCACCGGGTCCTTTTTTTATAAGGAGTGTAAGCGCAAATGCAAATTGAGATACTAAATGGTAAAGAACGGCATATATTTTATTAAAAAAAGGAAATACATAGGTAGCAAATGAACGTATGCGCTTTGCGCATGTCAAAATAATATTTTTAACCTGTGAAATAATAAGTGGTACTTTTTTTGCAAACGAATGAGTAGTACGGAATAGTACAGAACTTATAGTGCGTGCAAAATCAAACGCATGGAGCGTCGTATTTTTTACCATCGGTTTGAATGTTGGAGAAAGTACTTGCTCGGTTCCGTGTTCTGTTGAGTTAAGTCCTGCCATTGAACGGGAAGAGGCTGTTTGTTTTGAGTGTTGAGTATGTTGTTGAGGGCCGGAATAGGAAGGATTAATAAAAAGGGCTAAAAAATCATTTTTCGAATTTATCTTCGAAAGAAGTGCATGAATATATGTTGAAACTTTCTCAATCGGGTTATTTGTGAGAATATGGCGAAGTTGTTCAATGGAAAGATATTCAAGGAGGGCTTTATTGAGTAAACATAATGAACCGCCGGGAAGTGAAACAGGACCATTGATAAGGTATGAAAATAGTTTGTTGCTTCCATCGTTTTCTGTGTTGCCATCAAGAAGTGAGGAAAGCGCATAATGAGAAAACCCTTTGTTTTTAGAAAAAACCGGGTAGATATAGTAACCAAATATTTTTGCTCCAGAACCGCTTACATAAATATGGTCTTGCGCAAGAACACCAAGTGAAAAATGAATTTTTTTAAGATCAAGCTGATTTGTGCTTTCATGATTTTCGGAAAGAACAGTTTGTAATAATTGTTCATGGACATATCGAATGGCATTTTCAAAGAGAAATTCGTGAGAATTTACTGAAGATTCATCAAGTACATTTTTATAAGAAGCAAGTGATTTATGGTAAAAATCAAGAAATGAATCTACGCAAACTTTTATAAAAGATTGATACTGTTCTTTTTGACTTTGTATTAGAAAAATTCCGAATACGTAAATTCGTTGTTCAGTATCAATATCAATCGAATCTGAAAAAATATACGAAAGATCTTGAGTATTTTTCCCGGGGATTGAAAGCTTTGATAAATATGAATACTTCTGACGACTCATACACGCATTATTATCACAAATAGATATACCAAGTATAGCTTTTAAAACAAAAAATGCAACTACTTCACAAATTTATTTTAATATGGTACTGTATACATAAATTACTCATTGTAATTATATTCAACTAAAACCATCGTATGCTTGAGCAGTTATTTGGTTCACGAACGCGAACAAAGCTTTTGAAGATTTTTTTTCTTAATCCTGACAAAGCATTTTTTGTTCGTGAATTAACAAGAAGAATTGATACTCAAATTAATTCAGTGAGGCGAGAACTTCAAAATCTTGTCTCATGTGGCATTATTAAAGAGAAGGATGTGCTTGCTGATCACACGATTGATTCACCCGATCTTCCTTTTGGAAATGATAAGGAAGATTTATTACAAAAAGGAAAATTGGTAAAAGTAGTTAAAATAGATAAACAGGCAAAAAAATATTTTACGGTTGATACTGATTTTGTGCTCCATATACAGCTAAAGGAACTTTTTTTAAAATCACCCCTATTGGTAAAGGATTTATTTATAAAAGAGCATAAAAATTTTGGAGTTATTGAATATGCTATCTTGACGGGTTATTTTGTGGGCGTACAGCGTTCTCCTGTTGATATTTTTATTATTGGTGAAATACAGCGAGGCAAGTTTACAAAATTTATTCAATCAATTGAACGTGAATTTGAGCGAGAAGTTAACTATACGGTTATGACAAAAGATGAATTTAATTATCGAAAAAGTCTTGGTGATCGATTTCTTTTTAGTATTTTAGAAGGGCAAAAAATTACCCTTGTCGATACTCTTTTAAAATAGCTGTACTGCTAGAATTTTTTTCATATCTTGGTATACTTATGAGTAATGGTTTATCCATTACTTTTTTATTATGGGCTTATTTGATTTTTCAGAAACAATTCAGATAGAGACTGATGAGTATATCGTTGATCTTTTTCGCAGCAGTACAATCGTTTTTTTTAAGAAAAGTTTTTTTTGGTTTTGCTTCTTATTTGCCCTATTCTTTTTTTTGTTTCCACTTTTGAGAATGGGAAGTATTGGGTTTTATATTTTTTTTGCTGGATTTCTTATCATTTTTTTCGTTATTTCTCGAATGCTTGTTTGCTGGCTTGGAACTTGTTATATTGTTACTAACAAGCGTATTATTGCAGTTGAACGCATGGGATATTTCAAAAGGTCTGTCTATGAAATTTTACTCACCAGTGTGAGCGAGCTTTCGTATCAAACAAAAGGATTATTTCAAACACTATTTTCATTTGGTACGCTTACCTTAACGCTTACCACGTCTCGCGGAAATTTTATGCTTAAAAATGTTGCATCACCCGCTACTATGTTAGAGCGTATTTCAAAATTAGTCGGTGAGCATAAAAAAAGAACACTATAATGTATGAGGAATAGGGAATCTTTTACTCTACGATCACTCTTTTTATCAAAATATTTTTTTATACTATTAACACTAGGTATTCTCATTGTGCTTGTCCAATGGATTATGCTTATACCAAAAAGCTCAAGTACATATGATGAAATTAAGGATGCGAGAAATGAGGTACAAGAATTAGAATCTCAACAAAAAAAACTGCAAGACCTTAATGCATTCTTGCAATCAGATTTTTTTGCGGAAAAAGAGGCTCGAACAAAACTTGGGATGCAAAAAAAAGATGAGCACGTGGTAGTCCTTGATTCATATGCTCTATCCAGCAGTGAAACTTTGGAAGATGGAAAAAAAAATCTTCCTCAAAATAGTGATCAATTAATACAAATGAGTGGAGAAAAAAATTCTGCCAGTTGGTGGCAGTATTTTTTTGGAGAGTAAAATAATGTAAAAGCCCCCTGCCAGAATCGAACTGACGTATGTGGTTTACGATACCACTGTTCTGCCACTGAACTAAGGAGGCGAAAAATTAATAATAACTAATTTAAATGTATGAATCTCATTCTCTATACGAAAACTGGATGCCCATGGTGTGTGGAAGTGTTGCAGCTTTTTAAAGAAAAAGGCGTGGTGTTTGAAGAACGTGATTGTCGTAAAAATGAAAATTTTCTTTTAGAACTTCAGGAAAAATCTGGGCAATTACTCACACCAACGCTTGATTGTGAAGGTGAACTGCTTGCCGATTCTGACGTGAAAGCCATTACCGAATTCCTTACTCAAAAAGGACACCCTTCTTTTATATAGTTATTAGACTCACTCTAGTATACGTCAGTTGATCTTCTTTTTCAAGAGCGTAGTATGGTAGCTGTAAAGCATATACAATTTTATGAATAGAAAATATATTTTTGTTATTGGAGGTGTTATGAGTAGTGTCGGAAAAGGCGTTACTGCTGCATCCATAGGTCTTTTAATGAAATCGCGGGGTTTTAGTATTACAAATGTAAAATGTGAAATGTACGTAAATATTGATGCCGGTACGATCCGGCCCACCGAACATGGAGAGGTATTTGTGGGTGCAGATGGAATAGAAGCAGACCAGGATCTGGGGAACTACGAACGTTTTACGGATCAAAACACCACACGCAATAATTTTATTACTCAGGGGCAAATTTGGCAGGACGTAATTAAACGTGAACGTAATTTAGAATATGATGGAGAGGATGTTGAAGTAGTGCCGGATATTCCTCGTGAAATTATTCGTAGAATTCAAATTGCTGCCACGAATGCAAATGCCGAAATTACCATTATTGAATTTGGAGGGACAATTGGCGAA
>ORJL010672093.1_pt1 | contig 21353 bp, 17 predicted proteins | sample 1779941 | NCBI WGS metagenome assembly ORJL01 (sample SAMEA104232317, study PRJEB22302) | groundwater metagenome | biome: forest; feature: aquifer; material: groundwater | place: USA | collected 2011-08-07 | depth 5.8 m
ACTATCATTGAATTGGACAGCATAGAATCGGGAATAGAAAAAAAAGAGGCAACCTGATTTTCAAAGAACGAAAAAATCCGTCCAAAAGCCTGATTTTACGGGGGGCTTTCAGCCAATTTTAAGTTATTTTGGACAGCAGTGATTAGGAATGAAGAATGAACCCATCTCAGCATCTATTCCACAACGCGGGAAACGTTATGAAGAAAATTAGTTACCGCCCGACTAATCCGCATCCATATTGACAGTGTGCTTTTAAATAGTTACAGGGAACGATTAGAAGGGGTTCAACGATGCGGTTATGGGGAAATGAATATAACAAGATGGAGCTTGCCGGAGCCTTTGGCGATCTGGGGACCCTGATTCCCTTTGTGGTAGGTTACATCGTCCTCAACAAGATGGACCCCCTGGGGATCCTTGTGGCCTTCGGTCTTTTTAAGATATTCGCCGGGCTCTATTTCCGGACACCCGTTCCCATCCAGCCTATGAAAGCGATCGCCGGGATGGCCATTGCCCATCCCGGCGCCATCACGCACGGTATGATCTGGGGATCGGGGATTTTTACCGGCCTTTTCTGGCTTTTTATGGGATTGACCGGGGCCATCACCTGGATCGAGAAGATCACCACAAAACCGGTAGTGCGCGGCATCATGATGGGCTTGGGCCTGACTTTTGTTGTTGAAGGGCTGAACATGATGAAAGAAGAGCCGCTCTTTGCCATCGGCGGCATCGCGCTCACCCTGCTCCTCCTCAAGAGCCGGCGCTTCCCGGCGATGCTGATCCTGCTCGGATACGGGATCGCTATTTCCTTTATCCAAAAGCCGGATTTGTGGGTAGAACTTTCGCACATTTCCATCCGCTTTCGCTTTCCGGAATTGACCTATGCCCGCATGTCCTGGAACGATCTGCTCGCCGGCTTTGTCCTTTTGGGGCTTCCCCAAGCGCCGCTTACGCTGGGCAATGCCATCATCGGCACGGTCCACGAAAATAATGAATACTTTCCTGATCGCAAGACAACGGCAAAAGCCATCGCCCTCGATCATGGTTTCATGAACCTTGTCAGCACCTTCATAGGTGGAATTCCCATGTGTCATGGTGCGGGCGGCATGGCCGGCCATATCCGGTTCGGTGCCAGGACGGGTGGAGCGCTGGTCATCCTGGGCGTGCTCGTCCTGTTGACCGGACTTTTCTTGAGCGATTCCGTATCGCTCATCTTTCAAGTCTTTCCCCGCTCGATTCTGGGCGTCATCCTCTTTTTTGCCGGAGTGGAGTTGGCACTGGTCATCAAGGATGTCAGACTCAAGAAACAGAACCTTTTCGTTCTCCTGATTACAGCAGGCACGGCGATGTGGAATATGGGCGTGGCTTATCTGGCTGGCCTGCTGATTTACTACAGCCTCCAACGCCGCTGGATTGAGGTGTAAACTACCGTGGAGAGCCAAGACCATATATTTATGCCCAATACAGAAAAGAAGAGTAAATGATGGCTAAAGTATATAACCCTCCCATCCTCCGCGGTAAAAGCCATGACCACGATTCATTATTTATGCCTGAAAATTTACTGCGAGAAGCAAGACGGCAAAAAAACATTCCCGTGGGACAAATACCATCTATTTGCATTCTCGACCCTGACGGAGACATAGTTAAAAATTTAATTGCTGCCAGCAGGGTAAAAGTTAATCCCTATTGGGCATGTTATCATACTCAATTATACAACTTTGAATACAATGACATCGAGTTCGGGATTATTGGTTGTGCAGTAGGTGCTTCATTTGCGGTATTAATTGCGGAAGAATTATTCGTCTCTGGTTGTCAACTATTGATTAGCGTTACTTCTTCTGGACAGATTCTGCCCAAGCAAAAGCCCCCTTTTTTTGTGCTAATTGAACGTGCATTGAGAGACGAAGGTACGAGTTATCACTACTTACCCCCGTCGGACTATTCTCACGTTGCCGATGAATTACTGGCAATTCTTGAGGGTGCTTTTTTAAAATTGTCTACCCCGGTATATCGGGGAGCTACATGGACAACGGATGCCCCATTTCGGGAGACAAGTGTTGCCATAGAACAAGCGAAAAGAGAAGGCATTTTAGCCGTTGAAATGGAAGCTGCGGCCCTGTATGCTTTTGCTCAAGTTCGCCATAAAGCCGTTCTTTGTTTCGCCTACGTTACTAATCAGATGGGGCACATTGAGGGTGACTTTGAGAAAGGTGAAGCTAATGGCAGTCTAGACGCCTTAAAGTTGATTGCTACTGTGGCTAAAGAGTGGTTATCCAGGCAAGAGAGATAAGGGCCTTAACTGGGCGGCATGATAAAGATTCTTAACCAGTCAATAAATCTATTAGGATAGCGACCATTTAATGGAACTATATAATCCTGATAAAAGCATAGCCGGAAGACTTAACTGGGCCATTATTTTTACAACCATGACCCTCGTTGCGGAAATTACCGGGGGTATCTGGACCAATTCCCTCGCCTTGCTTTCCGATGCCGCGCATGTTTTCCTCGACTTATTTGCCCTTTTTTTGTCCTTAGCCGCCATTAAGTTGGCAGCTTTACCTTCAACGGAGACAAGAACTTACGGCTGGCATCGGGCAGAGATTTTTGCCTCCTTCATCAACGGCTTGACCATATTTCTAATCGCTATTGGTATATTCTACGAGGCATGGGGGAGGTTGCTCAAACCGCAGGCAGTGGACAGTCTGCCGATGTTCATTATTGCTTCACTCGGCTTGGTGATGAATCTTCTGGCTGCCTCAGCCCTGCAGCATCATTCTAAAGAAGATTTGAATGTTCGCAGCGCCTTTCTTCATGTTATCGGCGATGCCGCAGCCTCTGTAGGTGTCATCATCGGCGGCGTCATTATGTATTATTATAACTGGTATATCCTTGACGCAATTATTTCGATAGGCATAGGATGTATTGTTTTTTTTGGAGCATGGCGCGTTCTGCGGGAATCAACTCATATATTACTTGAAGGTGTTCCTCGGGGATTAAATATTTCAGATGTTAGGGATTGCATTCGCAGTATAAGAGGAGTTCAGGATATTCATCATCTGAACATCTGGTCAATTTGCTCTCATATTATCGCCCTATCAGCTCACGTGGATATCGATGACCCGTTTAAACAACGCCAAGCGGAGGTTATTCGCGACATTGAGCATATGTTACTTGAAAAATATTCTATCTCTCACACGACTCTTCAAGTGGAGTGCATCGCTTGCGTCGAAGGTCCGGTTATCAAAGAATTTAACCACATGTCAAATCCTAAGCATCGTAAGCATCATAAGCATTAGCTATTGACGTTGTATGCTCTGTTTTACATTCATAAATTTATATTATCTATTTGTTTGGTAGGCGTAAAGACGATGGAAAAATTTAGAACAATGGAGCCCAACACACCGACATTCACCGAACAGGAAGAACTCCGAGGACTTTCCCGGTCCGTGGCGGAAATCGAATGGCTGATGATAATTCTCGTCATGCTCTACTATGTCTTCGGAGCTATTCATACAGAAGATAAGCCACCTGTCGTCCTTGCTTTGGCGCTGTATGTTTCCTTCGTTATGGGCTTCCGCTATACGCGCTTTTTTAAGCAGGAATCGCGCTGGACGTCTTTGCCCGCCATGGCAGTGATGAATTTATTGTCCTGCTACCGGAAACGTCGGCAGAGGGTGCTTTGGAAATTGCCGAACGGATCCGCGAAACCATCGCGAATACACCCCTTGTTGCTGTTGGTGGACTCTTAAACAGCACGGTCAGCATCGGCATCGCTTCTTGCCCAATTGATGGCAATAGCCTGAATCCTCTGATTGCCCATGCCGACGGCAATCTGTATGTGGCGAAACTCGGTGGAAGGAACCGGGTCGTGCCGGGTCGTGCCGCGGTTGGCCTAGACAAATACGGACATTCTTAACGGATAGGGCGGCGGGCGCAACATTTCGAACAATCTTCATTGATGCCCGAATATCCTAAAATCTCCCTTGACATGCAAAAAGATCCCTTCTATATTCCCGCAAACTGAAAGCAATGCCTTATTAATAATATCATAATATCAAGGAGGATATGGATCATGATGCGAAGAATCTATTCATCGGTAATAATCGCGGTAATAATCGCGGTCGGATATGTGTCGATGGCCGCCGCAGACGAATGGGATAAGGTACTGGCAGCAGCTAAAAAAGAAGGCACCGTTGCGGTGATCGGTCCTACTGGCAGCAGCCGGCAAGACACGCTGACTCTGCCCTTTGAAAAAAAATATGGCATCAAGGTGGAGTATTGGGTCGCCCGCGGCGCCGAAGTCGGCCCCAAGATAATGGCTGAACGCAAGGCCGGCAAGTTTCTCTGGGACGTTTCCATCGGCGGTGTTTCGCCCGCTCTCAATGTGCAGCTAGCGGGCGGAATGCTTGATCCGATAGAGCCGGCGCTCATCCTTCCCGAGGTAAAAGATCCCAAACAGTGGCGCGGCGGCAGGATAGAGTATGCGGACGCGGAAAAACGCATCTTGGTCATGATGGTGACGCAGCGCGGAACGCTCTATGTCAATCCAAAGATAGTGAAGCCGGAGTCGATAACCTCCTACAAAGATTTATTGAACCAGAAGTTCAAGCAAAAGATCGTCCTGGACGATCCCACAACTGCAGGACCCGGTCAGGCAACTTTTACGTTCTTTTACCTGCATCCCGCGCTCGGGCCGAAGTTCATCCGGGAGCTCGCTAAGCAGGAACCCACGGTTTTGAGGGATTATTTGCAAGAGCTGGACGGCATCGCCCGGGAAAAGTTCCTGGTGGCGATCGGAGTTACTGATATCATCGCCGAGGAACGCATTAAGGCCGGCATGTCCATCGCGATTCTCGATCCACGAAAGATAAAGGAAGGCACCGATATCGGCTCCGTCGCCGGGGCCCTCACCATGTTTAACCGCGCGCCGCATCCCAATGCGACCAAAGTCTATATTAACTGGCTGCTCTCAAAAGAAGGCCAGACGGACTATGCCCGTTTGAACGGCAATATCAGCGCACGGCTGGACGTGCCGACGGACCATGCACCGTGGCGCGTGCCAATGCCCAACGCCATCAAATCATATGACCGGGCGGCAGAGGATGTCAAGGATGATATGGTTGCCGTATTCAAAGAAGCCTTTGGTGGTCGGCGTTGAAACAAAATAATCACCTGATGACTTCTTGTGGCAAAGTATCCAATATAATGTTATGCAGCATTAGGTCCATTTTCCGGGGGGGAAAGGAACCTATTTTAACATTGCTCGGACGATACTCGATACCAATTTTTCACCCCCATAATAATCGCTTAATTTAAATAATGAGAATGCGCCCTTATGTCGGCAATAATAGAAATTTAAAGGGAGGAAAAGGTATGAACAAAGGAGATCTGATTACCGAGGTTACAAAAGCCGTGAGCAAGAAGAACGGCAAAGTTTTGTGGTTGATAGTTGCCCTGGCCGTCATCGTCGCCGCGCTCGATTTTAGCTCCCTCGCCCTTGCCGCCTCTGCTCCCCATGCTGCGCCGGCGTGGCAGGAAGAATGGGAGCGAGTGCTTGAGGCTGCGAAGAAAGAGGGCAAGGTATCGATGATCGGCCCGCCGGGGGCGGATCGCCGCGATGCGCTAAGCATTGGTTTCGAGAAAAAATATGGCATCACTGTTGATTACCATGCTGATTCGGGTGCGGGGATATTGCCCCGGCTGAGTGCCGAACGCAAGGCGGAGCGTTACATGTGGGACGTGGTGGTCACTGGCACAACCACCACGCTCATAAATTTGATCCCGGCCCGGGTGTTAGATCGGCTGGATCCCAATTTCATTCATCCTGATCTGAAGGATATGAAATTGTGGCGCAACGGCGCCTTGGAGTTTCTCGATCCCGGGCATCAACTGCTCGTGATGACGCCTTTTCAGCGCGGTACGTTGTTTGTAAATTCGACTCTTGTCAACGCCAAGGAATTTAGATCTTACAAAGATCTGCTCAATCCTAAGTGGAAAGGCAAGATCGTCACCGATGATCCGCGCAAGTCGGGGCCTGGGCAGGCGACTTTCACCTTCTTCTTGTCGCATCCTGAGCTCGGGGCTAAATTCATTCGCGCGCTGGGTGGTCAGGAACTGACGCTGCTCAAGGATTACGCCCAGGAGGTAAACATGGTCGGCATGGGACGTTACCCTGTCGGCATTGGGCTTTCGGACAGCCTGGCCGAAGAGCGCGCCAAACAAGGCGTACCGATAGAAATCGTCGATATCCGGCAGCTCAAAGAAGGCTCGGACACCAGTCCGGCCTCCGGCGGACTGTCGATCTTCAATCGCCCGCCGCATCCCAATGCGGCGAAGGTCTATATCAACTGGCTGCTCTCCAAAGAGGGGCAAACGATCTATGCACGTGCCACGGGATACATCAGCAATCGCCTCGACGTGCCGACAGATCACGCGCTCCCCTGGCGAGTGCCGCAACCCCGCTCGATCAAGACCTATACACAAGAAGCCATCGACAAGAAGGACGAACTTTTCCCGATATTGGCGGAGCTGTTTGGCCGTTAGATAAAACTGCAGCGAAAGGCGGCAGGCGCTTGATGGTGGTCGATAGGCACGCCAGTGTAGCTGTGCTGGAAGGGAGACAGATATGAAAATATTAGCCATTGTGGGTAGTCCTCGCCTTGAGGGCAATAGCAGCTTCCTGGTGGACATTGCCTTAGAGGAAGCGAAAAAGCAAGGCATCGAAGTGGAAAAAGTGACCCTTATCCAGAGACAAATCGGTTGGTGCCTGGGACATGTTGATTGCGGTTCTCAGCCCTTCTGCCTGCAAAACCAGGATGATGCGTCAGGGCTTGCAGACAAACTTTTCACTGCTGACGGCATCCTGCTGTCAAGCCCGGTATACATGGGGACTGTCTCTGCGATGATGAAAAATTTCATGGATCGTACCCGGTTCAAGGGACACGAGACAAAAATGCAGGCGCGGAGCGTGGGGTTGATTGCCGTGGCATCAAGCAGCGGTATCGAAGCTACCCTTGATTTACTTGAACGGTACGTGACGCGCCGCAGTACTCTCCCGCCCGCAAAGATACATAAAATCGGCGGTAAAGCCAAAAAACCCGGTGATGCACAAGCGGACAATGAGCTGATCAATCAGGCACGCGAACTAGGGCACAAGATGGCGATGGAACTTCGCAACACCGCATAGCAACGTCCTGATATATATTATAGCGATCGACACACGGGGAAAGGGGTAGTGCGATGAGTAAGGCGAGAGTAATCGTGGTAGGCGGAGGCTTTTCCGGCATCGCAGCGGCCATAGCGGCAACGAAGGCCGGCGCTCAGGCAACGCTTTTGGAGCGGACGGATATGCTCAGTGGCGCGGGGCTAAGAGCGGGGCGTCTCTACCACGATTTGAAGATCGTAAGCGGTGAAGAAGCCAAAGCCCTCGGCGGCGGCGATGTATTTAAGGCGGTGGAATCTATTCTACTGCACCGGGGCAGCATCATGGGCGAGACGAATTCATACGTTTATAACACGGCCCTCATTGATACTACCATGCGGAAGGCAGTAGAAGCGGCAGGAGTCGAGTTACATAGGGAGTCCCGGGCCGTGAAGGTGGAGAATGAGAATGGCAAACTGAAAGCCATTACCACCCAATCCGGAGAAAGATTTACGGGAGATGCCTTTGTCGATGCCTCAGGCACCTTTGGCGGCTTGGCTAATTGCGTTAAGTACGGACATGGTTGCGTTATGTGTTTTTATCGCTGCCTTTTCTTCGGCGATCGGGTCAGTATCGCCACGCAGGCGGGGGCAGAGGAATTGCATTGGACAAGGGCCGATGGGACGCCGGGCTCCATAGGCGCCGCGATAGCGGTCTTTAAAGAAAGCCTGTCCGAGGAATTGCAGGCAAGGTTGGAGAAGGAAGGGGCCTTCAGTATTCCCCTTCCCGAGGAGCTTATTGATCATTCCATATTTGGTCAACTAGCGGCCGGGCGAAGCCGCAGCCAAACGTCTCGTATAAATCTGGTGGACATCGGCATAGCAGCCAAGTGCGTAGGCATAGGCAATTTCCGTCTGGACACGATGCGCAAGATCCCGGGATTTGAAAACGCCCAAATCGAATCGCCTATGGGTGGAGGCGGATACAATTCCGTTACCACCATGTCCGTTACTCCCAGAGAAGATTCGCTCCGTGCCAGAGGTTTCGCCAACCTCTTTATCGCCGGCGAAAAAGCCGGTCTCGGAGGCATATCCAATGCCATAAGTACCGGTATGCTGGCAGGCAGTAACGCCGCACGGGTAGCTTTCGGTAAGGAGCCGCTAACATTACCACGCAGCACCGCCATAGGAGACATAATCGCCTGCCGAGGCGAGAAGATGGCCACATCCGACGACCTGCGCGTCCCATTAACGATGGCTCATGGTCCCTACTTCAAAAGGATGAAAGAGCTGGGGTTTGACAACACCGATCCGGCTGTGATCCAAAAGAGGATAGACGCCCTGGGACTCACCAACGTCTTAAGCCAAAGACTTGCGTGATCACTATTTGAAAAAATGGCCGGGAGATGCGCTGATCTACCGGCCATTTTTTCTCATTTGCGCCCAAACGCTTCTTTGAATAAGGCAATGACGTCGGCCCTGACCCCCCTGACCTCCCGCGTATATCCTTTGATTGCATTGGGTATGGGCACACGCCAGGGCGAATGAGCCGTCGACACATCCAGACGCGTGCTGATATAGCCGTTCACTTGGGCAAAACCCGTCTGGCCTTCTTTCGAGAGCAGCCAGTTGATGTATACTTTAGCTGCATTCGGGTGCGGGGCGCGGTTAAACAGGCCAAGGCCGCCGGAGCCCGGACTGACATCGGAGCCTTCCTTTAACTTACGGGGTTCGATAATCGCGATGGGCACGCCGGATTCGATGCGTTCCTCGGCGACAATATCCGAAAGTCCGATCAACACCAGGAACTTTTCCCTGGCAATGCCGTCTATCTCTTGCGTGTAATCCCTCAGAACCGTGGGCTCCTGTTTGGCGAGTTCCCGGATAAAGTTCGGACCGAGCGCAGGATGCAGGTAAAAGAAGGTAAAGGTCGCCTGACCGGGCCCCGACTTCGTGGGATCGTCCAGGACGAGTTTTTGCTTGAACTTCGGAGCCAATAAATCCTTGTAGGAGGTTATCGAATCCGGCTTAATTACCTTGGGATTGACATAGAGAGTACCGCGTTGTGAGGGAGTCATGATCACAAAGCGTTTGCCCGCGTCGAAATACTCTATCCCGCCGCCGCGCCACTGTTTGGGATCTTTTACCTCAGGAAGGAGAAGTACCGGTTCTATCGGATCGAGCATTCCGCCCGGAAGCAGCGTCTCGGTCCCCGTCGTGGTGCCGCCGACAAAAATGTCCCAGAGAAACTTGCCGGCGCCGCGTTCTGCCGTTATCTTGGGACCGACGCCGGAGCCGCGATCGCCCCAATACTCCACCTTGATGCCGTATTTTTTCTCAAAGGGTTCGCGCAAGGCATCGCCACGGTCACTGCCCACCGGACCGCACACCGAAACCGTGCCTTCTTTCTTGGCCGCCGCCAGGACCTTGTCCCATTCATCCGCGTTTGCCGTCGGTATGGAGACGACTGCCATCATTACTACGATTACTATCAATAAATATAGCTTTTGCTTCATAGTATCCTCCTAATTAGTTAATAAGGCAGTACTTTTGAGTACACTATAGGTGGGCTGTTTTTGCTTGTCAAGTCTTATTATGGCAACTTTATTATCGTAACATTTTGAACAGCATTCATCAATGCCAGAAATATTTCGCAATCTCCTTCCTCGAAATCTCCCTTGACATGCAATAATATTCCCCCTATATTCCGGCAAACTGAGGACAATGCCTTATCGATTAATAGCAGGGGGAGGATAAGAACATGACGCAAAGATTCTATTCATTGGTGGCAACAGTGCTGATGGTCATGGTGATGGTCGCGTTGGCCTCTGTGCCTCTGTACGCCGCAGATGACTGGGACAAGGTCCTGGCAGCGGCCAAGAAAGAAGGCACGGTTTCTATGATCGGTCCGCTGGGCAGTCATGTACGTGACACGCTGACCCAGAACTTTGAAAAAAAATACGGCATCAAGGTGGAGTATTTGGGCGATCGCGGCTCCGGCATCGGCCCCAAGCTAACGGCGGAACGTAACGCCGGCAAATTTCTCTGGGACATTGCCATCACCGGTACTACGACCGCGCTCAAAGTGCTGCTCCCAGTCGGGATGCTCGATCCGATAGAACCGGCGCTCATCCTTCCTCAGGTAAAAGATCCCAAACAGTGGCACGGCGGCGGGATAGAGTATGTCGACACGGGCAAACACGTTTTGATCATGACCGTGACGCAGCGCGGCACTCTCTTTGTCAATCCCAAGGTAGTGAAGCCGGAGTCGATACGCTCCTACAAAGATTTATTAGCTCCGAAGTTCAAGCAAAAGATCGTTATCGATGATCCCCGGACGGCCGGGCCCGGTCAGGCGACGTTTACATTCTTTTACTTGCATCCCGAACTCGGGCCGAACTTCATCCGGGAACTCGCCAAACAGGAACCCACGATTATGAAGGATTGGGGGCAAGAGCTGGAAGGCATTGCCAGGGAAAAATTCCTGGTATCGGTGGGACTTTACGATATCTTCACCGAGGAACGCATGAAGGCCGGCGTGCCCGTCGCGATTATCGATCCCCGTAAGATAAAGGAAGGCTCCGATATCGGGTGCGTCGACGGCGCTCTCGTCATGTTTAACCGCGCAGCGCATCCGAATGCCGCCAAGGTGTATATCAACTGGCTGCTCTCAAAAGAGGGACAGACGGACTTTGCCCATGAGAACGGTAATATCAGCACACGTCTGGATGTGCCCGCGGACCAGTCGCCCTGGCGCGTGCCAATACCCAAATCAATTAAGACATATACGCAGGCGGCACAGGATGTCAAAGCTGACCTCCTGGCATTATTAAAAGAAGCCTTCGATAGAAAATAATAGCAAGTATCTATTCTAGCACGCTTGTCGGCACCTTGGCGGCACCCATGAGTGCCCTTTGGGACTGTCTCATGGGTGCCGCCGGTGCAGCTACTATGATTGCGATTTTCTTAGCCATGTCACAAACCGCTTTCCGCATTAACAAGCCACATTATATCCATAATAGCTCAATATAAGGATTAGAGTGACGAATTAACGTTAGGTACATCCATTTACACTTTACGATAGCTCCTCGGGCAAAAGCTATTGTAGATATCCCTTGACAAGCAAAAACGGCCCACCTATAGTACCACCCAATCAAAAAGCACTGCCTTATCAATTCAACCAGGAGGGATAAGAACATGACGCAAAGATTCTATTCATTGATAACAACCGTTCGGAGGATATCTATTTTTTTTGTAGCAAAGAATTTTCTCGTTTCGATCATGCTCGGCTTGCTTGCGTCATCTGCGGCTCTGGCCGCCGAAACTTCACAATCCTGGGAGCAGATATTAGCCGCAGCCAAGAAGGAAGGCACTGTTGCGGTCATCGCACCGCAAGGGAACGAGACGCGCGAGGCCCTCACGCAAGAATTTCAGAAAAAGTATGGGATTTCCGTCGAGTTGCTTGGCACCACAGGCCGTGAGCTTGTCCCCCGCGTCTCTTCTGAACGGAAGGCGGGACAGTTTCTCTGGGATGTTTATATCCACGGCACAACAACGGCGCTTGAAGCACTGATACCCCTGGGAGCCTTCGACCCCCTGGAGCCGGCGCTGATTTTACCGGATGTCAAAAATCCCAAAACATGGCGCGGCGGAGTAATGGAATTCCTCGATCCCAACAAAACAGTGATGGTGATGACCCCTTTCCAGAGGGGCACCATTTTTTACAACCCCAAGTTCTTCAATGGGAAAGACTTCAAATCATACAAAGACCTGCTCGATCCCAAGTTCAAAGGGAAAATCGCGGTGGACGATCCGCGTAAGTCGGGGCCCGGGCAAGCGACTTTCACTTTCTTTTACCTCCACCCGGAGTTGGGCCCGGATTTTATTCGCGCGCTGGGCAAACAACAGTTGGTTTTCTTTCGGGACTATGCGCAAGAGGCGGACGCTATCGGTCAAGGACGGAGTTTGGTGCTTCTCGGAACAGCCGACTTTTTCGCCATCGAAAGGGCAAGGCTGGGAGTGCCAATTTCTATCGTAGAGCCCAAGCAAATCAAAGAGGGAACCGACGTGAGCCCTGCGAACGGGAACGTCGCCTTATTTAACCGGGCTCCGCATCCCAATGCGGCAAAGGTCTACATAAATTGGCTATTGTCGAAAGAAGGCCAAGCGATCTTTGCCCGTGCTGTCGGCTACCCCAGCGCTCGCTTGGACGTGCCGAATGATAATGTGCCTGCCTGGCGAATACCGCAACCCAATGCGATCAAGACCTACACAAAGGCGGCCATGGATGCGAAAGATGATGTACTGCCGTTGCTGCGAGAGGTATTGGGGAAGTGATGGATAAGATCTAAAAGCGCAGGCACTACCTAAGCAATTCACTTATATTGCCAAGCCAAATATAAGGAGGGGGAAATGCAGCACAAACTAGGAATCTTAACCATTATCCTTATCGCCGCTCTATTCGGTTTATCCCTTAGCGCGCTCGGCGCGCCGGCACCGGCTGCGAGCGATGCCGATTGGGCTAAAACCGTAGCCGCAGCCAAGAAGGAAGGTAAATTAGTCATCATTGGCCCTCCCGGCCCCAACGTTAGGGATGCCTTCACGATCGGGTTTCAAAAAAAATATCCAGAGATCCAGGTCGAGTTTAACGGCATGCGCGGCGCCGAGGTCGCGCCGAAACTGTTGGCCGAGCTTAAAGCGGGCCTGTACCTGACCGACATTGCGGTGGCCGGCGCGACCACCGTGCTGCTGGGTCTGGTACCGGCCAACGCGGTGGTGCCGCTGCAACCTTACCTGGCAACGCCCGAAAACCGTGATACCTCGAAATGGAAAAATGGCAAGCTGCTTTTCTCCGATGCCGCCGGGAAATACAATCTGATTTTCGGTTCACGGGTACAGGTCGCGTTTGTCTACAACGGTGAACTCACCCCGCCGGAGACCATGAAGGCAAAAATTAAGGTCTGGAAGGACCTGCTCAATCCCGAATGGAAAGGCAAGATCGCCGTGCTCGATCCGCGCCAGGCGGGCGCCGCTTTGGACATGGCGACTTACTGGTACACCAACGAAAATCTGGGTCTGGGCAAAGACTTCATGCGCAAGCTGTTTACCACACAGGATGTCTTTATTTCGCGGCAAGAGGGGCAGATTTTGGACGCCGTGGCGCGCGGCCGCTATCCGATCGCCATCGGCCCGAGCAGCGTGTTGGCTTTTCAACTGATCTCCAAGGGATTGCCGCTTGCCCTGTTCGGCAGTGGCGCGCTGCAGGGCGGCGGCTTTGTTGTGGCCAGTGACGGCACACTTACGGTGGTTCGCAACGCGCCGCACCAGAATGCCATCAAGGTTTACCTCGACTATCTGCTTTCCCATGAAGGACAAACCGCCTGGAGCAAAGCCTCCGGGTTAACAAGTCTCAGAACCGACGTTACTAGGGATCATATCCCGGAAGTTCTGGTTCCCAAAGAAGGCGTCAAGTATCAGGAAAATGGGCTGGAGAAATACGTCGTGATGAGGAAAGAAGTCGTCGACTTCCTCAACACCATCATAGCGCGCTGACGACCGGAGCATTAGCGTGCTCGAACAGGAGTCTTTGCGCACAGACATATTGGTAGTCGGTTCCGGCATCGCCGGACGGACAGGCGATGGCTTTGCAAGCCGGGCTGCACCTCAAGAATATGGAATTCAACGGCTACTATGCCGTGGGTCTTCCCACCCCGGAAGGACGGTATCATCCGCTGCGCCGATCATCATGCCGCTGCCGGGATGTCATCGGGTACATTACTTCAGCCAATTCTTGCCCCCCAGGATTCTCGCCACCATCATGCTGGCCGCGTTATCACCGACGGCGTTCACCATCGTCGCCGGCGGGTCAACCAGAGTCCCAATCATGGTAATAATCGGGAAGGCCTCAGGCGGAAAGCCGTAAAGGGAAATGATCAACAGTTCACCGATGGTGCCGCCTCCAGGAATGCCGCTGACAACCGTACCGCAGAGGATGGCAACAGCGATGGCCGTCAGGATCGTCTCCAATCCGGAAAAATTCATGTGGAATACCCCGAAGAGAAAGGCGATTTTCAGCACGGCGGCGAGGCAGGAACCCTCCATGTGAATCGTCGCGCCGATAGGAATGACGACCTCGCTGATGTCCCTGGGAACGCCAACTTTGTCGGCCGCCTCGATATTGGCAGGGATCGTGGCCACACTGCTTGCCGTAGCCAGGGCCATCAGGGAAGGCGGAATGATGTTTATCCAGAACAGGCGCAGACCGTTCCACCTCCCGGCAAGATATGTATACAGGCTAAAGGCAAGGAAAAAATAGAGGATGGTAAGGGGATAGTAGAGGATCATGGCCCGAAGATAGGAACCCAGCAGTTCCGGCCCGTATACACCGATGAAATAGGCAAAATAGGCGCATAATCCGATCGGGGCATAGAACATGATATAGGCAATGACCTTCATCATCACCTCGTTTCCCGCGCCAAGAAAGGCCGAGAAGGCCTTCCCCTTTTGGCCGACCGCAGAAGTGGCCATCCCGATGAGGATAGAGAAGATGATCAAGGCGAGCATGTTCTTCTTGGACAGGATTTCGAGAAAATCGGGGGCGGCAAAGGTATTGACGATCTGTGTGGAGGCTTTAAACTGTGCCAGACCCGCCGGAACACGGATATCCATGCTGATCCCCGTCGTCGGCGGATAAAGCTGTACGGCAATGGCCATGAGTATTGAGGCAATCAGGCCCGTCAGAATGAAAACAAACAGCATGGCGGAAAGGATCTTGCCCAGACGCCTGCCGTCAGACATGCCGGCCACAGCCGAAGCTATGGAAAAAAAAACAAGCGGAACGATGGCGGTAAAAAGAAGGTTCAGGAAAAGATCGCCAAAGGGTTTGAAAAAGGTGGACTCCTTTTTCATGATAATCCCCAACAGGGAACCGATGACGATAACGATAATCAGGAGGATTGAAAACCCGTAGGACCTGACAAACCTCGACGCCTTGCTATGCATGATCGTTACTTCATCTCCTTGCCGCCACGTTTTAAACTCCTAACAGAAATTCAATCGATGGCAAAATCGAAATAGGTCTCAGGGAATGGTTCGTTTTGCAGGGTAAAGTGCCACCACTCCCTTTCAAAATTCTTGAAACCCTGCTTCTCCATAATTGTTTTGAGCAATAGCCGGTCTCGCTTCTGCCTGGCGCCGATCTTGCCGTTTGCCGTATGGGAAAGTTCGTGAAAGCAGTCGAAACCCGTCCCCATATCGAGGCTGTTATCGCGAAAACGTTGCTTGGCAGGAAGATAACAGGCCGCAAGTTTTTCCCCCGGCACGTACTGAGCCTGCTCGGCCAAGGGCAGAGCCACGATGGTCAGGTCGATGGTACTGCCCCGGGAGTGACCGGACTTAATAGCAATGTAACCATCTTTAAAGAGATTCTTTTTTTCCAGGGTGGGATAGAACTCTTTTTTTGTCCTTATATCCTTTAAATCCTTTGCCCAACGCACAAAATGGTCCACTGCCCGCTGCGGCCGGTAGCAGTCATAGGCCTTAAGAGATAGCGAGAACGCGGCAAGATCTTGCTGAACCTTTGCCAAGGCTGATGCCGCCTCCCTCGTGAGGATGCACTTGGGCGCATCATAGCCGTCGATCCGCTGTCCGATGAAGTTATGGGAACCATAGTACCTGATATCGAGCGGTAAAGAAGGGATCACCTCTTTCACATTTACAAAATCATCGGGAAGCCCGCTTTTTGCAGCCCGCTCCAACCCCTCCAAGCCGAACATAGTTGCCAGGTCTGCCGGTTTTCCCATAAGGATAAAGGGATGTTTTTCCGGTTTCAGCCAAGCGATTATCCGGACCAACTCGGCCTCTTCCAGGGCAACACAACCGGCGGTACTCTTGCCATTTTCCGCCCAAATATGGACAAAGATGGCACTGCCCAATCCCTTGACCACGGGCTTTCTGTTATAGCCTATAACCAGTCCGTGCCGGTAACGTTGATCGGGAAGTTTCATCTCCTCGTAAGACTTTGCCGAAGTTCGGCCACGGGTAACCCACTGATTATAGTCGGGTGCGTCAACATCATCTACCCAGAGGTCTTTATCCGTAGCCTGACGATAGGGCATGGCGGTTTTATCTGACGGGGCATAGCCAAAGGCAAATTCGATCGGAAAGAGCCCCGCCGGCGTGCGCCCGTCCCCTTCCCTTTTCTCACCGGGAGGTGCAAATCCGTTCCTGCCCACCATTGCTGCCGTCGGCCCTGTTTGCAACGCCCAGCGCCCTGCTTGCCTGGCAAAGGTATAAAGCCTGGCCTGCGTGGAATCGGCTTGCAGGGGAACGACAACGATAAGTTGATCACTTTTAACATCAAGATTACCCAACGCCTCGGCAAAGCGGAGCTCTTTCTTGCCGTCGCCCGCATGCAACAGTAGGCTGGGAAAAAAGATCATGAGTATGAAAATGAGGACGGCAATCCCTGAGGCTTTTTTCCGGATAATTAAAGAGACATCATACTTCATTGTGTCCGACTCGCATTTTTTCATGGCATTCCCTGATCCTCCAGGCAAGTTGGAAATTTCTATGCACTGCTGCGCGCATATTGCAAGAAATTTAATTGCCTCCCTTAAAAACAGCAGCGAAATAATTAGCAGAGTTTAAATTGCCGAGAAAGAGAAAAATAGTTTCCAAAAGGTGAGAACTTAAGGTAAAGGTGAAACGTATTGCCATTTTCTAAGAGGAGGGTGAAATGCCAAAAAAATATGGCTCTGATCTCATTGTAGACGTGATCAAACAGTACGACTTCGACTATGTCAGCATCAACCCCGGATCTTCCTTCAGGGCGGTGCATGATTCCCTGGTCAACTATGGAGGGAACATCAAGCCGGAGCTCATCGAGTGCCCCCACGAGAATATTGCCGTCGGGATCGCTCACGGCTATGCCAAAGCCACCGGCAAGCCGATGCTGGTCTTTCTCCATAATCTTGTTGGCTTGCTTCACGCCACGATGGCCATCTATTATGCCTACATAGATAGGGTCCCCATGGTGATCGGAGGAGGGGGAGGTCCCATGGATATTGCCAAGAGGCGTCCCCACATCGATTGGATCCATACGGCCCTGGTCCAGGGAAACGCAATCAGGGACTACATAAAGTGGGATGATCAACCCTATTCCATCGCCGGCGTGCCCGACTCCTTTGCGCGGGCCTACCGCATTGCCAATACGGAACCAAAAGGTCCGACCTACATCTGCTTCGATGTGCCCATGCAGGAAGAACCCCTGGAAGGGGAAGTGCCTCTCTTAAACGTAAGCCGGCTCATGCCGCCCACCCCACTCCACGCTGATCCCGCCGCCCTGGACAAGGCAGCAGACCTTCTGGTGAAAGCCAAGAATCCTGTTATCCTGGCAGGTTACCTTGGCCGGAACAAGACTTCTGTCGATCAACTCGTTGAGCTGAGCGAGCTGCTTTCTCTTCCCGTTATTGACATGATGGACCGATTCAACTTTCCCAATACTCACCCTCTTGACCTTACCGGATCGGACTGCCTAAAATCGGCGGACCTCGTCCTCGCTCTGGATGTCCGCGATCTTGCCGGACCCACAACAAAGAAAGCTCGATCCAATGCCGACCGGTCAAACCGTCCGCAATCCGTTCTTCCCGAGAATTGCACGATCATCGAAATGGGCTTTTCCGATCTGGGTATTTCGAGTTGGTCGATGCAATATGAGAAAATCCAAGAGGTCGATCTTTCCATTCTCTGTGACACATCTGTCGCCCTGCCGGAACTGATCAAGAAATGCCGGGAAAAACTCACGGGGCTGGGTGATCGTAGCAAAGATCTGAAGAGCCGTTTCACGAGCCTCAGCAGCCAGCACGCCCAGATCAGAAAGGCATGGAAAGAAGAGTCCCGAGAAAACTGGGATGCCACGCCAATGACGATTCAACGCCTGGCCGCGGAAGTATGGGAAGCAATCAAGAAGGAAGACTGGGTCCTGACGGTCAGCACCAATGGACTACAAGAATGGGCAAGGAAGCTCTGGGATTGGGATAAACCCTATCGTTTTCCGGGAGAGGGTCTGGGTACGGGGACACAGCTCAACATCTCCTTGGGCGTGGCCCTTGCTTACCGCGGAACAGGAAAGCTTGTGGTGGATATCCAACCGGATGGCGATCTGCTTTTTGATCCGGCAGCCTTGTGGGTTGCCTCCCACCACCATATCCCCATGTTGATTGTGATGCTGAACAATCGCAGCTATCAAAACAGTTATAACCATCAGGTTTCCTTGGCTAAGAAAAGAGATTATCCGGTTGAAAGGGCAACAATAGGGACAGAACTCGCTGGGCCGGCCCCTGATTTTGCCGGCATAGCAAGAGCGTTCGGATGGTACGCAGAAGGACCGATTGAGGAAGGCAGCAAGGTTCAAGAGGCAATTGCCAGAGCTATTCAAGTCATTAAAAACGAGGGGAGGCCCGCATTGGTGGACACCATCATCCGGCTATAAATACGCGTTGACAAGGAGTAGAGTTTTTATGAATTCAATATATCCACGGTTCGACCAGCAGTATCTCAACTGTCAATATGTCATTGACATTCAAGTTCGTTACTGCTTATGCTTATTTTGAAAGGCAACGCCTTATCAACTTTAGTTAAGGCGCCAGAGAGAGGATATTTTCCAATAAAATAGAGGAGGTCTAAAATGAAAAAATCAAATCTTTACCGCTTTTGTTTTGTTTTCGCCGTACTCCTGGTTGCTTCTTTGTTCGTACCACGGGGACTGAAAGCCGCGGGCCAAGAAAGTAAGGCTCGTAAGACAATTAATTTCGTCACCAACGCGGTAGGTTCAGGTTATTACACTGCGGCGGTAGCTCAGGCACAGGCTATCGCCCGAAATTCCAATATCGATGTCGTCGTGCAACCAACGCAAGGAGCCAATATAGTTCCCAACGTTGTGAATTCAGGGGAGGCTGAGTTGGGCATAGCGGCGGCCGATCTCATCAGGACAGACATTAATAAAAATCTGCGGCTCGTTGAGGTAGGTCATTACATCTTGTTCGCATGCATAGTCGGGGCCGACAGCGGGATAAAAACCATGGCCGATCTGAAAGGCAAAAAACTCCAAAGGATACGCCCGGGCACAGGAAATACCGATACCCTTTCTGCCGCAATGCTTGAGGCCTTCGGTATCGATCCGGACAAAGACGTAGTATCACTTAGGGCTGAAAATTCTACCAAGGCGATCGATGATGTTGCTGACGGACGGGCTGCGGGTACCTTCAGCGGCATTAGCGGAGCTAAAATGGAGGAATTCGACAAAAATGTCAAGGGCGGGAGCTACGTAGTTCCTTTCCCCGCGGATAAGTTCGAATATGTCAAGAAAAAATTCCCCTATATGAAACTGATAACGGTTAAGGCCGGGAGCCAACCGGGAGTGAAAAAAGATACCCCCGTAATTGGCTGGCCAACCGTTCTGATTACGAACAAATCTGTAGCCAATGACACCGTTTACACGATCGTCAAAACCCTGATAGATCAGCAAAAAGAATTAGTAAAAATAAACCCGATGTTCAAAGAGTGGGCATTAGATGTGGCGGCGCAGTCCGAAGCAGCTCCATTTCACCCAGGCGCCATTAAATACTACACCGAAAAAGGGGTCTGGAAGGAGGCTGCCAAGGCGAAGGTAAAGGAGCAGAAGCCCAAGAAGAAATGAGCAACAGCCCCATAAAAGGAAAACAATGATGAACAAACCACGAGACGGCGCGAAAAAGAGACAACCTGAGTTTGGTTCGGACCTTATTGTTGACCTGATGACGGGTCTCGACATTGAGTACGCGGCCTTCATTCCCGGCGTCACTAGCAACTTAAGTTAAGGGGGGATAAAAACATGACGCAAAGATTTTATTCATTTGTAGCAATCGTGGTGATGGTCGTGGTCGTCTCTTTGCCGATGGCCGGCGCAGAAGAATGGGAGAAGGTCTTGGAGGCGGCTAAGAAAGAAGGCACTGTTTCGGTGGTTGGTGCGGTGGGCAGCAACCGGCGCGATGTCTTGATCCAGCCCTTCGAGAAAAAATATGGCATCAAGGTGGACTTTTGGGGCGATCGCGGCTCCAGCGCCGGCCCAAAGCTATCGGCAGAACGTAACGCCGGCAAGTTTCTCTGGGACATTTATATCGCCGGTACCTCGGGCGCGCTCTCGTTGCTGCTGCCAAGCGGGATGCTTGATCCGCTGGAGCCGGCGCTAATCCTTCCCGAAGTAAAAGACCCCAAACAGTGGCGCGGCGGTGCGCTGGAGTTTGTCGACCCGGGCAAACGCTTTGCGGTCATGACTCCGTCACAGCGCGGAACTCTCTATGTCAATCCAAAGGTAGTGAAGCCGGATTCGATAACCTCCTACAAAGATTTATTGAATCCGAAGTATAAGCAAAAGATCATCATAGACAATCCCACGAAGGCGGGACCCGGCCAGGCGACGTTTACGTTCTTTTACTTGCATCCCGCGCTCGGGCCGAACTTCATCCGGGAACTCGCCAAACAGGAACCCTTGCCTTTGAGGGATTACAACCAAGAGATTGACGGCATTGCCAAGGGAAAGTTCCTGGTGTTGATCGGACTTTCGGATGTCTTCGCCGAGGAACGCATGGAAGCCGGCATGCCTATCGCGATTCTCGATCCGCGTAAGCTAAAGGAAGGCTCCGATGTCAGTCCCGCCGCCGGCGGCCTCGGCATGTTCAACCGCGCGCCGCACCCGAATGCGGCCAAAGTGTATATCAACTGGCTGCTCTCGAAAGAAGGCCAGACGGACTTTGCCCAGGCCAATGGCTATATCAGCGCACGTCTGGATGTGCCGACGGATCATTCGCCGTGGCGCGTGCCGATCCCCAGGTCAATCAAAACATATAATCAGGCGGCGATGGATGTCAAAGACGACCTTCAGGTAGTGCTCAAAGAAGCCTTTGGGCATAAATAAGGCAGAAAGCAACAGCCCCAAAAAGGAACTCAAAATGAACAAACCACGAGACGGCGCGAAAAAGAGACAACCTGAGTTTGGTTCGGACCTTATTGTTGACCTGATGACGGGTCTCGACATTGAGTACGCGGCCTTTATTCCCGGCGCCACCTTTCGCGGCATTCACGATTCGATTGTTAATTATGCCGGCAATGTCAACCCCAAGGTGATCTTTTGCTGCCACGAAGAGATTTCCGTAGCGATCGCCCATGGCTATGGGAAG
>ORJL011034996.1_pt1 | contig 21350 bp, 24 predicted proteins | sample 1779941 | NCBI WGS metagenome assembly ORJL01 (sample SAMEA104232317, study PRJEB22302) | groundwater metagenome | biome: forest; feature: aquifer; material: groundwater | place: USA | collected 2011-08-07 | depth 5.8 m
TACATTCTCGAAGCATTGGCACGCTCAAAAATCTCGCCAGAGCGAAAGCCATCCGACTTGTCCGACATGCAAATCGACCTATTCCTCCGCACCCTTTCCCAAATAATGAAAAATCCAATGCCAACAGTCTACGTAGAAAAATCCTCCTCTCTCGCCGCAGAATTGTCCCTCACTTCGCTTTCTTCCTTCCAGCCTGACAAATTCGACGCAAAGGGATTCCCGTCAGCCAATTCCGCAATAGAATTCTACTTTTCCTCCATCTCCCATGCCGAAGCGGAAAAAAAATCAAGCGAGGAGCCGCAAGCGCTCAAAAAACTAAAGCACAGGCTGTCCGAGCAGCAGTCTGCGCTAAAAAAATCCGAAGAAGAAATCGCAGTGCTTGAGCAAAAGGCAAGCTATGTCCAGGAAAACATGCACCTAATTGAGGGCAGGCTTGCGGAATTGAACGAGGGCGCGGCCTGCCCTGCACTTGGAAAAAACGAGCGCATAGATTGGAAAGGCAGGAAATACTACCTGTCGCCCCAATGAGCTATTTTTGCTCCCTGCTTTCCACTGCCAATTTTATGTCTTCTGCAACTACGGTTTTCCTTCCCGCATGCTTTGCAAACTTGCACGCAGCCTCTGCAATTTCAGTCCCAATCTGCTCAAGCACTTTCGCAAGCTCCGCTGCAGCATCATCAGCCACCCTGTCCGCCCCGGCTTGGCGAATAACGCGCTCAACAGGCGCTTTTGGCAAAATCACGAAATCACCTGCCTTGTTTAGGGAAAAGAAGGATTAAAAATGCATTATTTACTAGCCCCGTTGCTCGCCCATTATTTCCAGCACAATTTTCATTATCTCGCCCCGCCCGCGGTCAGCTTTTGCATCCGGATAATATTGGGGGTCGTTTTCGTATGGCAGGGGATTTGAAATATTGGCAAAGCTTATGGTGCGGTATATTTTTTCCACAGTTTCATCAATGTCTTTGCCTGGCGTCATCTGCCCAAGCACCCCTTCCACTTCACCGCGCTTGACAATTTTAAGAAGCCGTGCCGCTTCATCATCAGAAATCTTCAGCATAGTGCCGATATCTGCAATTCCCATTCTAGCCGGTGCTTCTACACTTCCAAGCCGCTTCCTGAGTTTCGAAACTTCTTGCCCATTTTTTTCTATCCAGCTCCTATACGCAGACTTTTCTTCAGGGCTTGGCTCCAGGCGCCATCTTTTTGCTATATATCCCTTAACTCTCCCTGCAATTTCTTGGTCGCTTCCATAGAAGTCAATCACATTGAGCAGGTTCATGTTTTTTGAAACATAAACTGGGGGGATGGAGTTTGAGCCTCCCCCATTCCGGTATTCGCTTGCCGAAAAATTCCCAATAACAGCAAATGCGTCTTTAATGTCTTGTTCTTGCCTTATCTGCCCCAGTATTTCATCGACTTTCATTGACGCTTGCTCAGGTGTCAATCCACTTTGCTTATTTTTCGGTTCTGGCTGCTCCGGAGCCTTTTCCTGTACGGCTTCTACCTCTCCTTCGCCTTGCATATATCCAACGGCTTCCAACGCAGTATCAACTTTGGTTATCAGCTTTCCATACTCTTCCAGGCCAGAGTAAGGCAGTGGGTTTGAGATACTCTTCATTATTGCCCGGATTTCTTCAGCTTCCATATTCCAATCCGACATGTAGAAGAGCGCTATTTCCGCCATTTTGAGCTGCGCAAGCATAATCGGCACAAGAGTTTCAATTTTTCCCCGTATTTCCTTGTTTTTTGCCTCTATTGCCTTCCTTTCCCCATTCGTTGTAGAAAAAGGCATCTCTACGGCGTAGTCTTTGCATATCTCATCAATTATTTTGAATGCATCGTTCCCAAACCTTGCCTTGTCCTCGACATCGGCAAGCATTTTCATGTATCTCTCGATTCTCATCTGTTCTTCAACGGCTTTCTGCTGTTCTGGGGTGAGCCTCCCTATCTCGATTCTGCCATCATTTGCAATGGCTGCTTCTGCTACTTCGCCAATTATTTTGGCATGGCCCTCTTCAATCGCCGCTATTATCATGGTGTTTGATACAAATGAATAGTTCACCCTATCCTTCGCGTATTTATCCTGAATCAGGCTTGCAGCGCCCTCTTTCGAATAGACGTTCCATGCCAAATCCGGAATGAAAACTTCAGCCGGCTGCGCCATTCTGGCATCCGCTTTCACTTCAGTCTGGACAGACTGTTTGTTGCCATTATCCTTTTTTGGGAATAGCCTTCGCATAATTGGAGGTTTACCATTATCTGTGGGATTATGCCAAAATTTCATCATTGCACCATTATTTATTATGTGCAAACCCATATATAAATCTATCTATGTTTAACCATTTTTAAACACATTGGCTAAGGGCGCATATCCGCCGCTTTTTAGGAAAAAAAGGGTACTTAGCGGTTTTTGTTCCGCCTTTTGAATTCTGCCTCGAGGTCAGAAAGTTTCACCCCTCTTCCTGCTGCTGCGGCAAGGGAGTGGTAAATCAAATCGCAAAGCTCCCACGCCACTTCTGCCTTTTTCTTCTTTTCAAGAGCTTCTACAAATTCCCCACTTTCCTCCCTAACTTTAGCCAGAGCGAATTTCCGTGATGCAAGCAACTTGCACGTGTACGAACCAGGCTTTGGATTTCTTTTCCTTTCATCCATTATTCCAGCTAGCTCGCTTATTGTGAGCCCATTTTTTCCCTTCCCTGCCTCACTTTCAAAGCAGCTTTTCCTTCCAAGGTGGCAGGCATTTCCCTTGCCTTCCACTGAAACGTAGTATGCAATCGCATCCCTGTCACAGTCAACCGCTACAGATGCCACTTTCATCTCATTCCCCGATGTTTCGCCTTTTTTCCAAAGCCTTTTCCTGCTCCGGCTGAAAAAATACGCCTTCCCAGCCAGGAGCGTTTTCTCTACCGCCCCCCTATTCGCATAAGCGAGCATGAGAAGCTTCCCGCTTTCGTCGCTGCAAACCGCCACTGGAATCAAGCCTTCGCTCCCTAAGCGCAGCCCGCCTGAAAACTTTTTTGCCGCTCTTTTTCCCATCTTCATAATCTTACCTCAACTCCTTTTCCCGAAAGGTATTCCTTGCATTTTGGGATTGAAACCTTGCCGAAGTGGAAAATGCTTGCTGCAAGCGCACCAGTTGCTTCTGTCTTTTTGAAAACTTCTAAAATATCATCCACTCTCCCGCAGCCTCCAGATGCTATAATCGGAAGCGAGCAGGCATTTTGTGCTGCCAAAAGCATGGGTATGTCAAACCCCGCCGAAGTGCCATCCCGGTCAATTGAGGTGAGAAGGATTTCTCCCGCACCCATTTTCTCTGCCGTTGCAAGCCATTTTTCAAGCTTCCGCCCAGTTTCTTTCTTCCCAGCATATGCAAAGCATTTCCAGCCATCCGGCATCTTTTTCGCATCCACTGCAACTACTACTGCCTGAGAGCCAAACTCTTGCGCCCAATCCGAAATCAGCCTCGGATTTTCAAATGCTGCAGTATTTATCGCGCATTGGTCGGCGCCTGCCTTTATCCTCTTTTCAAAGTCTGTAAATTTCCGCACCCCTCCGCCCGAGCAAAGCGGAATTGAGCACACTGAAGCAACATCTGACAATGCGGAAATGAAAGTTTCCCTTCCAGACACCGTTGCCCCTATGTCAAGCATCACAAGCTCGTCCGCATCCTGGTATTTTTCCGCAAGCTCCACGGGGCTTCCGGCATGGCGCAGCCTTCCGAACTGCCTCCCCTTGAGCACCACCACTTTTCCCCCGCGCACGTCACAGTCAAGGCAGGGGATTATCCTTTTGGCAAGCATTTCAGCACACCTCAAATTTGCCTTCGTAGAAAGCCCTGCCGGCTATCGCCGCATCCGCTCCGGCTCCTAATGCTTCGCCCACATCTTTTGCATTCCTTATCCCTCCGGATGCAATGAGTTCGCCGTTCCACTTTTCCCTTGCCGCCTTCACAAGTTCAATGTCAGGCCCCCTTCCTGTCCCGTCCCTATCAACTGATGTGAGTATTATCCCGCCAGCCTTGCAGCTTTTTGCAGCAGCTATTGCATCGTCTAAGGAAGCTTCGCTTTTCTTCACCCAGCCATTCACCCTTGCTTTGTTTCCTGAAAGGTCAATTGCACCAAGCACGTTTTCTTCCCCGAACTTTTGCACCGCCCACTCAACAAGATTCGGATTGGACAGCAGAGCGCTTCCAAACACGGCTTTTTTTGCCCCTGACTGGAATGCAATTTCTACTGCTTCCTTGCTTCGCAATCCGCCTCCCCACTGCACAGACAACTCCGGGAATTTCTCGCAAATTTTGCGCAAGATTTTCCCCTGCTGCTCCCTGCCAAAAGCAGCGTCAAGGTCGACCATGTGCACGCGCCTAAACCCAGCCCCGACCATTTTTTCAGCTGCTTCAAGCGGGCTTCCAAAGAATTTCGCGCTTTCCTCCTTTCCCTGCCTAAGCACCGCAACTTTCCCGCCAAGTATGTCAATTGCCGGTATGATTTTGCCATCCATGCCATATTCCACGCAAATCTTTGCGAAGTTGCAAAGCAGTTTTGCCCCCTCTTTCCCGCTTTTTTCAGGGTGGAATTGCACGCCGAAAAAATTCCCCCTTCTCAGCGCCGCAGAAAACCTGTTTCCATATTCGAAAAATGCAGTTTCAGCATTCTCGCCAGCATTTGCTGCGTATGAATTGGCAAAATAGAAGTAGCTTCCATCCGGGATGCCTGAAAATAATTCAGCCGTGCCAGAATAATACACCCGATTCCAGCCAAGCTGCGGCAGCCGCATTCCTTTCCCGCCAATCTTGCGCACCTTTCCCCGCATAATCGCAAGCCCTCTCGCGCCTTTGCATTCCTCGCTTCCTTCGAAAAACGCCTGCATGCCAAGGCATATCCCAAGCACCGGCACTCCGCAACTTTTCAATTCCATCCCGAATTTTTCCCTAAATTTTCCCACTTGCGAAAAAGCCCCAACACCGGGGATTATTATTCCTGATAATTTTTTGCCCCTACCTTCGAGTTTGGTTACTATTTTACATTCTACTCCCTCGCGCGCAAGCGCATTTTTTACCGACATGACGTTGCCGGCAGGCCCAAAGTCAAGAATGCCTATCATGCTATCACCTTCTCAAGCGGCATCACCAGTATGTCCTTGCCGCCAGCCTCTTTGACTGCCCTCACTACTCCCGCAACCTGCCCCGCCTTCACCACTGTTTGCACCGCCCACTCGCCCCTCTTCGCAAGCTTCAGCACGGTGGGGCTTTCCATTGCAGGCACTGCGGCAATCGCAGCTTGGAGCACTTTCGGGCTTGGCGCATTGAACACCAGATATTTCAGCCCCCGCGCCGAAAGCACGCCTCGCAGGGCAAGCGCAATCTCCTCAAAAATCCTCTCGCTTGCGGCATCATTTTTCGTGGTTGCAATGAGCCTCGCAGAGGAGCGCATCAGCGTTTCTATTCTCACAAGCCTGTTTGCTGCAAGCGTGCGCCCGGTTTCAACATGGTCGATTATTGCATCCGCCATCCCGGCAGACGGTGCAATTTCGGTTGCACCAGAAAGTTCGACAATTTCGGCGCCCGCCTTCCTCTCCTGCAAATACCTGCGCGCAATATTTGGAAGCTTTGTGGCAATCCTCTTTCCTTCAAGCCCCCCAATATCCCTTATCCCGCTCCCTTCAGGCACAGCCAGCGCTACTTCGCACTTCCCAAATTCCAAATCAAGCTCGTCCCGCACTTTCGCCCCCTTTTCAGCCAGCATATCCGCCCCAGTTATGCCGGCATATGCAGCTCCGCTAGCAACGTATGCCGGAATGTCCCCTACCCGCGCATAAAGGAATTCGATCCGAGTGTCAGTGCAACGCGCGCACAACGAAGCCTCTGGCTTGTCAAGTGCCCCAAACCCCGCTTCAGCAAGAAGCCTGAGCGTTGGCTCGCATAATGGACCCTTGTTTGGCAATGCAATTCTCATCATCTAAATTACCCCCTTTGTGCTTGGTATTTTTCCCTGCTGCCTCGGGTCAATTTCACATGCCATCCGGACAGCCTTTCCAAAAGCCTTGAACATGCTCTCTATTTTGTGGTGGTCGTTGTCCCCCTCATTGCATTTCGCGTTCACATTTGCACGCGCGCCCTGTGCAAAACCTGAGAAGAATTCCGGAACTGCTTCGGTCTCAAAGCCCCCTATCGACTGTTTTTTGAACTTCGCCTCCACCTTGCAAAATGCCCTGCCCCCAAAATCAAGCGCGACTTGCGCCAGCGCATCATCCATCGGAAGAATGGAAAACCCATATCTTGCTACGCCTTTTTTGTCCCCCAGTGCTTTCGCTGCCGCCTCGCCGATGCATATCCCGGCATCCTCAATGGCGTGGTGCGCGCCAGTTTTCAGGTCGCCTTTTGCCGACACTTTCAACCCGATGCCGGCATTTTTTGCAAATGCCTCCAGCATGTGGTCGAAAAAGCCGATGCCAGTTTCAATTTGAGCATACTGCCTGCCGTCAAGCTCAACTTCCACTGCAATTTGGGTTTCCTTGGTTTTCCTCCCAGATTTCCCTTTCCTCATAGCACCACCTTCCTCAAATCAGCCGGATTTTGCAGCCACAGCGGCTCATCCCGCCTCTCTTTTCCAATGTAGACGAATGGCATTTTTGCCGCCCTTGCAGCAGCCGAATCCGAACCCGAATCCCCAACATACGCCGCTTTTTTTGCACCCGCCCTTCGTGCAGCTTCCAATAGGGGTTCCGGGCTTGGTTTCTCTTCCTTGCAGTCTTCCATTGCAACAAGCATTTCCGGCCTGAATGCATTCCTGAAAAACTTATCCATTGCCCACAGCGCCTCTTCGCGCGGCCGTGAAGTTGCGATGGCAAGCTTGAATTCCTTTGAAAGAGCCATGAGGTCTTCGCACGAAATGAGAGGTATTTCAAGTTCCCTCAAGCCGCCCTTCCCATCCTCTCCCAAATACGCAAGCTGGAAAACATCCTTTATTCGCTGGTAGCCCGTGGATTGCCTGTCCACTTTCTTCGGGTCTTTTATTCCAAATGACAGGGCATAAGAAACATCCCAGTCGTTGTTGAAGCCGGGCAATGCCTTTAGCTCATTTATGTCGCCCTCAACAATGCTTTTGCCTGAAAATTCCCCCACGGATTTTTTTATCGCTGCGCGGTATGACTTTGAAACATCAACAAGCGTTCCGTCCATGTCGAAAATAATGGCGTCCATCCTATTGCCAAGGAAATCCACGGCTGCAAGGAAAATATCATTCTCCTCTTTCTTGCCAATCGTCACCCTGAAAAAATCCGGGAGGTTTTTCCAGCATCTCACCTTTATTCCAAGCGCGATGAGCCTGCCATATGTTATTCTTTTTGATTCTGCGAAAAGGAAATTACCTCCGGATGGATACACTTTTGCAAATTGCCTCAGCCCGTCCTCCACCCTTTTGCGCTCTGCAATTGCCTTTCCAACCTGCGCCTGGAACCATTCCGGGTTTTCAAGCAAAAGCTCGGCCATCTTCTGCGGGAGCGCCCCGATATTCCATGGCATGCGCACCCTTTCCATGTCTGAAACCAGCTGTTCGGGGGCTATTGCAAAGCCAAGCCGCACTCCAGCAGCGCAAAACGCCTTGGATAGCGTCCTGACCGAAATTATGTTTGGGGTTATCGGATAAGTCCACTCCATGAATTCGGAATATGCCTCATCCAATACCACCAATTCGGCATTTTTTGCAATCTTGCCTATCATTTCCTTGCCAATTATCGTGCCCGTCGGGTTGTTCGGATTGCACAAGAACACTGCCTTTCCCCCTGCTTTCTCGGCAAAATCCGGAGGCACTTTATAGTCATCATCAAACGAAGCTTCCTCAAGCTTGCAGCCCGCCATCTGGCACACCATCCGGTAAACAGAAAATGTTGGCACAAGGGTGATGGCGCTTTTTTTCGGGGAAAGATACGCCAGTGCAATCATCTGCAGTATTTCATCCCCGCCATTGCCCAAAATCACGTTTTCCACGTTGCACCCTTCTTTTTTTGCAATCAGTTCCCGAAGTTTCCGATAGGAGCTGTCCGGATAGCGGTTAAGCGGCATCTGCTTGAGGCTCGAGGCAAACTTCTCCTTCAGCCAATCAGGTATGTCGTAGCCAGATTCGTTCTGGTCGAGCTTGACATCTGCAAAATCCTTTTCTGGATAAGGATATGCTTGCATAAGCGCAATTTCCTGCCTTATTTCAACCATCTTCACACCTAATCCTTGCAGCTTTTGCGTGTGCCTCAAGCCCTTCTGCTTCGGCAAGCATTCCTGCCAACGGAGCAAGCTTGCGCTGCCCATTCCTCGAAATCTTCTCAACGTAAACAAATTTCCCGAAAGTTTTCACGCTCACTCCGCTCCAAGCGCGGGCAGCCCCCCCGGTGGGCAGGATGTGATTCCCGCCACCCATGCCATAGTCGCAGAATGCTTCTCCAGTGCCTAGGAAAATTGCGCCCGCATTCCGTATTTTTGGCACTATTTTTTCCGGCTGGCGCACCAACAGTTCGAGGTGCTCCGGCGCTATCCTGTTTGCGGCTTCTATCGCCGCTCCAATGCTTTCGCAGAAGAATATCCTTCCCCATTTTCCAATAGATAGCCTTGCCGCGTTGCTTCCCGCAAGCATTCCCAACTGCGTCTGAACCTCGGCCCGCACCTCGTTTGCCTTTTTCCTGCTCATGCATATGCAAATGGCTGAGCTGTCAGCTCCGTGCTCTGCCTGCGCCAGCATGTCCGCGGCTGCCTCTTTTGCCTTCGCTGTTTCACCCACTATGACAAGCACTTCGGATGGGCCTGCCGGAATGTCTATTCTCGCCCCTGAGTTGGCTAGCACTGCCTGCTTTGCAGCACACACATATGCATTGCCTGGGCCGCATATCACGTCAACCTTCGGAATCACTCCATCAATTCCATATGCCATCGCCGCAATTGCCTGCGCGCCTCCAATTGCATATATTTTCGAAATGCCGCACAGCCTTGCAGCAGCCAAAATGCGCCTGTCTGGCCTTCCGCCATCTGACGGCGGGGTACAGACTATTATTTCATCTACGCCTGCAATTTTTGCAGGCATTGCTGCCATTATAAGCGAAGAAAAAAGCGGCGCCCTGCCTGCTGGCACATAAATTCCAGCGCGCTCCACCGGCCTGAAAACAAGGGTGCATTCCAATCCTTTTTTCCTAAGCGCGACTGCTTTGATTGACTCCCTCTCAACCCTTGCAAATTCCCTTACGTTTGCAATCATTTTGCGCATGCCGCCTAGCAGCTTTGCGTCAGTTCCAAAATACGCTTTTTCTATTTCTTCCTTGCCTGCATAAACCGTAGCTTTCTCAATTTTCACCCTGTCGAATTTTTCAGAATAGGCTTGCAATGCTGCCCAGCCTTTTTCCCTTACCTCACCCACTATGGCATTGGCAACTGCGCGCGCCTTCCCTTCCTGCGTTTCCCTTTGGGAAACAAAATCCGAAACTTCATTAGCAGTCAGCCTGCGCACGCTGGCATATTGTGTGAAGAAAACCCCTTCCCTTTTCTCTCATCAATATCACCCGTTTAGCATATCACGTATTTCGAAGCGTCAAAATCTATCCTGATGCTCGCAACAGTCCCGCACGAAGTTGGCAATGGCACGGTTTCAATCGGTTTTTTTGTTGCTGTTTGAATTGCCGTGGCTGGAGGAGGTGCCTGCGGTTGCACAGCCGCATCCTTGTTGAACATTCTCCTAATTGCATTCATTTTATTTCACCCTTGGAAGTGTTATTCCCACTTTATTCCCACTTTACAAGTATTTAAAGCTTGCGCTCATCAAGGAGAAAAGTATATAAATCCCACTAGTTTCCCACTAAATTAGGCAAGCTTTGCGCCCCTAAGCTCCGCCCCTTCCCGGGCAAGCGCAGCCTTGATTTCAGGCAGCGTGGCATCGCCCGGATTGCATTCCACAAGCCACACGGCAGCCTCTCCGCGGCGCGAGGAGTGCGACTGCGTGCTTACCAAATCCACGTTTATTTTTGCAAGCGCAGAGGCGGCATGCGCAAGCGAGCCTGGCCGGTCTGAGAGCAGTATTTCAAGGTGGAGGAGCTTCTTCTCGTGCGCAGGCTCAATTGTTATGGATTTGTTTTTCACATCTGCAAAAAGCACTACCTTCTCCCCCTCTTTCACCCCGATTGCATCGCGTATCGACTGCGGGATAAGCACGCGCCCTTTTTCATCGACATATGAAATGTTTTTTCCAGACATAGCTTTCACCCCCTAGGCATAGCGCCAAATCTGCTTCCCGTCCTTTGAATCTTCAACCAAAATTCCAAGGTCGTGAAGTTTCTTCCTAATCTCATCAGATTCTGCCCAATCTTTTGCTGCCCTTGCCTTCGCCCTTTCCGCAACCAGTTTTTCAACTTCCTCTTTTGTTATCTTGCTTGCAGCCCATTTTCCTGCCACGCCTGCATCTATCCCGAAAATTGCAAACGCGGCAATCACTTTACTGGCTTCTAGCCCAATCCCATCCCCTGAGCATTTCCCTTCCGCCTTTGCGCGCGCTATTTCCTTTGCGGCCGCAAACAATTCCGCAAGCGCAACAGGTGTGTCAAAGTCCTCGCCCATGGAATTTTCGAATTTTTTGAGGCAGGCGTCTACGAATACCGATAATTTCTCATCCTCGGCCAAATCCCCGTCTTTCGCGCCCTCTCCAGATGCAAGCGAAAGCGAGCGGCGCACGTTGTCCAGCGTGTTTTTCGCAGAGGCAATGGATTTTTCAGAATAGTCTATGGGTGAGCGGTAGTGCGTAAGCGCAAAAAACATCCGCAGCGTTTGGGAGTCGAATTTTTTCATGGCATCCCGTATGGTTATGAAGTTGCCAAGCGATTTTGCCATTTTCTCCCCGTTTACCGTCAGGAAGCCCGTATGTATCCAGTGGCGCGAAAATGGGCGCGTGCCGGATGCTTCGCTTTGGGCTATTTCGTTTTCATGGTGCGGGAAAATCAGGTCCCGCGCGCCCCCGTGCGCGTCAAGGGGCTGCCCGAGCGTGTAGTGCAGGCTCATGGCCGAGCATTCAATGTGCCAGCCCGGCCTCCCCCTGCCCCACGGAGAATCATATGCCGCCCCGGGGGTTTCCTCCTTCTTCCAGAGCGCGAAATCCTCCGGGCTTTTTTTCTTCCCATCAACTTCTATCCTTGCGCCCGCCCGGATTTTCTGCAAATCCTGCCCAGAGAGCCTGCCATATTCCGGAAACGAGGAAATGTCAAAATACACGCCGGATTCCGTAATGTACGCGTGCTTGTTTGCAATTATTTTTTCAATGAGCGCGATGGTTTGCGGTATGAATTCGGAAATTTTGGGCATGTGCGTGGGCGGAAGCAGCCCAAGCGCCAACATGTCCTCGCGCGAGGCAGCATCGAATTTTGCCGACAGAACGAGTGGCGCCACTTTTTCCTGTTTTGCGCGGCTTATTATCTTGTCGTCGATGTCGGTCACGTTTAGTATGTGCATTACCGCGTAGCCGCTATGCTCCCACCACCTGCGTATTATGTCAAATGCCACAAGCGTGCGCGCATGCCCCAAATGGCAGTAGTCGTATGGCGTGATGCCGCAAACGTAAATCGCGATTTTCCCCCGCTCGTGCGGCACGAATTCCTCAACCTGCCTGCTAAGGGTGTTGTAAATCCTCATGTCATCCCATTCTGCCGCCAACCCTTTTATTGTTTTGTGGCGAGAGCGTTGCATGCCTGAAAGCCAGCCCAAGCTGCCAGCCGTTTTCTTCGATGGCGCCCATGCCTATTGCCAAGATACCGAGGCGTGCGAAAGCTTGCTTCGAATGGGCTTTGGCGCAAGGCGCGAAGAAGGCCTGAAGCTGCACATGCTTGAAGCGCTGTATTTGGCAGAAAAAGGGAAAGTGGAAATTTTCGGCTCAAAAAAGAAAGGGAAAAAGCTTGAGGCGGCAAAGCTGCTAAAGGCAAAAGCTCACTCATCTTCCCCTTCCCTTTCCGAGCAATATATTTTGTTCAAGGCTTTCCGCTCCGGCGGCCAAATCGTGCGATTTTCCTCGTCCGCCCCTCTTTTGTGGAGGGTGTATGCGCGGGGGGTGGGGCGCGAGCAGGACAGGCCGCAAACCCTTCTTTTCCTGATTGGGAAAAAATGGTCTCTTTCCCTCCCCCGCCTGGAGTCCATTTTATCGACAGCGCGGGCTCTTCGCCTCGAGCCTGCATTTGCATATGTGAAAGACGGCAAGCCAAGCATTGTGAAGCTTAGCAAGCTGTCACTCGAGGCATAGCATGTCCGACATCTTCTGCCTCCGCTGCGGCACGCCCATTGCGGATTGGGACAGCGCATATTATGCCCGCTCGATGTTTTGCATCCCGTGCTATCAGTCCAAGCAGCGCGAAGCGGCATCCTTGCCTTGCGCCAAGTGCGGGGTGCGCACGAGCAAGGACGAGCTTGAGGATTTTCGGGGCAAGTCCCTTTGCACCTACTGCCTGCGCGAGGCAAAGCAGGAAGTCGCAAACAAGGAATGCGCGTTCTGCAAGAAGTGGATAGAAGACTGGGAGGAAAAATTCCGGCTGCCGGATGGCAAGCCCGTGTGCAAGGCCTGCCACGATTCCCAAAAAGGGAGATTCGCGCTTCGCGCATGCTCAAAATGCGGCAAGGGCACGCCAGTGACATACTTTTCCCCAGATGGGAAAATGCTCTGCCAGCCATGCGCCATCTCTGCAAAGAATCAGGCGGCGCAGCCGCTTTTCATCCGCGCTGTCGGGAAAATAGGCCAATACCTTTCTGCACGAGGATAACTCGCCAAAACCACCGCACAAGCACAAAGTTTGCGAACAAACTTTGTGCGCCTTGGAATCGCTTGGCGGCAAAGCCGCCGGGCGGACAGCCGGCAAAGCCGGCTGGATATAGAAATTCCAAGCTAAAAAATAATTGCAAAAGCGCGCCTTTCCCCATCTTTTACCAAAGAGCCGGCTTTCCCTTCTTTTTCCGGTATTCCTTCCAAAGCGCATTTGCAGTCCTGGAATTGACCGGCGCACTGGGGTGCCCGTGCGCAAGCAGCGCGCCTGAAAATGTCTTTGGTATGTGCAGCAGCTCGTGTATAAGCGTTTTTTCCTTTTCCTCCTCGCTTTGCCGGTCGAAATGCTCATGCAGCACCTCGATTACGTAAAATGCCTTCACGTCAAGGGCTTTCTGCCAAATGTCGGGCAAATTCCATATGCGCGCGTACGCCCGCGCCTTGTTGCCGAAGCTTCGCATGCATATCAGCCGGTATTGGTTGATGTGCCCAGCCTCGAGAGTTTGCACTATGTCCTCGACTTTTTCCTGCACGTCCGGGGCAAGCTCCACATCCATGTGTGCAATTTGCGCCCATTATGCTTTAATCAGTTTCAGCAGGTCTGCCTTGGTGATTATGCCCACCACGCGTTCGCCCTTGGTGACCAGCACGGCCTTGGAGTGGCGCAAAAGCTCGGCAACCGAATCCACGGGCGTCCTGCCATACACTCGGGGAAACGGCTCTTCCATGAGCTCGGCAATCCTCATCTTCGACACACTTCTGCCATCCGTTATCCGCCCCATGAGCGTGTCGTCGGATACGTTCCCAGCCGCCCTGCCGCCCTCAAGCACCGGGAGCGCGGAAAACGAATGCTTCCGCATTAAGTCTATTGCGCGTGCCACGCTCTCCTCGGGCTTTACGAAAACCACTGATTTGCTCATTATTTTTTCCGCAGTCACGCCCTCGGTGCGCATGGAGTCTGCAAAAAATTCAAACAGCCTTTTCACCGTGGAATAAGCCGGGTCGCCCCGCCCTTTCTCTAGCTTGGAAATTATAGACTGCGAAATTCCGGACAGGCGTGACAGCCTTAGCTGCGTAAGCCCAAGCTTCACCCTCATTTTCTTTATCTCGGAAAGCTCCGGAAGCAGCATAACGCTATTCTAAAAAGAATAACTTAAAAAGAAGCTTTTAGCGCCTGCCCTTCTTTTTTGCAGCCTGCTTTTTGCCGGCAGGCCTTCCCCGCTTTGCCGCCTGCTTTTTCGGGTAAATGCGCGGCGCGCGGGGCTTCCTCGCTTGCGGCTGCGCCTCTTCTTCCGCAGCCTCCCCTTCCAGTGCCTTCTCATCCTTTGATTTTCCACGAAGCTGCTGGCGCAGTGCCTCGAGCTCCTCAATCGTCTTCCTTATGGTTTCATCGTCAGCATATGCGGTTTCTCCGCCGTAATTTTCCGCGCTCATCCATTCCGGGCCTTGCCGCCCCTCAGGCTCCTTGGCAACGGATGGAATCGGTTCTATCTGGCGGAATTCCTGCTTCCCTTCCTTTTCTTTGGACCGTTCATCTTCTTGCGTTTCCCCCCCCCTTTCCCCTTCCGCTTCTTCTTTCACTTCCCCGATTTCACCCTCTCCCGCTTTTTCCATTCCGCCGTCTTCTTTTTCCGCCATTGTTTCCCCGCCTTGCATTGCGGCTTTCCTCTTTTCCAAAAGCCCCCTGGTCTGCTCGCGGATTTCCTCCTGCCGTTTTTGCTCCTCTTGCGCGCCATAGGAAACCGAGAATTGAAGGGGCGATTTCTGCTCCGGGGCTTCGTCGCTTAAGCTTGGCCTCGTTGCTGGGGCGGGCGGAAGCGGCTCTTCCTCCCTGCCCTCGGACGTTGTCAGATAAGCATAAAGCGCAAATGCCACAATGCCAAGCAAAAGCACGCCGACAATTATGGGGCTTACGCCAGCAATTGCCGCAATCAGGTCTTGTGCATCCTGCTTCTTTGCCGGGGTCATCGCACCTGCAGTAAGTGCGTTGACCTCTGCTTCCTGCACATTGGTGGTGGGTGAATGCTCTATTTCAAAATCCGCCGCGCTATAAGTGTAAAATCCGGCGTCCGTGGGGGTGAATTTCGCCTTGCCCGAAGAGTCCGTGCGAACCGCTGCGGCGACGCCTGTCGGCCCGGCCACGCCGATTTCAGCGCCCGCAATGCCAATCCCATTCTCGTCTTTGAGTGCGAGTGTTATCGCCTTTCCCTGCACAGAGCCTGATGGCGCGTCAAGGTATGCGGAATTTTTCGCGTATTCCAGCGTCGGCTGCGCTATTTTCGCAAGCACCTCAGGGCTGAGCCTGCCGTCGACTTTGTACTGCACCGACGCGCCCTCGCCTGGCGCAAGCGTGCCAATCTGCCACTGTGCCACCCTGCCGTCAAGCCCGTCAGGCTGGGGGAAGAAATACGCCTGCTTCGTGGTTGGAATCCAAGAAACATCCTCGGTAAGCAGCACGGAATTGCGCGCGAATTGGCCTGCGTTTTCCACTTTAAGCGTGATTACGGTAAGGTCGGTCCCGACTGGCGTTCCGACGCTGGCGTCCGTCCTGTATGTCGTCCTTGTCATGGGTTCAAAGCCAAGCTGGCGCGACACGATTATCGAATCTGCCTTGTAAGCAAACGCATCCTGCGCCGCCGCAAGCCCAAGCATGGCAATTGCAAATAACGCCAAATATCCAAAACGCATCGTATTCCCCCTTTCTTATGTTAGAATTTAGGTCAAAGCGTATATTTAAACCTTTTGCAATTTCTGGAATTGCATGTTTTTCCCGCCTAGTCGTTTTCCTTGTGCTGCCCCCGTCTTCCGTATATTTTTTTCCTCCTCTCGCCCTGGCGGTAAAGCGGGCGCGGGGGCATGGGGCCGGGCCTGCTCCAGTCCGGCCTCTCCACTTCCTGCTCGAATCTGCCCCATTCGAAATTCGCCGTGATGAACCTGCCGGTTTCCACGTCGACGAAAACGTATTTCGAGATGCCTGTCGTGAAATGCTTGAACAGCATGCCGCGCACGTCCTCAAGCCTCATGGCATGCGCGTTTTTCGAGGTTATGAGGAAGCACAAATCCGACTTGCTTTGGGAAAGCCTGCGAAGCGATTCTCGGAAATCCCACACGCTCCCAAACTGCACCTCGAAAGCGGCCTGCGACTCCGCTTTTTTCAGCATGAGCCACAAGGGCGACTGCACCATGACGTAGCCGAACTCCGCCCCTATCTGGCGGTAATCCCGCTCGAGGCTGGCAAGCAAGTCGTGCCCGGGCTTTTTCACCGCCGCTATGCGCTCGAAAAACTCCATGGTGCAAAATTGTGCCCCGCCTTATTTATTGCTTGCCCCTCTTTCGTTTTTTGCCTAAACCTCCAGGCAAGATAGCGCCTTGCTTTATTTATTTTTCCACCCACATCTGCTCCACGAGGCATCTCCATGAAAAAAATACTGGTGACCGGTTCAAACGGCCAAATCGGCTCCGAACTTGTGGCCGCGCTCCGGGAAAAATATGGCAAAGAGAATGTAGTCGGCTTAAGCCGGAACGCGCCGCCTGAAGGCAGCCGCGACGGGCCGTACGAAACCCTTGACGCAACCGACAAGGAAGGCGCCTCGGCTGTCATTTCAAAGCACGGCATCGACACCGTCTTCCACCTAGTCGGCGTGCTTTCCGCGGCAGGCGAGAAAAATCCGGAAGCCGCCTGGCGCGTGAACATGAAAAGCCTCAAGATCATGCTTGACTTGTCGCGCGAGAGCGGCCTCAAAATGTTCTGGCCCTCCTCTATTGCGGCATTCGGGCCCACCACGCCCCGCAAGCTCACCCCGCAGCACACCGTGCTTGAGCCCGCCACCATGTATGGCGTTACCAAAGTGGCAGGCGAGCTTCTCTGCCAATACAATTCCATGAAGTACGGCGTGGACGTGCGCTCGCTGCGCTACCCCGGAATAATAAGCTATAAAACTCCGCCTGGCGGCGGCACCACGGATTACGCAGTGGCAATTTTTTACGATGCGATAGCAAAGGGCGAATACACCTGCTTTGTGGGCCCGCACACCGTGCTGCCCATGATGTACATGCCCGATGCCATCCGCGGCACCATCGAGCTCATGGAAGCGCCCGCTGAAAAAATCCGCGTGCGCACCAGCTACAACATGGCTGCCATAAGTTTTTCCGCACAGGAGCTTGCAGACGTTGTGTCGCGTAAAATTCCGGGCTTCAAAATGTCTTATGCCCCGGATTCGCGCCAGAAAATCGCGGATTCCTGGCCGCAAAGCATCGATGATTCAGATGCGCGGGCGCAGTGGGGCTGGAAGCATAGCTTCGATTTGGACAAAATGGCCGACGACATGATAGCAAACCTTAAAATCAAGCTTGGAAAAGTGTAGCCCGTGCAATATACCGATTTTAGAGCCAAGCTGTCCGCCATATCTTCCAGGCTCGACGCCATACTTGCGATGGATTTGCCCCTTGACGCAAGAGAGCGCCTGTCCATCACCAACCTGTCGCAATATGTGGGCGGCACGCTTGCGCGCGTGCACGCGCAAGGCCAGCGCCTCACGCAGGAGGATATCATGCTCGTCGAACAGCTTGACTTGGCGCTTTCCATAATCGTGCGCGACGGAGTGGTGAAACTGGCTGAAGTGTCGCGGCTTGTGAAAATTGCAGACGATTTGGCAATCACCGAAGAAGAGCTTAAGCAGCTTGAAAAAGATGGAGAAAACGGCTGAATTCAGGCGCACGCCTTCTTCACTAGTTCCCTGATTTCATTTGCCCTGTTTTTTGCCTCACTGCCGTTTTTTGCCTCAAGCGTTATCCGAATTATCGGCTCGGTGCCGGAAGGGCGCACCATCACCCAGCCCCATTTCTCGTCGCTTCTCAGCCCATCCTCTGTCTTCGGCTTTGAGAAAGGCCAATTTTTCGCAATAGATGCCATGGCTTTCCCCTTCTTCCCATTTTCGCATGGCACTTTTTCCCTAATCATCGGGTAAGTTTTTACCTTTCCGGCCAATTCCGACAATTTTCCCCTCTTGCAGAATATCTTCACAAAAAACAGACCGGCCATTAGCCCATCCGGCATCTGCACGCCGTCTGGGAAAATGTATTCTCCGCAAGGCTCGCCCCCGAATATTGCGCCAACCTTCCGCATCCTTTCCGCAACAAACAGCGAACCAACTGGGGTAATTTCCAGATGCGCGCCCGCCCCTTCCACAGTTTCGCGCAATGACAAAGACGATTCCACTGTGGATACGACAATGGGCTTCTTTGCCTTCGTGCATTCCAATATTTCCTGCACCGCAATTGCAAGCTGTGCATCGAGTCCGAGCATTTTCCCCTTTTCATCAAAAATTATCGCCCGGTCAGCATCCCCGTCGTGCGCTATGCCCAAATCCGCACCGCACGAAATAATTTCAGAAGAAAGCTCGTGCAAATTTTCCTCTGTCGGCTCAAGCCCGCGTGCGAAATTCCCGGGCGAGTCCGAATTTATCGCAACCACGCTGCAGCCCGCCCTCTCAAGCAATTCCGGCATCAGTGCCAGGGCGGCGGCATTCCCGCAGTCCACCACCACTGTCGGATTTTTCTTTTTTATCGCCGCAACATCAATTTTCGACAATATCAATTCGGCATGGCTTTCCCGCGCAAGCGCCTCCTCATTTTCCACGCCGCCCGCTTCCCCCCATTCCGCCAATGCGGCTTTCTTCCTCCCGCCGACAATTTCCCCCACTTCCCCCTCTATTTTTTTCGAAGCCTCTTTCCCATTTTCAAGCAATTTTATCCCGTTGTATTCCGGCGGGTTGTGCGATGCAGTTATCATTGCTCCCCTTCCTTCCACTTTTTGCGTGTGCAGCGCAAGCGTGGGCGTGGCGCAAAGCCCGATGTCAACCACCCGCGCCCCAGCCGATGCCGCCCCAGCTGCCACGGCTGCCTTAATCATCTGCCCTGTCGGCCTTCCGTCATACCCAACCACAAACGCCGCATTTTTCCCCCCCGCTGCCGCTCCCACCCCCATCGCAAGCGTGGGGGTAAGCTCGGAGGGGCATTTCATCCTTATGCCTGATGTGCCAAAAAGCGCCATATGAATTTTTTTGCGGGCAGGTTTAAAAATGCAAGGAGGGAAATATTCCCATGTCAACACAGCGATTGTCCGTAAACCAGCCACAATCCCAGGCCGGAATCTTGGGCATTTCCTCCTACACCAACATGGGCGGCTGGAAGTTCAACCCCAAGGGCGTGGTGGTTTTCACCGCAGTGCTGCTCATTGTCGTGAAAATACTTGACGTGCTTGTGATTTATTCCGGAAAAGTAGCCTAAATCCCAAGAAAGCGCGCCGCTTCATTTTTTGCAGCATTCCTTTTTGCCCCAGGCACGCACACAAGCACGGATGCGCGCGCCTCCATTGCCTTGTCAAGCGCCGCAACAAGCGGGGAAAGCCTGCCAACATCCACTTCGCCCTCGCCTGTGGCAATTTTTATCTTCGGCTTCTTCCCAAAGTCAACCGGCATGCTCACAAGCGCCTCAGGTGAAATTTTATCGCGCAGCATTGCAAGCAATTTTCCTGACGAAACTAGCTGCATCTGCCTGCCGTTCAAGCTGCGCACTGGAAGGGTTGCCGCCCTTTTCAGCAGCATGCGCCCCTCCAGCCTCTTCACCCACTTCTTAGCCCCGGGCACTGATGCCAACCTGGAAAGCATTTCCGCATCGCCTATTTTTTGTGCGCCCCTCCAGTCAAACCTCTCATCCAAGAGCGCGGCAGAAATTGCCTCCTGGAGCATTGCGGATGCAATCCGGACTGCGTGGTGCATGTACACGGTGGAAAACATTTCAAAGCGCCCCAGAAGAACCGATTCCACTGCAGACAGCCCGCCTGCCCTGGCCACCAGCCCGTTTTCTCCGCTCCACCAAATCGTGGAAATTACCCGCTCGTAGTCAATCACGCCATATGCCACTCCGGTGTAATGCGCATCGCGCAGCAGGTAGTCCAGCCTGTCCGCCCCGATGTCTCCCGCAATAATCGCGCCATAGGCTTCTCCGCACGCCCAGGCAGCCACCTTCTTCGGGTCGTCATGCTCTGAAATTATGTCCGCAATTTCGCTTTCCCGTATTATTTTGCCCCCCATTTCCTCGTGCGAGCCGAGCTTTGGACGAGTAACTTCCTCGGCTTCGTGCGAAAATGCGATGTGCCCGACGTCGTGGAGCAGCCCTGCAAGCCTCGCCCGCGCAACATGCCCCTCATCAAGCCCGAGCGCCTGCGCCATCCTTCCGGCAAAATAGCACGTGCCAAGCGAATGCTCAAAGCGCGTGTGGTGCGCGCCCGCATAAACAAGATGCGCCATCGCAAGCTGGCGCACCTGCCGAAGCTTCTGCATCTGTGCGGTGTCAATCACCCTTTTTTCCACTGCGCCAAATGCCAATGTCCCGTGTATCGGGTCCCGTATGTGGAGCGTTTCCTTCATGCCCTCGCCCACACGCCCCTGCGCGCATTTTTCTCAAGCACTTCGCCTTCTTCGGCAAGCACCACGAGGAGCGCGCGCGCCGCGTCCTCGCCCATGCCAAGCTTTGCAGCCGCCTCGCCGGCCGTTAGCTCGCCCCCGTCAAGGAGGCTGAGCAGTTTTTTTTCGTTTGCAAGCAAAAACTGCCTGCGAAGCACGTAATATTTTTTGTCAAATCCCCTCACGCCCTTCACTTGCCCTGAGCGTATGCTTTCCTCAAGCGACGGCATGAGCGCCTTTGCCTCGTACTCGCCTTCGAGCACCATGTAGCCATATTTTGCCAGATGCAAAAGCGTGTTTTTCCCTGCCGCATCAATCGCAGGCATTCCCACGACTGCAACCGCCTTGTGGCCGGTTTCCGTGCCCTGCATCTGCGGCCGGCCCCTGCCCTCGGCGCTTATGCTTCTCATGTGCACATACAATGGCTCGTTTATGTTGTAGACGCCCTTCGCGTATTTTCCGCCGGAAAAAACCGTAACGAGCTTCCGCTCGCACAATTTCGCAACCGCCTTTTTTTCAGCAGGTGAAAGCACCTTGTCCAATTGCGGGGGCGTGCGGTTTTCGAATTTTATGGAAAAAAGCTTTTTTGCAACCGCAAGCTCCTCATCGCTAAGCGACAGGCCGGACGGCTTTTTCACCGCTTCCTTTTCAACTTTCATGGCAGCCTGGTCGATTATTTTCCCCGCGCACACCAAAAACACGCCATCGCGGAGCGGGAAAACCTCCACTTCGGCATTTCCCATGCCATCTGCAAGATTTGGGGGAAGCAAAACATACGCCCCGTCTTTTTCCACCCTGACCTTCGTTTTCATGATAACACATCCCACTGCTCATTTAACAAGCTTCTTCTCGGCAATCCTGCCGAACGGCTTTTCCTCGCAGAAAATCTGCGCCTGGAATTTTTCCACCTTCACGCTTGGGGAAAGCCAGGTTTCATGCGGCAGCCCCGCCTTTTCGCACGCGTGCGACAGGAATTCGCGCTCGTCCCAATTCCACTCCACCGGCACCTGGGGCAGCAAAAGCCCGCTTGCATACCCCCAAGTAATAATCAGCCCGTCGCGCCCCACCCGTATCTGCTTGGGGTAGTCGTGCGGGTCTTTTACTCTCACCACAA
>ORJL010416868.1_pt1 | contig 21336 bp, 26 predicted proteins | sample 1779941 | NCBI WGS metagenome assembly ORJL01 (sample SAMEA104232317, study PRJEB22302) | groundwater metagenome | biome: forest; feature: aquifer; material: groundwater | place: USA | collected 2011-08-07 | depth 5.8 m
GGCGAAACCGGCACGGGCAAGGAATTGGTGGCACATGAAATCCACAGCCGTAGCCGCCGCAAAGAAAAGCCACTCGTCAGGGTCAACTGCGCTTCCATTCCCAAAGACCTCTTTGAAAGCGAGTTTTTTGGCCACGCACGCGGCGCTTTCACTGGTGCCATCAGAGACCGGACCGGCCGTTTCGAGGCTGCCGATGGCGGCACACTCTTTCTGGATGAAATCGGAGAGGTTCCTTTGGATTTGCAGAGCAAACTCCTTCGGGTTCTGCAGGAAAAACGTTACGAACGCGTAGGCGAGGACCGCACGCGATTGGCGGATGTGCGGGTCATCGCCGCAACCAATCGCAACCTGAAAAAGGAAGTGGCGGCGGGCCGTTTTCGCGAAGATCTCTATTACCGGCTCAACGTTTTTCCCATCCAGGTCATGTCACTCAGAGAGCGGGTGGACGACATCCCGCTCCTGGCCAGGCATTTCGTGGAACTGTCGGCGAAAGAACTGCGTTGCCCCAAACCGCGATTAACACGAGCTGGTGTCTCCAAACTTCAAAGCTACGACTGGCCTGGCAATGTCCGGGAATTGCGGAATGTGATTGAACGAGCCGTCATCATCTCACGCGGAGGCGTGTTGGATTTCGACTTGCCCGCAGCCGCGCCCCCGCTAACTCTGCCGCACCCAACTGCGCGACAAAAGAGCGATAGCGAACCGGAATTCCTCACCGAGCCCGAGCTGCAACGACGCGAACGCGAAAACCTGTTGATCATCCTTCAGAAGACCAACTGGAAAATCAAGGGGGCTGACGGTGCTGCCGAACTCCTTGGCGTGAAGCCCACCACTTTGGTCACCCGGATGCAAAGAATGGGGCTAAAACGGCCGAACTAACCCATGTAACCAAACTGGCCCGCTGGTCGCTGCGCCATCACGCCGCCTCACAGCTTCGCCCAAACCTTGAGCATCCGCTCCCGCAGCGCCACCGGCCTCACGACGGCGATCATCTCGCGCATCTCCTCCTTCGCTGTTTTTACATGCTCCGCCGTAACTTCATGGTGTTTGTTCGTTTGTCGGCTGGCAGCTTCGTGTCCGTCCGCATGGACTCCGGTGGTCAGCAGCTTCGGCATGGCCCCCTCCAACGCTTGCCGGAAATCCTCCTGGCCAGGCCGGAAGTAATGTTTCAACACCACATCGGTGGTCTTGTGCCCGGTCACCCGCCGCACCAGCTCCAGCGGCACGCCGGCCGTCAGCGCCAGCGTGACCCACGTCACGCGCAGACTGTGGAAGTCCCGAACGCTCGCGCGCCCCCCAGACCGTTGCCGCGCCCGCCCCGCAGCACCGACTTGTCGCCCTTGACCGCCTCGGCAACGCCGCCGGTCCTCCGCACCACCTTGCATTTGATCTGGCCCTCAATCTCGTTCAGGTACAGCGAAACTGTGCTCTGGCTCACTCCCACGCTCTTGGCGACCGTCCCCACGCTGGCCCCGCCGACGTATTCCCCGAACACCTTGCCCATGCTCTCCCTGCGCTCACCCGCCGGTAACGACGCCAGGTAAGCCTCGCCACGCTGACGCAGTTCCCCCACCGCGACCTCGGGCAGTGTCGGCTGCTCCTCCACCTTCTCACCTCTCGCTGCGGCCTCGGCCTTCGCCAGCTTCGACAACGCCGCCCAAAGCACCTTCTTCACCCGCCCCGTGAAAGGGTCAATGAAGAGGTCATGAAGGGGTCACAATCGACAATGGTGGCCCCAAGTGACCAGCGTTTCAAACGGACCTTCCTGCGCTTCCTCGGTCCTGCTTGCGGGCCAAACGGGAGAAGTAGCTGGCGCTTCCAAAATGAAGGGGATCCGCGATCCATTGCCGCGTCGGCGATTAACCCCGCAACCGTCGCGCCCAGGGCAGTTCTGGATCATCCACGGCTCCTGCTCACGACAGGATTTCCGGGATTCACAGGATTCCCTGTGGCCATGCGGATGGCTCTTCCATCCTGCCCATCCTGTTCATCCTGTCAGCCCTTCGTTTGCTCGAAGCCCTCGCAAGCTTCCGCCAAGGTGCTGAGGAAGGTCTTCCGATCGTTGTCATCGAGGAAAACCTGCTCTCGGCGATCGCCCCGGTTCATCAGGTGGCGCGTTCCCGTTTCCAGCCGTGCTTCCGAGCGCGAATTCTTGGACTCAAAGAGCACGGTAAATCGCGCGCCGGTGCCCAATTGCCAGCAGATGGATGACGTTGTTCGCGGTATCGAAGGTGTAAATCACGTGGTAATCGCCGACGCGCAAACGGAATCGATTGCTGGCGGCCAGGCGATGGTGAGGAAAGGTGGAAAGCCCCAGTCCCATCTGGTCGATCTTGGACTCGACGCGCGCCTGAAGTTGAGGCGGGAGTTCGAAGAATGCCGCGTCGAAGTGCGTGTAGAAAATCTGGAGAGCGGAGCTCATGGCAGCACTCAGGGCTGCCGCACGCGTGGTTGCAGCCCGGCGGCCATTTCCCGCTCGGATTGCTGGATCGTTGCTTCGAATTCCGGCGTAAGTTCCAGCCGATCTTCGGCAAAGTCATCCAGCCAGTCGCGAACCTGCTGCAATTCCGCAGGCGAGAGCTTTTCCAGTTTCGCCTCGATTTGGTCAACTTTGCTCATGGAACAAGAATGACCCGTTGCCGGGCGGGTTTCAAGCGCGATGCGCGGAAATGCGCTGGACCTCTAACCAAGGAGTCGCGTGGAGCACGAACCGCAGCCCGATCTCTTCTGAAGGGCGGTTGCCATTCGGGGTTGAGTCTCATGCTCGCCAGAGAACAAGAACCACGGATGACAGGATTGCACGGATGAGAGATGAATCTCGGAATCCCTCCCCCATCCGAGGCCATCCGGTCATCCGCGGTTCAATCGGTCCGGTCCATTGGCATCGCGGTGTGAGAGAGGGATCGATGTTTCGCTCCGGTGCGTTCTTTCCTTGCCTTGGAAGGCGATTTCGGATGACCCTCCAGAAATGGTCATCGGAAACCCGGTTTGTTTCCGGTGTTTCACTGCAGGACAGTCAATGCCGTTCGATTTACGGGACCATTCCAGTGGCGGCGCAAACTGCCTATGACTGAGACAGAAAAGATGGCACGGGAGATAAGCGAGCTGATGCGGTTGGCTGGCGATGACGAGCTCAGCATACCAGAGCCGGGTCCTTCGACTTCGGAGCTTGATTTCCTGAGGTCAGTGAAGCGGGAGTACACGAGACGCCTTCTTGAGAAGGTGCCGAATTACAGAGCTCTGAGATCTGAGGCGCTCATTCCCGATCTGTTCCTGGAGGCATTGAGGAGTCGCGAGGCTGAGCTGGAGGCGGCAGAGTGAACATCGAACGTTATCGGCGGCTGGCTCTGGTCGCCGGATTCTGGCGTTCGGTCGGCGACATGAATTATGGCGGAATACGGTGAATGGAATCGCAAAGGGGCAACCCTCAGCGACGTGACGGCTCAGAAAGAGTACGGGGTGAGCCGGGATTTTGTCGTGGAAGGCATCCGAGCCGGGAAGCTTGAATACCGCGAGGGAGCGGTATGGGGCAACCCATACTTGCGCGTGTTGAGGAGCCAACTCGAACTCTACATTACCGAACGGCTTGGCTCAAGCCAGTTGGCGAGCACCAAGACACAGACGGAGTTGCGGAAGGTCAAGAAGGAGATCGCGCGACTTCAGAAAGAACTGACTGCGCTCCAGGTTCGAAGGACCGAGCTTGAGCAAGCTACTGGAGGATCTGAAGGAGGCGCGCGAAGACGCCAAGGCACGAAGGATTGAAAGCGTCAGTTGTCGGGTATCATCGCCCGATAGAAACGGCTTGGATGGTTCGCGGCATCCAAGTCCATGTACTCTAGCACCCCGGTCAGATTGGTCAGGGTGGCGAGCGGCTGCCAGTCCATGAGGTTTGTCGAGAATTCGCTCTGAAAAGACAAGCCGGTCCAGGTCTGGAACGACAATCTGCCCGATGATCGAGTACCGATCTTGATGAAAGCTGGGTCTGCCATCAACAAGGCCGGCTTACTTGTGGCGATGCCGAACACGTTGCTCACTACCACGGAGTAAGGCCCGGCATCCGCCAGTTGAAGGTTCGTGAGCACCAAAGTGGCGTTGGTCGTTCCAAGGTTGTTCGTGCCGTTGAACCACCAGTCGTAGGATATGGGAGCATCACCCGTGGCGACCACGTTGAAAGTGGCATCGCCGCCGGGCAGCCCTGTTTGGTTAGTCGGATCCTTACGGATGAATGGCCGGAACCTTGAGTTATTCAGCCACACGTCCACGTAGGCGTTCGCCGTCGCAGGATTCAGGATGTGGAGCTCCATGAGATCCGTCTTGCCATCGCCGTTTAGATCACCGGGCTCAGCCAGCAGCGTGCTGGCGTTTCCGATTCGGACCCCACTGTCCGTCAAGCGGCCGGCACCGTTGTTGGTCCAGATCGTAGAGGGCCAACCCGAGGCGTTGAATGGGCCTCTGGCCAGGAGAAGATCGGTCGAGCCATCGTTGTTGAAGTCGGCGGCCCGGGCGTCACGGACTTGAGCGCCCAGGTTCTGGTTGCTGTTGGTGAAGTTCCCCTTGCCATCGTTAAAGTAGATCCGCGAGTAGTTGCCCCAATCGCCTTGGTCCCCGACGAACAAATCGAGCGATCCGTCCCGATTGAAATCGCTCAGAACGGCGCCTCGACTGCAGGCGTTGGGAATATTGTGCTTGCGGCAGATGAAGCCGCCATGCCCATCCCCCAGCCAGATCAGGTTGGTGGCATGAACCATGATCGGCGGCGGGGTGTGAGGAATCGCGACGTAAACGTCTGTGATGCCGTCGCCGTTGATGTCACCGGCGGCGTAACCGCACTGTCCCCATCCGCCCAGGTTGCGCAGTGTGTTGGTGAAACCGCCGTGGCCATCGTTCAGCAGCAGCCGGTCTTCAGATTGCCCGCCGACGATGATGTCGATCGCTCCATCGTTGTTGAGGTCGCCCAGGAAGACCCCACTGATATCGATATCGCACGGGATCTTCCTGGTTTCCTTGTACTGGTAATGTCCGTCGTTGAGGTAGATCACCCTGTTGCACAGCACGTCCACGTAGCCGTCCCCATTGAAATCGGCAAAGTAGCCTGCGTCGGGGCCAAAGGTCTGGCTGGTCATCGTGAACCGTCCCTGGCCATTGTTCAACCAGACGGCGTCTTTGAAGTAGGCATCGAGAGCCCCATCGCCGTTGATATCCGCCAGCTTGAGGCCCCAGGAGGAGTAGGAACTATCCAGTCTCTGCCCGGTGTTGGTGAAGGAAATCTGGGCGTTGGCCATAGCGGCAAAGGCTATGGCTGCGATGGCGGTCGAAACGAGCGGCACGATTGGACACGCCAGTCTGCCGAACCTCATCCCCAGGGTGTTGCCGGATGCCCACGCCGTCAGTTTTGCGCTTTGGTTCATAGTATTCATAGTATTTAGCGAGTACCCCGCCGTTCTGTGTCCGTCGGCGACACCTTTTCCACGATGAGCATCTCGACTGGCTCACGGGCGGGAATCAGATCAATGCCCGCTTGGTCGAGCAGGGCATGTCGGATGGCTTCGGCGTTTGCGTCGTCCCCGGCCTGAGGCTCCCATTCAAGCTTGATGTCGTAGCGCTCGGCCAGGCCGGTGCGGTCAATGAGTATCCGTTGGAGTTCGGTCTCGAGGTAATTGGCGAGGTTGGAAAGCGGCTCATTCCGAAGGACAACTTTGCCCTTCATAGCGTCCACGGAGCCGTTTTGACCCTGGCTGCGTAGGAGTTTGGGTGCCGCGACATTTGCGATGGTCAGGACCAGGACATCCGCGTCGCGAGTTTCTCGGCGCGCCACCAGTCCGAATTGCCTCTTGATTTCCTCCCGCAACGCTTCCATGGGCCGATTCGGAAGGGTGAGCAGCAGGTCAAAGGCGCCCTTCGGCGCATCCGGGGGAAGAACAATTCGTTTCGATCTGAAGTCATAAGCGGTGGAGAGCAACTCGCCCAGCGACATGTCGCGGATCATAAGTCTCTGATCAGTAATCACTCCGCGCCGGCCACTGTTGGGGAACCGGGTCTCTCGCAGGACAAGCATGGGAGGGGCTTTTCCCAAGGATCGCGAGTCAACATTCGCGAAGGTGTCTTCCAGCGAGGGTGTGAAGGACTTCCGTACAATCAGCGTGGTTGCTCCCGTCATCAGAAGGACGGCAACGCCGATCGCCATCGCGGATTTCAGTCTGGTCCAGGCCAAGTGCTTCAGAGTGGTTTGGATGAGGACCAGGGTTGAGGCCGCTACGGCGGTTCCTTTGACGGTCGCAGCGGCGGCGCAGATCGCCAGCCCGGCGGGGGCTGTCTGGACGGCGTTGGCCGAGATAGCCGCCGCTATCGCGGAGACGGGAAGCACGATGCCCCGCCTGGCAAAAACAGCTCGGAGCCTCTCCAGACCCGGGACACTCGTTTTTGGGCCGCCCGTTCCTGCAGCCCCATCGCGTCACCGACCTCGCGCAGGCTCTTGTTCTCGAAGTATCGCAGCACCAATGCGTTTCGGTCAGTTGTCCCAAGCTGTGCCATGGCCTGGTCCAACAGCGGCGCCAGCTCGTTCCAGGAGGAGGCGGGTTCCTGAGCGGTCGATTGCATGTATGCTTCCTGCTCGTGGCGTTGGCGACGATAGCGGATTTTCAAAGCATCGCAGGCGGCATAGCGGGCGGTGCGGTAGAGCCAGCCCGACAGGATGGTGTTCCGACTCAGAGACTTCGCCTTTCTCGCGAGAATGATGAACACCGCCTGCGTAATCTCCTCGGCGAGGTGCGAGTCGCGAACCTGACGGAACGCCACCGAGTAAACGAGATTGGTGTGACGCGCAACCAGCGTCGCGAAGGCTTCTTCAGACTGGCGCGTCGCGTATGCTCGCACCAGTTCCAAGTCGTCAGTCATCATCTCACCAGTGTACGGACGCTCGATCGAAAAGGAGACATCTGTTTCTTCTTTGGCACGCGCGCGTTCATCGAGTTTGTCATCGAACGTCCCATACAACCCTGAGCCGCCAGCTCGGCGGCCAGACCAAAACCACGGATGACAGGATGACACAGATAGAAAATGAATCTCGGAATCCCTTCCCCATTCGAGGCCATCCGGTCATCCGCGGTTCGATGGCCTGGCTCTGTTGGATGGCTCAATCCTCTTTGCAGCGCTTGGGCCGAGTGCGCCCGGTGCCCGAAATCCTCCGAAGCTGAGCTGCGCCGAGCGTATCGTGAAGGCCCGCGTCAGGGAGGCCGTGATCACCACACCAATCACGATGTCGCGTCGCGATAGGCACCCCAAATCGCCACCAAAAGTTGGATCGCGACATGGTGTCGCGATCCCCCAAGGCAGTCATCAGACCGACGCATTGTCACGACACAACGCAGTAAAACCCGACAACGAGTTGACACCTGTTACGGGGGTTCCTACCGTGCGCGCATGACGTTGCGCGGCAAGAAACTGGGCATCCTCCTCTCGACCAGGCCTGACCTGCCCGCGTTTCGGCACGGCGTTCACCTGGCGAGCGCGGCGCTGTCCGAGGGTGTGGACGTCTATCTTTACTGCATCGACGATGCCGTCCTTGGCGTGGGGGACGCCCGACTGCAGGCCCTTAAAGACCGGGGCCTCAAACTCTACGCTTGCGCCTACGGCGCCCAACGCCGCCGCATTCCGCTCAGCGACATGGCCACCTTCGCCGGACTCACCGTCGTCAACGACCTGGTATGCGGCACGGACCGGTTCGTGAGTTTCAACTGATCGTTACCTATCGTGACCTTGTTCCATGACAAGACTCAGCGGTCCCGATGAAACGCCTCCTCATCATCATCGCAACGGATCCCCGCACCAGTCCGCGCCCGGCGGAGGCGGTGAGGATCGCGGCGGGAGTGGGCGCATGGAAGAAGGTCGAGGTGCTGGTCTATCTGCGCGGGGCGGCGGTGCTCGCGTTGGGGGAATATGCGGATGATCTGATGGATGAGGACAACTTCACCCGTTACCTTCCCATCGTGGGGGAATGGCGCTCTCCGCTCTATGTTCAGCAAGGAACTCCGCTACTGCGCAAACTGGGAGCATCCCCGTTCGATTACCGGGAGATCAGCGATCAAGCCCTGGCGGACTTGGCGGCCAGTTGCGCCTATGTGGCGCGTTTTTGAGGCCGTGCATACCATCCTGCACATCCTGACGAACCCAGAGGACGCGCTTGCGCGAGAGATCATCACCCTTCAGCAGGCTGGGAACCAGGAGACCGTGAAGGTGGCGGACTTGACTGTGCCGGAGCCCGATTACGAGGCGTTGCTCCGCGAGATCTTCGCGGCGGACGCGGTCACGGTTTGGTAGGAGGCTTGCCTGAGGGCAGTATCAGAACACTTCCGGCACGCCTTCATCGAGGATGCGCAGGTGCTTGGTGAGGCCCTGTTGCAGCGCCAGTTGCCGCAACCAGCGGGGCGGCTCGTCCATATCCTCGAAGGAGAGCCGGAAGGTGCCAAAATGCATCGGCACCAGCCACTTCGCCTTGAGATCCCGGTAAACCTTGATCGCCTCGTCAGGACCCATGTGCACGTTCCGGAACGATTCGGGATGATAGGCGCCGATGGGCAGAAGAGCGATCTCAGGCGCGCAACGGCGTCCGATTTCCTTAAACCCTTCGAAATAAGCGCTGTCGCCGGCGTGATAGACACGGCGGCCCTGGTGTTCCAGGACGTAGCCGCCGTACCCGCGATGGTGGTCGCTGAGGGTGCGCGCGCCCCAGTGCTTGGACGGCGTGAGCGTGACCTTCCAGTCCCCGCGTTGGAAGCTTTCCCACCACTCCAGTTCGATGATGCGGTCGAAGCCCAGCCCGCGCGCCAGGTCACCGACGCCCCACGGCACAATCGCGATGCGCGGCGACGGCAACTGGCGCAGAGTCGGTTTATGGAAATGATCGAAGTGGGCATGGGTGAGCAGCACGAGATCGGCGGGGGGCAAGTCCCGGATCTTCAGGCCGGCCCGCCTGACGCGCTTGAGGAGGAATAACCAGTTGGCGAAGTTGGGATCGATCAGCACGTTGAGATCCGTAAACTGGATCAGGAAGGAGGCGTGCCCGATCCAGGTCATCGCCAGCTCACCGAGTGAAAGCTTGGGGAAAACCGGCTTCTTGAACTGCCCCCGCCGCTTGGTGAAGAACGCCTTCCAGACCATCTCGCGGAAGAACGTGCGGGGGTTGAACGCCTTGGTCGGCGTCAGGTCTTTGAACGAGCGCGGCAACCGCCGGCGGGGGCGGTGCGCGCTTGAATGCTGGCCGGCTCTGGATTCCATGCGGTCGTCTCACTGATACGCGCCCTTTGAATAAAACACAACCCTCGAAGTCCAATGCGCCAGTAGAAGTCGTTTCGGAGGGACCTTGGACGCCCCGCCGGCCGCAAGGCCGGCGGGTTATCTTTTTGCGGGGTTTTCACCTCCATCCGTCGCTGGAGTGTTTTTAGTCTTGCGAATCAATAAGAAACAGCGATAACGAGGGCATGAGCAACCAAGATCAACCAATCAGCAGCCAATTACCCGGCTACATCACGAGCGCCATACCGCTCGGCACGGACAAGCGCGCATCATGGACCAAGAACGTTGCCCCTACGTATGCGGGCATCTTCCTGTGGTTCGTCTTCTGGCAGGACGCCGCAAAAGCGGGCAGCCTGGGCGGTACCCTCACCCACGGCGTGGGTGTCGCGCTGTTAGCGTTGGTGTTGTCGGCGTTGATTTGTCACTTCCTCTTCTACATGGTGCCTGGTTTGTTGGGCATGAAGACCGGCCTTCCCCTTTATATTGTCGGCACCTCCACGTTCGGCGCGCAGGGCGGATTCCTGATGCCCGGGTTCCTCATGGGTGTTCTGCAATTCGGCTGGCTGGGAGTGAACACATTTTTCGCCGCGCAAGCGGTGGGCGCCTTCTTCGGTCTCGATGCCGCAAGCACGGGCGTCAAGGTCATCATGGTTGTGTGGGGTGTGCTGGCGGCCTTCGTGGGTCTCAAGGGGATCCAATACGTAGCGCGCGTCTCGACCTATCTGCCGCTTATCCCGCTGGCGATACTGCTTGTCATGCTGCTCAAGACCATCGGCGGCGTGGGCAGCTTCAACCCGCAAACTCTCATCGACAGCCATAGAGCATTGGCTCCGGCGGCCGCGGCGCCCCTGAGCGCGGTCGGAGTGATCGCGCTGATCCTCACGTATGTCGTCGGCTTCTTCGCTACGGCGGGCGCGGCGGGCGTTGATATCGCCATGAGCACGCGAAACAAGAGCGACGTCAGCATGGGCGGCATCGTCGGAATTGCGCTGGCCATTGTCGTCACCGCCGGCATCTCGATTTTGATCGTGGCGGGGGTCTATGGAAGTGAGACCTTGCGCACGGCGGCGATCGCGGCGGGGGTCGAGAAGAAGTCCTTCATCCTTGATTCTTTCAACTTGATCACGGTGGTCATGGGCAAAGACGCGGCCCGGTGGATGATGTTTCTCCTGGCGCTAGCCGCCTTCCCTCCCGCCTGTTTCTCGTCGTTCATCGCGGCGAACAGCTTCAAGACCACTCTGCCGCAGGTGAATCCGTTTATCTCGGTGGGAATCGGCGCGGCGGTCAGCATCATGCTGGCGATCACCGGTCTGGCCGGCGACGCGATCGGCGTGTTCACGATCATCGGCGCTTCGTTCGGCCCGATTTGCGGCGCCATGATGGTGGATTACCTGCTTAACGGCGGCAAGTGGTCCGGCCCCCGCGCCGGGTTTAATCCGGCCGGTTGGATTTCATGGGCCCTCGGGTTCGCCGTTGGCATTCTTCCGAGCCTGAAGATTGCCGTCCCCGCCGCGCCCGTGGCGGCGTTCATCGTGGGCGCGGTCGTCTATTTCGCGTGCGCCAAGGGTGGGATGCTCTCGCCGGTGTTGGCGCTGCCCGCGGCCAACACGCCTGGTAACAAGTAACTGGCGCAGTCAGCTCTCGTCTGAGTCTCGGAGGGCGGTCCGTCGCGGACCGCCCTTTTCCATTCACAAGGGTTTGCGGTTTACTTATTCAGCCGGGATGATACACTTGATCGCATGTCAGAAATCGTTGCCTACGTGAACCATGGCTCCTCGCTGATCACCCCTGCGATTGTCGAGAAGGTGATGCGCAAACTGCCGATCTGGAAGGCCGAGTTTACGCAAATCCAGGCGCCCCAGTACCCGCACCTGATCAGCCAACTGGAGTTCCTGGCCGACGCGGTGGAAGACTGCGCGGACGGTGAGTACAAGGACTTGCCCTACCATGCCCTGGCCGGAGCCGTATTCGCTCTGACCTACGCCCATAAGCGCATGGACCTGATCCCGGACCACACTCTCCAGGTGGGCCGGGCGGATGACTCGAGCGTAGTGCGGGCCGTGTTGATCCAGTATGAAAAGGCGTTCGGGCTCTACGCCACGGCGCGCGGTGTGGAGTGGGCCACCATCACAAGCAAACCGTAGCCGCTAGCAGCCACTCGCGCCGGGAAGAGGGAGCCGCCTTTGGTTAGCCGGTCCCGTCCGCAGGCACGGTGGGCGCGACGATACCTGCCGGGCCTTTGTTTTGTTCCTCATGGCGAGAGACATCCTTAGCACTCACGACAAGGCGGTCCACATCAACCTGGACGCCACCAAGTACGGCGCCTTTGCGGAGATCGGAGCCGGGCAGGAAGTCGCCCGCTGGTTCTTCCGCGTGGGCGGCGCCGCCGGCACCATCGCCAAGACTATGTCGGCCTACGACATGACGGTGAGCGACGCCATCTACGGCTCGAGCGAGCGTTACGTGAGCCGCCAACGGCTCCAGACCATGCTCGACCACGAGTATCAGTTGCAGCACGAGCGGCTCAACCACAAGCGCGGCGCCACCACTCGCTTCTTCGTCTTTGCTGACACCGTCGCCACCCGCAGCTTTCTTCGCCACGAGGAGGGGCACGGTTGGATGGGCATCCGCTTCCAAACCCAGCCACAGACCTCCCCTTCGGACATCATCATCCACGTGCGGATGCTGGACCGGGAAAACGTCCAACAACAGGAGGCCATCGGGCTCATGGGAGTCAACTTGGTCTATGCGGCCCTCTATCTCCATTCCCAGCCCGACACCCTGGTTCAGGCGCTGATGGACAACCTGACCCCCGATCGTGTCGAGGTGGATATGATCAAGTTCTCCGGGCCCGGTTTTGAGAACGTGGATAACCGGCTCATGGCCCTCCAACTGGTCCAACAAGGGCTCACCAACGCCGCCATGTTCACCGCGGATGGCGAGGTTGTGCAGGCGGCCGAGGTGCTTTACAAGAAGCCGATCCTGGTTGAACGTGGCCGTTTCCGCCCCGTGACCCGCGCCACCTTGGACATGCTCGAGCGGGCGCGCGCCGAATTTGTGCGCGAACCGCAGGTCGAGAACGAACCGATCGTTGTCCTGATGGAGATGACCCTCAAGAACCTTGCGCAAGGCGGAGTCATTGATCACAAGGACTTCCTCGATCGCGTCGATATCCTCGGGTCTCTCGGCCAAAACGTGCTCATCTCCAACTATGGCGAATTCTATCGGCTGGCGGGTTACCTGTTCCGTTGCACGAAGAAGATGATCGGCATCGTCATGGGGGTGCCGACGTTGCACGAGATCTTCGAGGAAAAGTATTACGCCGATTTGGAGGGAGGCATTCTCGAGTCTTTTGGCCGCCTCTTCAAAAACGAACTCAAGCTCTACGTCTATCCCTTCAGGGACCCCGCCACCGGAGTGGTGACAACCGCCGATACCCTCCAGGTGGCGTCCAACCTCAAGCATCTCTACGCCTACCTGATGGAGAACCACTACATCCAGGGGCTGCGGGACATTGACGAGCGTTGTCTGCCTATTTTCTCGCAGGACATCCTCGCGCGCATCAAGGCGGGTGACCCGGCGTGGGAGGGGATGGTCCCGGACCGCGTCGCCCAAATCATCAAGGAACGACGGCTTATGGGGTATCAAGGGATCTGACGGGATGTTACGTTTTGCCTTTGCCTGACAGCGGTCTGGGCCTATGGTTCGCCCTTGGCCGCCGTGGTCAGACATCCCCGCGGCGGCTGAATCCAACATGGTAACGCCATTTCAGCCTCAGGATTTTATTGCCGGCCATGTCCGCGCCATTCCGCGCTCGGGCATCCGTGAGTTTTTCGACATCGTCCAGGGTATGCCCGACGTCATTTCGCTCGGCGTCGGCGAGCCGGACTTTGTTACCCCCTGGCACATCCGCGAGGCGGCCATTTACGCGCTCGAACGGGGCAAGACCAGCTACACGTCGAATCTTGGCCTCCTCAAGCTGCGGGAGGCCATTAGTGTCAGCGTGCATCGCCATTTTGGGGTGGCCTACCATCCTCTGAGGCAGATCCTCATCACCGTGGGGGTCAGCGAGGCCCTCGACATCGCTCTGCGCGCTGTAGCCAATCCCGGAGACGAGATCCTCTACCATGAGCCGTGCTACGTGAGCTACTCCCCAAGCATCGCGCTGGTCCATGGGGTTGCGGTGGCGATTTCCTGCCGTCCGGAGGATGGCTTTGCTGTAAGGGCCGAGGCGATTGAGCGAGCCATCACCCCCCGGAGCAAGGTGCTGGTCCTGAACTTTCCCACCAACCCGACCGGCGGCACCATGACGCGCGAGGAACTGCTCAAGATTATCGAGGTGGTGCGGCGTCACAATCTGCTGGTGATCACCGACGAGATTTATTCCGAACTGACGTTCGAAGGGGAGCATGTGAGCATCGCCTCGCTGCCGGGCATGGCTGAACGCACCATCTTCCTGCACGGCTTTTCGAAGGCCTACGCGATGACCGGCTTCCGCATAGGTTATGCCTGTGGGCCCGCGGAATTGGTGGAGGCGATGATGAAGATCCATCAATACTCGATGCTCTGCGCGAGCATCATCAGCCAGGAGGCCGCCTACGAGGCGATCCGCAGTGGCGAGCCGGACACCGCCGAGATGCGCGAGCAATATCGGGTGCGGCGTAATTTCATCGTCCGTGCGTTCAACCAGATGGGGTTGCCCTGCCATCTGCCGCGGGGTTCCTTCTACGCGTTTCCCTCGATCCGCGGCACGGGCCTCACCTCGAAGCAGTTCGCGGGTGGACTTCTCGAACAGGAGAAGGTCGCCTGCGTGCCGGGCAGCGCCTTTGGCCCGACCGGTGAAGGCTTCCTTCGCTGCTGCTTTGCAACCTCGCTCGATAGGATTGAGATCGCCACCGAGAGAATCGCCCGATTCCTGAAGTCGCATTCCCGCTGAGGACGGGCCAAAGGTGATGCAGCACCGCAGACTGCGATGAAATGCTTCGTGCGCCCCCTCCTGCGGGGAATCCCAAAGGGATTCGTTCCTCGCAACCCTGGGCTTCGAGACAGAGCCCCGTTGGGGCAATTACCTCTTGCACCGCGATGTTGGGGTTACAACGACAATACTTGGGCAAGAATCCAAGCACCCAAAAAAAATCCACGTTTGTCTCCTCCACCCTCCCGTCGGACTGAGGTTGAGGAACGCGCTGAAGCCGACAAGAATGTCGGCGCTCCTTTCGCCCAAATTGCCAACATTCGCAAAAATCTGAGATGCGCACAGTCGGATGGATAACAATCGATCTGAATGCAGACGTTGCGGGCCATGGCGACGGGGCGCTTATTCCACGGTGATGGCGATCAGGAAGAGCGCCGAATCCTCCATAGCCGAGACGAGATCGACGCTCTCGATCGTCCAGTCAGGATGCGGGTTGTCGCGCGTGCTGACGAAAACTCGGAGCGAAGACCGGTTGCGATCACCGGCGGCATTGGCTCCTTTCCAGGCGATCCGCCGGTTATTCAATTGGACCACGCCGCGCACATCGAACTCGATCGGGCCGAACCGCCGCATCCCCTGCGGCATGGCACCCAAGTGGTTTTGTTGGAGAACGGGGTTATCAGTGTCGGGCTGCCAGGAATCGTCCAGCCGTCCGTTATACTTGCCGCTGAGGTCGAGCAGGTTGGATTTGGCCTTGGGATCGCGGGGCGGGATTTTTCTTAAGTCCGGCAGGCGCGGGCTGGGGGGTTGGTCCGACACCTTCGGCGCGTTGTAGTTGTTTCCGTCCTTGTGGAAGACCAGACAGGTGACTTTGCCCTTGGCATCCTTCACAAAGGTGAAGCCCATCCCCGGAAGCTCCTTAAACTGGAAATCCTTCTCGGACTTGGCTTCGAGCTTGAAGACGCCCTCGGCGGCAATTCGACAGGTCAGCCCGTTGCCTTGGCGTTGGATGATGAAGGGCCGATTGGCCTCCGCCTCATACTGGCCGGTGTAGGAGTCCAGGATCCTCGGCTCCAGTTTCACTTCGGCGGCGAGACCGAGGTGGAAGGCGGTTGCCGCCAGGACGATCGCGGCCGGATGGTGACGCAGTAGATGAAACAAACGTTGGTTCTTCATAGGGGACTCGGGAATTACTGGTTGTTCTTTCGCCGCCGGTATCCCGGCAAACGATTGTCCGCGGCGGATCCCTGATGGGATGCCCGGCGGAAAGTGGCGTTGTGATGGATCAAGAGACACAAGGTGGTTGGACCGATCGACAAGGATGGGGCAGGCAATGACTTCTCAGGGTTTCGGCGTGAGCCATTGTTGGATTTTGGCAGCGCAGTCGGACCTGGAAAAAACTGTCGCGTCCTCGTACCCGGAAAGCCGCAACGTTCCCAGCCGTGCGACCTCCCGGTCGATCTGCGCCCGGCTGTCGTCCCGGCCGTGGAGGCGATGGCGCCGAGCCAGTTCATCGCCGAACGACGCGTCGATCAATCCAGGCAGCCCGAACGACATCCGATGCCTCGCCAGCGGTTGGTAAAACACGAACCCAGTGAAGACATCCTGATAGCGAAGCCGCAGCGGGATGAAGGGGAAGTAGTCGAACTCATCGGTCCCCAGCGGAGATTCCTTGAAATCGAAACCGAGGCTGGGATTGCCCAGCACCCCAAAGGCGGCATCCCACTTGCCTTCGTGCACCGCCGTAATCGCCACTTGGCTGTCGGTCGAGCCGGGCAGTATTCGCACAAAGTTAAGCATCACGTTGGCGAGTCGGTCCGGATAGGCCTCCATGAGGACCCCGCCGGTGTTTTCGACGGGGCCGCCTAGCTCCGGCTTGAGGTGGGGAAAAGCATGCCGGAAATTCATGATCACCAAGGCTTTCTTCCGCCGATCCGCCCGCCCGAGTTCGTTGAACTTCTGAATGATGTTCTCCGCCATCAACCGGTCCCGCTGGTTCAATTGCCGGTTGAAAGCGTTCAAACTTTCGCGGGTGGCATTCTCCCAGCGAAAGTGGATGCCCGACGGGTAAACGCGGACTCGTCGGTCTTCAGGCAGGCTGCGGTTCAACCCTTGAAGCCTGCGCAAGAAGTCGTAGATGTTCGTCTTGTCCCAGACCGAGCCGAAGTCGAAATTCCTCGCCAGGCAGCAGAGCTTTTCATCGACCTGTTCCTTCGTTAGGGAGTCATCCACGAGCAACGAATCCACCAACGGACGCGAGGCGCTGGAGCCCACTTCCGTGAAGATATGCCCCACCTCCTCCTGGAAACGCGGGTGACTGGCGAGTTCGTAGAGCAGATCGTACTGGGTCACTTCGGGATGAGCCCGTTCGCAGAAGACGACGATGTCGTATTTCTCGAACAGGCTCAGGATATACTCGACCGGAGGTCGCTTCTGCCGTTCCAGAAAACGCACATAGCGTTCGAGCGCCGGGTGGTATCCGCTCGGATCGGCTGCCGCTGAAGCGGCCGACAAGGCGACGAATGCTTGCGCGGCCATTAGACCCGCGGACAGAACCAGACATGTAAGTCTTCTCATACTTCCCGACAATGAAAGCCACTCGGCTGGGTTCATAGCTGGCGCTTTGGGCGCACCGTCAGACTTAAGCTACTCGGACGGAGACGGGTCCCCTTTTGGGCGAGTCCGTCTTTTCCACGATCTCGATTGGCAACTGATGCCTTCATCCCATAGTGACGCCCTGCGCTAGTTTGCGACAAACAAACTGACGCGATCGAGAGTTTGTTCCCATGGGCGCGGTTCTGCGGGAAAGACATCGAGCGGTACCGCACTTCGAAGATGGCGCAACGCTGGCGGGCGATCGTGCTGTCTCCCGCCCGCCCGCCGTGGTAACTGCCATTTGTAACTGCCATTCGTGTTGCGAACTCGCAGTGAACCGATAGGATTCCTGCCGCATGCGACCACACGACCTTCGCCCCTTCGCGCTTCGGGTCTCATTCATCTGCGGGTCAGCATTGGGGCTTCGGACCTGAACGACCGCGTATTCTCCTACGACGATCTGCCCGTCGGGCAGACCGATCCGGAGATGACTCGGTTCAGCCTCGGGCCGGACCGGACCGACGTGATTCCGGTATTTTACCGAACAATGGGTGGGCGCGCCTGGTCATTTCAGAAGGGACTTGGCGCATCATATCAACGATCTGATTATCGGCGCCTCACGCAATTGGAGTCGCACCGTGCTCGAGTGGAACCTTGCCGCCGATGCACAGCAGAATCCGCACACGGACCGTGGAGGATGCGACCGGTGCCTGGGGGCAATCACCATCGACGGTAGCAAGGTGAACCGCAACCCGGCCTACTACATCATCGCCCACGCGGCCAAGCATGCGCGGCCTGGCTCGGTGCGGATCGCGTCCAACCTCCCTCAGGGTCTGCCGAACGTGGCTTTCAAGGCCCCGGGTGGCAAAAAGGTCCTGATCGTGCTCAATAGCGGCCAATTCTCCCAGGCATTCAACATCCGGTTCCGAGGCAAGGCGGCAACGGTGACGTTGCCCGGCGGAGCGGTCGGTACATACGTTTGGTAGGACCGACGCGACGCGACGCCGGGCGCGCCTTCCATTGTGGGCGCAGGCTTCCAAGCCTGCTGTGTCGTCGCCTTCCAAGCCGGCAGGGCGTGCCTGTAGCCCACGATACTCACAACCCTTTCGGGCGTCCGGCAGGTTAGGAACCTCCGGACCACGCCTCGCCACGCCGGATGCAAAGCGGCGCAGAACCGCCGCGCTCCACGACGCTCGCGCGACATCGAACGCCCCGCTCGCGATTTGCGCGCCTGAACCACCGCAAGGTTGTGGAGTGCGCCCGCTGCCGCGGCGCTTTTGCCCCGAACGCGACAGGGACAATCGAAACCTTGCCAGCCGCGTTTCGAGGTTTCCCGTGAGACGCCTCGATGGAGGCGCAGGAAATGAGTGATGCAGCAGGGGATCTCGCCACAGTGCTGGGTAACGAAGATCAGGCTGGCGACGGTCCCCTCCACAACCTGGTCCAGAGTGCCAAGCATGCACTGTCGGTGGGCATGCCAGAGTGGCCGGGTGGAATCGATGGCCTTATCAACGAGCCGGCTCCCTCCACTGGCTCCACCACGCATCGAAGGCCTCGCGTTCGCGTATCACCGTGAGGCGTTCATCTTCGTGCCACACCACGGCCGCGTGCCCATGCGAGAACCGGGTCTCCCACGGGATGTGGTACGCCCCGGCGTCCAGCCACACAAGGTGGTCGTGGTGGCGGATGCTGGCGGGGAGCGGGCGCCGCGCGAGTTGATCGAACGCCATGCAGGTGGGACCGCAGACAGCCGTCAAGCGAGCCGGACCGCCACGGCGCGGCAGAGTGAGAATCTCGTGTGTCTCCCAGTTGGAAACGAGGGCATGGGTCGTTCTGCCACCGTCGCAAATCAAATGCCGGAGGCCGGGGCGATCTTTGGTCTCGATGACTTTCACCACCAAAACGCCCGAGCGGGCGCTGATGAAACGGCCATTCTCGATCCATAGCTCCCGGAGGCCAGGGAAGAGCGTGATGGCGCGTCGGTACACCCCGGCCAGACGGGCGAGGGTGAATCGGGCGTCCAGCGCGCTGCCCGCCCGGTCGAACGCGTTTGGAGGAGGGAGGCCGCCGCCGCAATCAAGGTGTCTTGGGGTGAAATGGGCGGCGGCGCAGACCTCGGCGGCCTCGGCAATGGCCCGTTCATAGACGTCCGGCGAGGCCACGTTTGTGCGGAGGTGAAAGTGGAGGGTCTCCAAGCGCAGCTTCGCACGCTGGAGTTTCACCAGCGCGGCGATAGCCTCCTCGCGCACCATGCCAAACTGTGTCGGGCAGGACGGGTTCTCGGGGTCATGTTCCTCCGTGGTGTGGAGTCGAACGCCCACTCCCCAGTCCAAGGCCGCCGCCATGGGAAGAAGAGCGCTCATTTCGCGGCGGGAGTCGAAGTTGACCCGGAGGCCTCGCATGGGATGGCGTTGGAGCCATGAGTCCTTGGCCGGGCCATTCACCAGAATGTGCTCAGGTCGAAACCCCGCCTCGAGGGCCGCGAGAAACTCAAATTCGCTGACGACCTCGATCCCTCTTCCTTGCCGACACCACCAGCGGAGGAGCGGAGCAACGGGCTGTGTCTTGCACGAGAGCCAGTGACGGAGCGGAATGCGCCCGTGCGCGGACCTGCCGCCGAGGCCGCGTTCGAGGATCTCCAATTCGCCGAGCGCCTCCTGGATCGGTTCGACCGAGAACAGGTAGAAGGGGGTGGGCACACCCATCCCGATAGCTTCCCTCGTGAGCCTGGACCAGAAGGCCAGGCGGGCGCCTGAATGGCCAAAATGGAGAGCGGGGCGCGTCACGAGGGGCATTGGCACAAACTGGGATGGCCTTGTCAAGCGGCGCCGCGTGGCTCCAACCGTCCCCCCGGCCTGACCCGCAGGAGTTCGCCGCGCCACTCGACGCTGTTGCCGGCGAAGGAGGCTGCCCACACCAACACCTGAAGCAAATCCTTCACCGGCGCCAGCCAGAACCAGGGCAAATGGCTCCATGAGCAGGTCAACCGGTGTTGGTTGGCGACCGCGGTCCACACTCGGGCCAGGAGGCAAAGCCCCAACGCTGCCGCGCTGAGACGGCTTGGGCATGCTGCCAGCCAAAGAACCGGCCAGAGTGTGGCATTGCTAAGGACGCTGAGCGCGTAGGACCCCGGTCGGCAGACCCGAATGGTCCGCCCCCACCGGAGTTGATGCCGCCACGCCGCCGTCCAGCCGTGGGGCGCCTCCCAGCATTCCGCCACCACCGGACAAAGGGCGATGCGGCCCCCCTGCCCCACGACACGACGCCCCAGCTCATAGTCGTCAGCCAGGTAGTCCACCAACGCCTCAAAGCCTCCCATCTCCCGCACGTGCCCTCGCCTGACAGCCATCACGGCACCCAGCGCAAAGGCCAGGGGCTCCAGACGGCGCGACTGCAGGACGCCGGTCCAGAAATCGGCGTTCACCGCCAGGGCCTCCCACTGCATGGCCGGCGTGGAGGGATTCGCCAGACGATAAAGCGGGTTAGCCAATCCCACGCCAGGGTCGGTGAAATACCGCGTCAACTCGCCTAGGAAGCCGGGAGGTGTGCGCACATCGGCGTCACTCACCACGAGCAGATCGTATTTCGTATGCGGCTCGAGTTGCGCGAGCGTGGACACCTTCGCGTTTGGCCCGAAAGAGCGTGGACAGACGAGTAGTTGGGCGTCAACCCTCGGGAACCGGGCCAGCAACTCCCGCACCAGGCCGCACACCGGATCATCCGCCGTCGCCACTCCAAAAAGCACCTGCACTGGCCCGCCATACTCCTGCGCGAGCCATCCACGGAGGCATTCGGCAGTCTCGACGTCACAGCCTTTGAGCGGCTTGAGGATGGTCAGGGCGGGGGCTGTCCCGCCTTTGCTGGCGCGTTGGTGCAGCGGAAAACAGCGCCCCTCCCACCACTGCCACAGCGTGAGCGCCAGGCTGAGGCCGGTAAGCGACCCGAGAATGACCGTAACCAACACGCCCGAGTTCTACACAGGTCGCGCGGTTTTGTCACACTCGGTTGGAAGGGTGAATTGACGCTCTTGGAGTCGGCGCGACTTGCGGGCCAGATGAGGGGCATTCCACTGCGCGAAGCGATCCTCCAGAGAACGAAACGCAAGGGCGCAAAGACGCCAGGACGCAGCGCGGCGTAGCCGCAACCAAAGGGGCATGGGCAAGCTCATGTGTCCGCAATCCAATGGAAGGGCGCTCGTGCGCCGCGCGCTAAGGGCTTCACAGGTTGCGTGAGGGAATCGTCCTGCCTTTGTGAACGCAAAGCCGCAAAGAGGGAACGGAAGGCCGGACGACTGCGGTGATTCATCTGTGCGAACGCCATGTCCCCGTCCTCAGCCTGAAGGGCTGTGAATTCATTAGCCCAGGGCAGAGCGAAGCGCCGCCCTGGGTAACCGTCCACCTCGGGATCGGAAGCCCTGCAAGGGCGACACGCCGTGCCCTTCGCTCGCGACGCGACACCGCTACGGCGATTTGGCAACAGCAGACGAAACGCAACGCCAGGACGCCAGGACACGGCGCGGCGACGCCGCAACCAAA
>ORJL011599737.1_pt1 | contig 21335 bp, 13 predicted proteins | sample 1779941 | NCBI WGS metagenome assembly ORJL01 (sample SAMEA104232317, study PRJEB22302) | groundwater metagenome | biome: forest; feature: aquifer; material: groundwater | place: USA | collected 2011-08-07 | depth 5.8 m
GGGAGGTGGGCACCGTCGGCCACGATGGAAATACAAAGGCCGCCCGCCCCGAGTACTCGGGGCGGGCGGCTTATGTCAAGCGGCTTTATAGCTCCAGCGGTTTCTAGATGAATATGGGAGCCAGCACCAGGGTGATGGTGCTGAGGAGCTTGACCAGGACGTGGAGGGAAGGCCCGGCGGTGTCCTTGAATGGGTCGCCGATGGTGTCGCCAACGACGGCGGCGGCGTGGATCTGGGAACCCTTCTTGATCACCTGGCCGTTCTCATCCTTCATTGCGCCAGACTCCACGAACTTCTTGGCGTTGTCCCAAGCGCCGCCTGAGTTGTTCAGGACGGTAGCCAGGAGAATGCCGCTGATGGTGCCCACCATAAGGAATGCGCCCATGGCCTCGTGGCGCAGGACAACGCCGACTATGACGGGGACGGCCACGGCAACGACGCCAGGAAGCACCATCTCCTTCAGGCCGGCGCGGGCGGTGATGTCCACGCAGCGAGCGTAATCAGGCCGGACGGTACCGGCCATAATCCCTGGGTCCGCATGGAACTGGCGGCGGACTTCCTCGATGACAGCGCCCGCCGTCTTGGAGACGGCGCGGATGGCCAGGGCGCTGAAGAGGAAAGAGAGCATGGCCCCCATGAGCGCACCCACGAAGACCTTCACGTCTGCCAGGTTTATGACCTCCACCAGTTGGTTGGCCGCATTGGTCATGGTCAGGGAAGCTGGATCAATCTTGACCACTTCATCCAGGTAAGCAAAGAAGAGAAGGAAGGCGGCGAGGCCGGCGGAGCCGACGGCATAGCCCTTGGTGAGGGCCTTGGTAGTGTTGCCCACGGCGTCCAAACGGTCGGTGACCTTGCGCGCATCGCCTGGGTTACCGGACATCTCAATGACCCCGTTGGCGTTGTCGGTAATGGGACCGAAGGTGTCCATGGCCAGGATGTAGGCAGCGGTCATGAGCATGCCCATGGTAGCGACGGCGGTGCCGAAGAGGCCGGCGCGGATTTCGCTGACGCCGGGGATGTCGGCTTGCTGGCCCAGCGCGAAGGATGCCCACAGGGCGGCGCCGATGACCACGGCGGTGGAAAAGGTGGACTCAAAACCAACAGAGACACCCATAACCGTGGTGGTGGCGGGGCCGGTCCGGGCCCCATTGGCAATGTCCTTCACTGGACGGTACTTGAACTCAGTGTAGTATTGGGTGATGAAGACAAAGGCCACGCTAGTGGCGATGCCCACAAGACCGGCGTAGAAGTAGAATTGCCACTGAATGCCACCCTGTCCCAGCATCGCGTACGTGGAGATGGCTAGGAAGCCTACGGCCAGAGCCACGGCTAAGAAGTAGCCCTTGTTCAGCGCACCCATGGGGTCATCACTCTCCTTCATCTTGAAGAAGGGGATACGGGAGCCGACGGAGAGGACGCCCAGGGCCGTGGCGAAGATACCGAAGGAGCGGATGACTAGGGGGAAAAGGACGAAGTACTCGGGATGAGGGATGCCCGGCACGTCTTTGAGGGCCAGGTAAATGATGACGCCCAGGATCATGGCGCCAATGTTCTCAGCGGCGGTGGACTCAAACAGGTCGGCGCCGCGGCCCGCGCCGTCGCCAACGTTGTCGCCCACCAGGTCGGCGATGACGGCGGGATTGCGAGGGTCGTCCTCGGGGATACCAGCCTCCACCTTGCCCACCAGGTCCGCGCCCATGTCGGCGGCCTTGGTGTAGATTCCACCGCCGAGCTGTGAAAAGAGGGCGACGAAGCTGGCTCCGAAGCCAAAGCCTACTATAAGGAAGGGGGCCAGATCAGGGTTGCTGTTCCCGCCAAAGGCGTAGTACATGGCGCTGACGCCCAGCAGGCTCAGGGCGACGATCAGGAAGCCTGAGACCGCTCCACCGCGCAGGGCAGTCTGGACGGCTGGCCCAACGCCCTTCATAGCGGCGGCGGCGGTGCGCAGATTAGACTTGACAGAGACGTACATGCCTACAATGCCCGCTACGCCGGAGCAGAAAGCGCCCACCAGGAAGGCAAGGGCGGTACGCCACCCCAGGCCCATCTTGTCAGCGTTGTCCATAATACCGTCGTGGTTCACATCCGGCGGTTTGTTGGTGACCAGAGCCAGGACGAGGGCGATGGCCACGGCGGCGACGATGGCCAGCATGGCTATGGTGCGGTACTGCCTTCCAATGAAGGCCTTGGCCCCTTCCATGATACGGTCGGCGATGTCCTTCATGCGATCGTTACCCGTGTCGCGCCGGAGCACGTCCCACATCAGGTAGACGGCGAATAGCACAGCAAACACGCCGGCGATGGGTACGATCCCGACTATGGGAAGTTCCCGAAAGAATTCCATGCTACCTCCTAAATATCTGTTATATCTATTGGCCTTCAAGAAGCAGGGTATTTCGTAACCCCTGCACTGGGCAGTAATAATACCATACCGTGCAAACATCATCACGTCTCGGCTTGCGTCCCGCACGGCCATCCCTTATGCTTTGTTCAGGGCTACAAGAGTTCCTCAAGGCCCTCGCAAAGGTTACGCGCCCCTGTAGCTCAATTTGGACAGAGCAGCTCGGTCCTAACGAGAAGGTTCCCGGTTCGAGTCCGGGCAGGGGTACCATCCACCGTCGACCATCCCCCTTACCCCCTTTTCTTCGGGAACCTCGGACAGCCACCCCACCAGATTGCCATGCCCCGATAAATCGGGACTCGCAATGACGTCTGGGCTCTCCTTTTTCGGCAACCTGCTAGGGCTTGGCGCTTGGGGAGCCACCCTGGGCAAGCTCCGAGGGTGGAACAGCCGCCGCTGTCAACCTCTGGTCAACAAGGGCCAGCACAGCTCCTCTCAGAGCCACCAGCTCGTCGCGCGACATGCTATCCAGCCGGTCAAGCTTGCCCTTCAACTCTTCAACGGCATTGTTCTGGGGACGATGCCTGGCCCGAGACAGTTCACTGGTGTAGTTGATTATGCTGGCCGTGAGAAGGCTCCAGAGGATGAGACCTCCGATCATCAACAGTGTGGCCATAGCTCTGCCCAGGGGCGTCTGGGGGGCTATGTCTCCGTACCCCGTAGTTGTGACTGTCACCAGCGCCCAGTACACGGCCTTGCTATAGGAGTTCAATCCCTCGTACTGGCCCCGTTCAACAAAGTAGTCAATTCCGGCTATGGCCAGCACCATCACGGTAATCATAGCGATCAAATACGTGAGGCCTGGCTGTGCGGTGACGCCGCGAATGTGGTTCGTCATACGATCCATGGCACCCAGGAGACGCAGAATCATCAACAGACGTAGCAAGCGCGCCATCCGTGCAACGGTAGCGTTGTGGTAGCCAGGAAGGGCGGGCAGCAGCGCCACCAGGTCCATCCAGTGGTGAAGGAGATAGTGGCGGCGCGACCTGGCTGCAACGATCCTCACGGTGAACTCCGACACAAATACAATGGATATCACCGCCTCTGTGAACGTCAGGACGTCACGCCTGGGTAGAAAGGCCAGAACGACAAAGACTACGGCCAGGACGACCATGAAGATTTCCCACGCCACCTCGTGACTTTCGAACCATTGGTTGATGCGGTCGCGCACCTGCTCCACGCCTAGCCTCCTAAAAAACGTGCTCATTTTCGGCCAGGAAAAACCTGCCACGGACAGCGCCGGCTACCCCTTTTAGGGCTGGAGGCATTATACCTTCCATAGCAATGCTTGTCCGATCCTGTGGCGCAAGATCGAGCAACTCTCAGTCCACTCATTTCCTTCGACAGGCTGAGCGGCCTGAGGTTCCAACTTAGCCTAGCGCTTGCAGCTCCGCCTTCAGCGCAGACAGCCATGTCTCCAAAGGTGTGGTTAGCGGCACCACGATCTCGATGACGCCGCCGGCTCCACGGCGGACGTAGCCCGGGTCTTCCTTGCCCAACTCCACACGGATGGCTTCGCGGTCTATGCCCAGCGCGTCGGTTACGTCGAAGATGGCGGCCATGTCGGCCATGGATATGATGTCTTCCATCGCTCCTATCCGACCATCCCCCTGGCAAAGGGGTTTCCCACTCTTCATTTCCTTTTTCCGCAGCCAGTTTTTGTGAACCAGTCACTGCTCACTGGCCACACGCCATTTATGTCCACCGGGCAAAGAGCCACCCCGAGGCCAAGAGCGGTACTGTGTAGGATAAATAACGTAAGGCTCGTTCCGGGACCTGCAACAGAGCGGCTACGGTAAGCTCTTCACGGCGGCCGTCATCATAGTCAATGGACCCAGAGACCAGGGATACCTTGCGCCGCAAGGTCCGGCACTGGGTGCTTAACGTGCGTTGCGCCAGGGTCAATGCCAGGCATCCAGCTGCTACAATCAACGCCTCCGCACGCAAGGTTTCAGCGTTGGCCCAATACCCTGCCAGGGCTGGAATTGCCCCCCAAGCGATGGCAAACCACAAGTCATTGTGAAAGCGTCCTCTCCAGAGTTCTAGGTTATAGGCCAGCACCGCGAAAACGCCGAAGGCTATAAATGGGGTTACCCAAAGGCTTATCCGAGCGCCGGCGTATACGCCGATTCCCACCGCACCAGCCAGCGCTAGCCCAGCGATTGCCTTAAGCGTGACGGAGGAGATACTGGTCTTCAGCGGCCTCGCCTGCAGTTCATCCAGGGCATGAGCCGCCAGTCCCACCGCCAAGAAGAAAGCCAGCACAGTCCACGCCAACCGGTCCAGGTGCAACACCGGCGCTGCCGCCGCCCCCAGCACTACATAGCTCAGATGCCATATGGTATAGGGTACGTGTAGGAGGGTTATATATTCTCTCCAACCTCCTGCCTTCAGGGCGTAATAGGCTGGCCGCAACCCATCATGCATTCGAGCTCTCCTTGCTGCCCCACATCACTACGGCTCCACCCAACGAGAGCAACTTGACCTTCACCTCCTTCACTCTTGCGGCAGCCCACATTGCCCGCAAATCGTTCAGGCTGTGCCGCTTGTAAAAAGCCGTAATACTAGGCCCCAAGACCCCCCCCACCTCCCGCCAACCGGGTGACAAGAACCTAGTAGCCAGAGGCATCCAAAGGAATGAATGGGCCATCCAAAGGAGCCGAATGGCTGGATTGGGAGGAACGTAGAATTCCAGGGACGCCAGTTGACCCCCCGGCCGCAAGACCCTGGATAGCTCGTGCAGAGATGCTTGGGAGTCTTGCACGTAGCGCAATAAGTAGGTGAACACTACTACGTCAAAGGTTGCATCCGCAAAGGGTAACTGCTCGGCCCTGCCCTGGACTAAAGTGACGTTCTGCAGTCCACATTCCCGCAAGTTGCCCTGCGCTGCACCCAGCATTCCATCGGAGAGGTCAATTCCCACCACATGAACTTGGCCACGCTGGGCAATGTCCATCGCCACGAGACCGGTCCCGGTGCAGACGTCTAACACTCGGCTTTCCGCCGGCAATTGTAAGCGGGACACCAGGGAACGGTGCCACCGCCGATACTGGCCGTAGGAGAAGAACACGGCAGGCCCTTCATATTTGGAAGCGATGCCGTTGAACAACCGGCGCGGCAGGTCACGAGGTGTAATACCCACCATTTGCTTACCCCTTGGAAAGTGCATGGCACATTGTAGCATGGGACAGAGTTTGGCCTTCAGAACTCCCTTTAGTGGCCTGTACGGTCAGAGAACAACGTCCAATGGAATCAATGGAGAGGCGAGACGATTGAGAAATTACAGGGCTTCGTATTCTTGATGCAAATATCTGTTCCCTGCACCTTCCTGACTTTTGAGGCAACGTTCCTGCGCAAGGCCGTCCATAATCTCAAGACACCGTCGGCAGGCGTCCAGCCCAGGGCCGGGCCTCTTCAAAGGCCGCGGAGGCGCGCAGTACCGTGGCCTCGTCGCCCTTGCGCCCGACGATGTGCAGCCCCACAGACAGCCCCTGAGAGGTAAAGCCGCAGGGCACGCTAGCCGCCGGCTGGCCGCTGAGGTTGAAGACGAATACAAAGGGCGTGAAGCCCCATATCGGGTCCACCTGCTGCCCGTCGATCATCTCTGGCCGTTGCCCCACCGGGAAGGCCGGCGTGGCCAGGGTGGGCGTCAGCAGGAGGTGGTACCGCTGCATCACCTCGTCCATGCGAGCGCGGTGCCACTCCAACTGCCTCAAGGCACGCGCCAGCCTGGAGGCGGGCCATTGCACCGCCTCCTCCAGCATCTGCCGTAGGAAGGGCGACATATCGCCGGCATGGGTGGCCAGAAGGTCGCCATAGGCAGCCGCGAAGTCGGACAGGAACAGCGAAAAGAAGATGGCGCGTAGCTGCTGAGAGTCCACAGGTATGTCCACATCCTCCACATACGCACCCATGTCCTCAAAGACGCGAGCCGCCTGCTGGGTGAGGCGTCGCACCTCCGGGTCCACAGGCACCCCACCCAGGTCCGGGCTCCAGCCGATGCGCAGGCCTTTCACTCCATTGCCCAGGAGCGCAGAAAAGTCGGGCGGCGGCTCCTTGATACAAGTGGGATCGAGGGTATCCGGCCCGGCCATCACCTGGAGGAGCAACGCGGCGTCCCGGACTGTGCGGGTAATGGGGCCGTTCTGGGCCAGTTGCCCCCAGCCGCCAGGGCCCTGGTAAAGGCGGGACACCCGGCCCTGGGTAGGCTTTATGCCGTAAACACCGCACAGGCTGGCAGGGATGCGTATGGAGCCGCCGGCGTCGGTGCCCTGGGCCAGCGGCCCCAGGCCCGCGGCCACCGCAGCAGCAGCGCCTCCGCTGGAGCCGCCGGAGGTGCGCTCCAGATCCCACGGGTTGCGGCATGCGTCGCCCAGGCGGTTCTCGGTGGTGGCGGAGATGCCGAACTCCGGGGTGTTGGTCTTGCCCAGGATAACGGCCCCGGCGGCGCGTATGCGAGCCACCACAAGCTCATCGGTGTCTGGCACAGAGTCCTTATAGATCAGCGAGCCGCGGGTGGTGCGAATGCCCTTGGTGAGGGTCAGGTCTTTGATAGAGATTGGGATACCGTGCAACGGGCCGACCTGCGCGCCTTGCATCAGAGACGCCTCTGCTTGTCGCGCCGAGGCCAGGGCTTGGTCCGCCACGACGGTGAGATAGGCGTTAAGCCCTGGGTTCAGGCTCTCGATGCGAGCCAGCAATAGCTCCGTAAGCTCCACGGGCGAGAGCCGGCGGGACAGTATGAGGTCCCGCAGCCGCCACGCCGGAGTAAAGGCGAGTTCCTGGTCGATCAAAGAGCACCCCTGTCTGGAATAGATTAGGAACCAGTCTAGGCGAGTGGTGGCAATGGTGCAACAACGCAAAGAGCCTGGCTAAACTGTTATACAATAGGCTCCTCTAGTCAAACAGCCCAAAGGAGCACCACCTTGACCCAAGAGAAACAGCCGTCGCCGGTGGGCCGGACACGCCAGGGGGAGTTTACGCTGGACCAGATCGCGGAGATGCTGCCAGGCCTGGCGATGCTGATGCCCAAGGTCGGCGACCGCTACTGGATACTGTACTACGCCGCCAGAGAGGGGAACTGGCCCCTGGCAAAGCACCAGATCCACGAGGTGGAAGTGCTCTTGAAGATGGGGGCCACCACGCGACCCAGAATGGCAGATCGCCTTAACGCGTTCATAGCCGAGCACATTGCCGCCATGGGAACCGCCATCGAGCAGAAGGACTTCGCCGTCTTTGAAAGGGCGTACCGGCGTGGGACAGAGGCAGCCAACCGCGACCACGTGGAGACGAACCATGCGGAGATCGTATGGCAACTGCCACAGGAGCCGCCGCGACAACTGGACCTCAAGCCACAGAAGAAGTAGCGTTGACCTAACGGGCTTGCAGCCGGGCTACCTGCCAGAGTCGTGAAGCCGGCGTAGCAACAGATAGGACGCTGCCACGCCTGATGCGGTTACCACGGCAACCGCAATCACGATGATGGCTGTTCCTCCTGTACGCTTGTCTGAAGTACCGGGACTCTCAGCGGTTACCACAGGGACAGGTAACATGCTCTGGTCTTCCGCCAGCACCTCCGGCAGCGATGCAGCGTAGGTGGCGGCGGGAGTTGACGACGGCGCGGGCGAAGGTACATTTACAGCCGCAGTCGTAGGAGTCGAGATTGCCACTGGAACGACAAGAGCAGACGTTGGCGTCGGCGATGGCGCAGGTGAGGTTGCAGGCGTAGCTGTCGGTGCAGGCGTTGGTGTGGGAACCAGCGCCGGCGTAGGAGTTGGAACTGGCGATGGCGTGGACGTGGGCGTGGGTGATGGAGCAACGGTGGATGTAGGCTCAGGCACAGGAGTATAGGTCGGCGTAGGCACAGGGGTATCAGTGGATGTTGGCGTCACAGGAGGCACCAACACTGTTACAGGAGCAGGCGTTGGCGATGGCGTCGGCATAAGTGTAGACGTAGCTGTCGGGGCAGGCGCTAGTGTAGCAGTTGGTGTTGGAATCGAGGTCGGCGGCAAGACTACAGTGGTTGGCGTCGGCGTGGGCGGTGGCGGTGGCTCGGGTGTAGCGGTTGGCGTGGGTGTCGCAGTAGGAGTAAAGGCAGGCGTCGGCGTGGGAGACGGGCTTGCGCCGGCCAGATCGAGGGTGAAATCAATGCCGGAAGTGGCCTGCCCGCTGAACACCTTCACCCTGCCGGCCTGGGCGTAGCTCGCTGCATTCGGGTAGAACTCCCGCACATATCCCTGGCTTCCTGCGGCTGCCTCAACGCGATAGTCGGCTGGCGGTAACCCGCTGATGACGTACGTGCCGTCGGCCTTGGTTTTTGCGTAGCCGTTCCCTGGGCCGCCGTCGTAGTCGTTGGCGTACACGTCTGTCCCCACAATGGGCGTCACGCCGTCAGACCGCGTCACCTTGCCCGAGATGCTGCCAGTCAGGTCGAGGGTGAAATCGATGCCGGAAGTAGGCTGTCCGCTGAGCACCTTCACCCTGCCGGCCTGGGCGTAGCTCGCCACATTCAGATAGAACTCCCGCACATACCCTTGGCTTCCGGCGGATGCCTCAACGCGGTAGTCCGCTGGCGGCAACCCGCCGATGGTGTACGTGCCGTCGGCCTTGGTCTTCGCGTAGCCGTTGCCGGGGCCGCCGTCGTAGTCGTTGGCGTACACGTCGGCTCCCACAATCGGCGTCACGCCGTCAGACCGCGTCACCTTGCCCGAGACGCTGCCTCCTGCCTCCGCCGCCAGGCTAACGTCCGTGGGCTGGATGCCTGGACTACCTTGAGCAGCCGGCGGCAGAAACCATGCGGAGAACGCCAAGGCAAACCACAACCCTTTTAGGGCCAGCTTGCTCCAGCCGTTGCCAGCACCGGTACAAGCCAACAGTGGCCCCCTTCGCTGCGGGTTCCGCTCGTCGATCCGAGCCGACGCCACGCCGCTGCCGCAGCACTTCAAAAAGTGGCCTGGCTCAGTTGCGGAGCGGCCTGCCGGTCTTCAGGAGGTGCTCCATCCGCGCCTGGGTCTTGGGTTCGCCGCACAGGGATAGGAAAGCCTCGCGCTCCAGATCCAGGAAGTTCTCCTCCGGCGCTACGCTCCCACTCGGCAAGTCGCCACCGGTCAGGACATACGCCAGCTTGCGGGCGATAAGCAAGTCGTGCTCAATGGCGCGTCCCTTCCAAACCGTCTCCTGAGCCGCCTGCTCCAAGCGCGACCGCATCTCATGTCCCAAGACAGGCAGGCTCGCGGGTTTGCGAGGCGCATAGCCCTTGCTTTGCAGGGCTATGGCCGACTCCTTGGCCTCGTACAGCAGGTGGTCAACGTTGGGCACCACTGTGTCGTCCGAACGGAGGAAGCCGAGGCTGCGGGCCTCTACCGCGCTCCCCGACACCCTGCCCAGGCATATGGCTTCGAACCACCTGGCTACGGAGGAAGCAGCATCGGCCTGAGTTCGGCCTTCCACAGCCTTGGCCAACGCCTCCTTGCACACGCCGCCGAAAGGAATGAGGCCCGCCTGTACATCCGTCAAGCCAATGTACGTCTCCGCCGCAGCCAGCATCCGTGTCGCCGACAACGCCAGGTCTGCGCCGATGCCCTGGGTAGCACCGTAGCACGTCGCCACTACCGGAACAGGCAGGCGCTTCAAACGGAGCAGGGCCTCCTGAAGGCGGCGCACCACGCCGTCTACCTCGTTCCACTTTCCTGCCTGGGCCGCCTGGAGTATCGCTGAGAGATTGGTGCCGGTGCAGAAGTTCGGTTGCCTGTGGCTGCCGAGCACCAGGCCACGGAACGTTCTTGGAACCTGGAGGCAAGCTTCTTCGATAGCCTCCGCCATATCGGGCCCAATCATCTGCCTGGGAGGAAAGAGGTCCAGGAAAGCGACGCCGTCGCCCAGGTCGTGGAGAGAGGCGGTCGCCCGCTGGAACACGGGCGTCTTCGCGACGAGCAGGCGTTGGAGAGGAAAGACCACGGCCCTTTCGAGAATCGGCTCAAGGGTAGCTTGAGGGGTGGCCTGGTACGAGGCTGTGGCGTTGTGTTGGAAGAAATGGCCATCGCTCTCCGCAAGCCACACCACCCACTCCGGCACGGGCAGGTCGTCTTCCAGCATTCGCTCCACGGTCTCGGGCACGCCCAGGATGTCCCACGTCTCGAAAGGCCCCAACTCCCACCCGAAGCCCCACTGCATAGCGCGGTCTATGCTCACGATGTCGTCCGCCACCTCGCCCGCCTTCTGTGCCGCGTAGACCAGCGTTTGGGACAGGACCCGCCAGGCAAAGCGTCCCGCGGGGTCGTCGGAGTTCACCAGCCGTTTGATGCGCTGGCCTGGGTCTTCCAGGTCGCGGACGGCTGCCAGGGAGGGCACGTCCATGGCCCGCCGTGGCCGGTACTGAAAGCCGTCCACATCAAGGGTCAATATCTGCGTTTGGCCGCCAACCGCTTCACGCTTGTAGAAGCCCTGTCCCGTCTTCTCGCCTGTCCACCTGCGTTGCACCAGCTCCCGAAGGTACGGCGGCTCAAGAAACGCCTCCCTTTCCCGTAGGTCGTTGATGTTCCGCTGCATGGTCTCGCAAATGGCCTGGATGACGTCCAGCCCCACCAGGTCCAGGGTGCGATATGTAGCGCTGTTGGGCCTTCCCATGGCCTGGCCGGTGATGGAGTCCACCTCATCTGGCGCAAGGCCAAACTCCTCCGCAGCTTTCAACGTAACCATCAGGCCATAGGTGCCTATCCTGTTGCCTGTGAACCCCGGCACGTCCTTTGCCACTACCACGCCTTTGCCCAGGACATCCTCGGCAAAGCGGCGGAAGGCATTCACTACCTCCGATTTGGTGATGGACGTAGGGATAAGCTCCAGCAGGTGCAGGTGCCTGGGAGGATTGAAAAAGTGGGTGCCCAGGAACCGTGGCCGTAGCTGTTCCGGCAACGCCTCCGCTATGGAGGCGATGGGAATGCCCGATGTGTTAGTGCTAATGACGGCGTCAGGCCGGAGATGGTACGCTACTTCGCGCCATAGCTTCTGCTTTGGTTCCAACTGCTCCACCACTGCCTCCACCACCCAATCGGCCTGCGTAAGACGGGGCAGGTCGTCGGAGAAGTTACCGGGACGGATAAGCGATAGGACGTCTGGGCCGTAGATGGGCGACGGCCTCAGGGACAGCAGTCGCCCTTTGCCCCCCTCCGCCAGCCGGTTGCGCTCGTCGCTGGACGGGAGGTCCAGAAGGTCGCAAGGGATGCCTGCGTTGGCCAGCACGCCTGCGATCTGTGCGCCCATGGTCCCGGAGCCTAGGACGGCGGCACGCCGCACCTTGAGGACACTGGAAGTTTGAGATGCGTTCTGCTTCATCATAGTTCACGTCTGGGGCTGGGAAACGCCCTAGTGACTTTAGCGCTTTGATACCGTCTGTGTAAACGGTATGCTAGACAAGTTTGGGGTCTGCCCCGTGGCGCAGCGTCTGTATTGCCACGGCTTTGGGCGGTTGGTCGCAACCGCAAGTTATGCCGTCACAGGTACGATCAGCTCTGGGCAGGCAGTTCCCCACGATGTCGCCAGCTCCAGAGAAACAAGGCACCCACCACGAGGAGCGGACCCGAAACAATCAGAACTGCGACCCACTCCCGGTGCCGCAGCGGGACGAAGATCACTCCGTAGAGCAACGCCAGTATGATGAACACGGCGCCCCCTATCCACTCCCAGCGCCAGGACACGGCCACAACCAGCAAGAGCAAGAGGATAGGCGCTAGATTAAGGAGGAACACAGGAATTCCTTCGTCGAGCGCGTCCAGGGTAAAAACACCGAGGAAGAGGGCGACCAGAATGCCTAAGATCCGCGGACTCCACAATAGCAGCCTGCGTGAGGAACTCGTCATGACGACCATCTCCTTTCCCTGCCAAAGACCAGGTAATCGGCACCGGCTCGTCTGCCTCACCCCTTATCAGCATAATATCCCCACGGGGCGTTATTACTCAACCTTCGCCAAACCCTTCGCGGAGTTTATCCCGAGGAACGAAGGGAATGAAAGGCGGTGCGCTACACCAGCTTCAGGTCTGCCCCGTGGCGGAGCGTCTGTATGGCCACCGCTTTGGGATGCGCGAAGAGACGCAGGAAGCCCGGCTCTGCCGGAGTTGGGCCGTCGCTGACGCTGATCAGGGCCTTCAGCCACCGCTGTCCAGCCGCTTCCCTGGTCTCGCCCAGCACCCTGTACAAGGCCTGCGTCCTCTCCAGCGCCAGGTCCACGGCGGCGAAGTGGACTGGGCCGGCGGCCAACCCTTCCAGAGCAGCGTCCGCAGGAGCCAGGCAGAGCACCTCTCGCGGCACACCCGCACGCCATGCGGATTCCGCTATCGCGCTAGCTGTTGGAGCCACTTCTGCAGGCGTCGCCACCAGCACGCCGTTGCCCGCCAGTAGAGGCCTGAAGATTAGGGCCGCCAGCGTAGCCGGGTCCGACCCGTCGTCCACCGACACGACGCCCAGTCCACGGGGCGTGTCCCAGGTGATGAAGTTGTCCTGGCCGGGGATCGCTACGGTAGGTTGAGGCGTTGCAATCTCTGGTGCGGCGCCCAGAAGCCGCGTCACGGCATCCAACGTGGCTGTGATGTGCTTCGCAGCTTCCTCTGTCCCTCCCTTCCAGAAAGCGACGGCCCCAACCAGGGCATCCCGTCTGCGGGCCAGGTCTGTGGCCGCCGCAGACAGCCGCCTGAGGCGCTCTTCGACAGGCGTGTCTTCCCACGTCCGCCAGCCCTGGGGCATAGCTGTGGGAGCGGCCTGTCCCGACGGTTGCTCTTCCTCCAGGGCCCCGGCGCGGAAGCCGGATCGCCGCGTCAGGAACGCCATGACGTACTCCTCGCCGCCAGCCTTGGGCCCCGTTCCCGATAGCTGGAAGCCGCCGAAGGGTTCGATGCCGACCCTCGCCCCGGTGATGCCGCGATTGACGTAGACGTTGCCGGCGCGGCATGTGCGCACCATGCGGGACACGGTAGAAGGGCTGCGCGAGAATATTCCCAGTGCCAGCGCATACACGGGGCTGTTGACCACACGGACGGCCTCTTCCTCCGAATCGAAGGGAATCAGCGCCACCACGGGGCCGAATATCTCCTCCTGGGCCACCCTGGCGCTCTGGGCGCGGCGCGGGTCCACCTCCACGATCAACGGCCCCAGGCACAGAGGCCCCAGCGCCGAGCGGTCCAGCATGTCCAGCAACACGTGTCCTTCCTGGTAAGCCGCCTCCCTGTAGGCCATGATGCCCCGGCGTGCCTCTTCGTTGATGACGGGGTTGATGACCACCGACGGGTCGTCGGCGCGGCCCACGGGCAGGCTCCGCGCTCCCTCCACCAGACGCTTGCTAAGCGCGTCGTGGACCTGCCGGTGCACCAGGACGCGAGAGCATGCGGAGCACTTCTGCCCCGCGTGTCCGAAGGCCGAGTGCAGTATCCCCAGCACGGCCTCGTCCATATCTGCGTCGGGAAAGACCACGATGGCGTTCTTCCCGCCCAGTTCCGCCACCACGCGTTTGATCCCTCCACGGCGGAGCGCCACCTGGCTGGCGGAGCGGTATATCCCTTCGCCCACGTCCTTGGAGCCCGTGAAGGCCACCATGTCCACGTCAGGGCTCTCCACCAGCCTGCTGCCCACTCCTCCTCCCGGGCCGGGGAGGTGTATCAGCACATCCCTGGGCACACCAGCCTCATGGAAAGCGTCTACTAGTACCTGGGCCACAATGGGCGTTGGCCTGGCGGGCTTGAGGATGACCGCGTTGCCCGCCATGAGAGCCGCGCTGGCCATGCCCGCGGGCAAGGCGCTGGGAAAGTTCCAGGGCGGAATGCAGGCCACCACGCCCCTGGAACGGTATCCGGCCTCTATTAACGGCGTCAGCCGCCGTGCCTGGAGTGCGTTCCACTCCACATGGTCGATGGCCTCCTCCACGTCCGCCATGGCCTCCGACCACGTGCGGCCTCCTTCGTGCACCACCCAGGCAGCCACTGTCTCCTTGCGCGCCCGCAGGATTTCGGCGGCCCGGAGCCCTATCTCCACACGCTCGGCGACCGGGCGAGTCGCCCAGGCAGGGAAGGCCCGGCTGGCCAGGGCGATGGCCCGGTCCGCCTCCTGCAGCCCGGCGTGGTGCACCCAGCCCACGGGCACGACGGCATCCGGATACGAAGGGCTGACGGAGGGTACGCGGACGGGCGTCTCCACCATATCGTCGCCCAGTTGTAGCCGGTACGTGTCACCCCAGCGGGCGCGGGTCTCCTCCAGCGCATGCCGGAACCTGCCACGCTCCTCGTCGTCGAAGAAGCGGGCCACCGGCGTGCTCGCGAAACCTGTGGGGTCTGACGGCCTGCGGTGGGACGTGTCCTCGGCGCCGGGCTGTGGTGGGGCCAGCAGCTCCGATGCCTGTTCCTTCATACGGGCCCTGGTCAGGAAGCCCGATTGCGACGTGTTCTCCAGGATGCGACGCACCAGGTATGCCATCCCCGGCACCAGCTCTCCCGTGGGTACGTAGTCTCTGGTCGGCCACCCCATGCGGGGCAGCGCACGGCTCAGCGCCTCCAGCGTCCTGTGCAGCGTCTGGTGCTCCAACGCACCCGCAGGAAGGCCCATGGCCTCGCGCACTGCCTCGGCATAGGCGTGGGAGCGTATGTTATGGCTCCCTACCGCCAGCTTGACGCAATCCGGCGACTCCAGAAAGGTGCGAACGACGCTCTCGTAGGTCTGGTCGGTGCCGCCCTTGTCCTTGTGCACGGGGGACGGCCACCGGTTCTGCTCCGCGGTGATTACCTCGTAGTCCCAGTACGCCCCTTTGACCAGGCGCACGCGAATGGGCGTCCCCCTGCTCCGCCCGAACTCCAGCACCTCCTGAGCGTGGCTCGTGGCATCTCTCAGGTACGCCTGCACCACCATGCCGGCATCGGGCCACTGGCCCAGCGGTTCCCCAGGGGCAACCACGCTGCGGAATATGTGCCAGGTCAGATCACGATAGGCATACTGCTCCGCGTCCACGGTGACGCCGATGCCTCGGTCGCGAGCCGCCATGCAAACCTCCTCCAGAGCGGGCCGGACCCGCGCCAGCGTGCCATCAGGGTCGGCGGGATTGAACTGGTGCGTCAGGGAGCTTAGCTTCAGAGACACCTCCAGGCATGGCGTGTCCCCCGCTGTCCTGCTCTTGGACAAGGGATGCCTTCCCAGTCGCTCCAGGAGTCGCAGATAGCCTTGCTTGTACTCCTCGGCCTCCTGCTCGCTGACCACCGCCTCGCCCAGGATGTCCAGGCTGGGGTACCTGTTCCACTTTCCCAGATCGTCCAGCGCCCGCCTTACCGCGTCCTCATCCGGCTCAACTATGAACCGGCTGGCCACCATGCGTGTGCCGCACATCACCAACCAGCGCAGCAGCGGGGCAGGCACCACGGGCGACCTGGCGGCGGCCAAGCCTAGCCGAAAGACTGCGGGGATGTCAGGAAAACGTTCGCGGAAGTACTCACGGAACAGGGCTGCCGTGTGCCGTCCGGAGCGGTCGTCCGAAAGGGCCGCCAGCACGTCCACGAAGCGCAGAAGCCTGGTGCGCAGCGATGGCTCCTCCATGAGAAGGAGCAGCACGTGGTCCTGCACGCGCTCGCTGATGGTGGGGCGGTAGTCCTGCAGGTGAGCATACAGCTCGCGCCCCAACTCCTGGGTGCGCGACTCCACACCGGCCAGGTCGTGCTCAGCCATTGGATATCTCTACTGTGGAGGCTGTGGCCTGAAGAGCGTCTCGGAAAAGGCCGCCAGTTCCCCTATGCGCTCCGAAAGCTTGACGTACTGGGCAGCTAGCGCTTCAGGGTTCCCGTGGGCTGGCGGCGAAGCCAGGAACTCTTGCCGCAAGGACTGGAGCCTGTCCTGGAGCTCCCGCGTGCGCTCTATGTCAGCCTGGAGGAACCTGTTCAGGGCCACCACCTCGCGGTGACGCTGTTGAGCCACATCGCGCTCCTTGCGGATAGAAGTCGAGCCTGCGCGGAACACGGCGAATGCACACACCGCCATGGTAAGAAGGACAACTGCCGAAGCAGCCAGTATGACATACCGGATTCGTTGCATTTGTACGGCGTAGGGATTGTACTCAATGACCGTCTCCAGGACACCACCACCAACTCCAGGCTCCCAGAAAAGCGGCACGTAGACCTCTAGCATCTCCTGTCCAGTCATATCCAGGGGACTCTCCGGCTCGCGCACCATTTCCCAGGAGACGGTGCCCTGCATGGCTTTCAGAAAAGGCTCATGCTCGGGTCGAGACTCACCCACCTGGCGAGAATAATTGGAGTAGACAACGGTGCCCGATGGGCCCCACAGCTTCAGCCGCACCATGTCTCCCGCCAGCACAAAGTTCTTGATGTCATTGTCCACCTGCTGGTACCGCTCTCCCGTCATGGGCTGCGCCAGGTCCTCAGGAGTCACCAACTTCAGCACTGCGGGCAGAGAATGCTCAACGGCGGAATGAAGGACCACGTCTCGCATGTAAGACCCCACGTACAATTGGACCAGGTAAATCATGACGAGGCCCACCAGGATACTCACCAGGACCGTTACGGCCACCCATCTGACAAAACCGGAGGGAGGTTCCGCCGCTGATCCGGCTATCCCCCGCTCGCTGTACACCGCCTCGCGTGTAGTCATAACCGCTCCTCCAGAAAAATCTGCCGATGACCGACCTCGCGACCGGCGAAGTCGGCATCTTTCTTAGGGTCTAGCCCGCGTGTACGGTTGAGCCATCCAGCGCGCCGGGCCTTTGCCCGCGTTGCGCTACAACCCCAACCTTGCTTGGTGAAACCGCACCAAGAGCTGGACGACTGCGTCCGATTGCAGTTCCGCCACGCATATAAGTATAGGAGGTATGGAGGTTTTCACCCAGGGGGTTTCCCCCACCCACTGTGGGGGTTTTCCCCCACAGCACCCGCTGAGGCCCAATCCAGCCGGGCCGGCCTGGACGGACCGCCAGCGTGCTGGCACCCAGATCACTATGCAGGTTGCCACTGTGCGACGGCGCCCTGTCACAGCACCGGCCACTCTCCACTATACAGCAACCGTAAAGGCATTCCAGTCACAAACGACGCTTCGTTATGGAATGTTAATGGCCCTGTCATTCTGGAGTCCCGATGTCATCGGGATCAGACTACTCTTGCCCTTCAGCGCATTCCGCCCTTACTCTGTCACTCTGGAACCCGTTGTATTGCGGGGCGAGTCTGTGACTCGCCCTAGCCCGGTGCCCTCTTACCCATTCCTCTTTGCGAAGAATCCACCAGCACAACTGCCTTCCGTAGGGCCGATGCCTCGGCCTTACGGAAGGCTTCTTTGAGGAACCGTCATTGCGAGCCCCGATGCCATCGGGGCGTGGCAATCTGGAGCGGACTTCCTCTCCCGTGACAGGGGAGGATTGAGGTAGGGGTAGAACCGTAGCTCTAGTGGAACCCACCATCTGGCTCCACGGCGTTTCAACGGTGGGTTTCGCTACGCTATACCCACCCTACAAACTTAGCCGAAGATGTCCTTTTTTAGAACTTCATATGCTTTGGTCCCGGGTGTAAGCAGCGGAACGAGGAACTCCAAAGCGAATGCTTCCACGTTGCTTCCGCTCTGGGTCAGATTCAGAAGTCGTTTTGCGTCGACATGGATATTGGGTGTCGCTGACTTCACATCGTCGGCGGGATTGCCTCGGCCCACACTTTCAGCCATGGCTTTCGTCTTAGCCGCGAGAAGATCCGCTGCTTTTTCAGCAAATCCCGCTTGGACACACAAGTTTGTCAATATCTCATCGTCGAATAGGTACGCCTCTAGATAACGCCGGGTCAGAACCTTGATGCCACTCTTCCGCAGTTCAGCGATCTGTGCATCGGTTCGATCATCCCTGTCCACTAGTCGGGTTACGGCGGTCCCTTTAGAGATGGTCTGAATAGCCCCTCCGATCTCTAGTCGGTCACTTACCACATCAAGAGCATTTCCAACGGAGATGAAATCAGTCTCAGGGAATTCGTTCGCGAATATCCTCCGATAGCATTGGGCATCGAATTCAGATCCCTTGGCTCCAGACCTAGTCACCGGCTTGCCTTCGCAAAGGACAATACGCTCTGGCGCTACGAGCGTAGCCATGTCTCCCAAGGCAACGCCTAGCGCTTGAATCCAATGCGCTCGCGTCATTTTCACAGGCGAGAGCTGGACCGATCCATCGAAGTCCTGTTGGTCGAAATCTAGGAAAACAACAGATTCCGGCGATGTCTTCTGTAGTTCCTTGGCCTTTGCCATCATCCCGACTGAATGGGTCGAGATCCATAATTGACTATTGCTTCGAATCATCCGGTAAAGCTCATCGAGAAGCTTCGCTTGAAGCCTTGTATGCATGTGCAGGTCGGGCTCATCGATGCAAAATATTGTGTCGTCATAGAACCGCAATTTCACTATCAAGTCAAGAAGCAAATCGAATGCATCCTTCTCGCCACCTGATAGGTTCTTGTATGGGAACTCTTTGGAGGTCCCTTTGTCGAAAAGGAACGTGCCTTGTGAGGTGGGCTCTCCGATGCCGCTCAAGATCAAGTCGTCAAATACTCGGCTCATTGAGTCTTGGATTATGCCAATCTCCCTTTCTCGCAATTCCTTGACGTTCAAATTGTCATTGGAACGGTTGTAGAGACCGGCTACCGAAGTCCATACCAACCTGCTGTAATTGTTCGACACTGTAACATCATTGTCGGTGAGTCTCGGCACCTTAGGTGCATCCTGAATAGTCCCAGGTTGCTGAACTGAGGATACAGAGAAATCGGGCTCGTTTCTGTACGCTGATCGGATATAGAAGGTCTTCTTATGGTCCTGTGGAAGGTTTTGGTGAAACTGTATCTGAACCGCCTGGTTTTGATTCGGGACTGTCATGCCTTGCTTCACGTGATAGGTATGTTCCCACGGGTTCCCTATCGGAGCATTGACGCCAGCCCAAACCCTGAAGGCATCGAAGAGGGAGGACTTGCCACTGCCGTTTGGGCCAATCAGAACCACCAAACGCGCAGTAGCTGGCAACTCCCTGATAGAGACGTCGGTAAATCGCTTGAACCCCTTGATTGAGACTTCCCTGACCCTCATACGGTTTCCCCCTATCACGTTGCCTTTAATTTATGGCTTAGAAGGTCATCTCTTGACACCTGCTAGGCCCCACCCACGCCATCACCCACAGCCTATCATATCCTCTGTGACAACCCCCTCCGCCGCACTAAACGAATAAAAAGCGTATGGGCGTGGGAATTGTTTATGCCAAAAATCGACCCGCATTCCAAGGTGAGGTTAACCCCTTCAACGCATCAAACGAATGCCACAACCGCTTGCAATGGCACTCGTCATTGCGTGGTAATCTGGTGGGGCAAAAGTCTCTCTACCCACTATAAGGTGGGAGAGAAACGATTCCTTCCCCCGTACCCGGGGGAAGGTTAGAATGGGGGTCAAACCCTGCCATCCGCCTCTTCCGCATACTCCTGTGCAACGCCTACACTTGAGCCATGACTAGGACAACCGTATCGGCCCCTTGCGCACTCTCGTCGCCCCTTACGAAAATCGGATTTGTTTCTCCGAAAAAACTTCCGGACCTCAGATATGGCCCAGCTTCAAACATTCAACCCAAATCAAAAACAATTCGCCCGTGCTCCGCTTTTTGAGGAGCGTAGCAACGAATCTGGTGCGGGGTTTCCATCTCCCCTCTTGACTTCCCTGCATTCTTTAGTAGAATAAGCACAAATGTTCTACAAAGAGGCCGGGAATGCTCATTCAGTCAACTCCAGATGCTTACGATAAGCTCCGTCTCCTGGGAGGCGGCGCCAGCGACGACCTCCTCATGCCTGACAAGACTGGCGGCTGCGGCGCTCCTCCTACGCGCTCCCGTACCAGGCCGCAGGACAGAGACCTTGGCGCAGGCATCTTCCACGCCCTCATGCCCAACGGCAAATCTATCTCCCTCATGCGCGTCCTCTTCACCGACGTCTGCCAGTACGACTGCGCCTACTGCGTCAACAGCGTCTGGGTCCCTCGCAGGCGCTACGCCTTCAAGGTTGAGGAGCTGGCGCGCCTTTTCATGGAGTTATACCAGCGCCAGACGGCGGCGGGCCTCTTTCTCAGCTCTGGCATCCCAAACAGCCCTGACAAGACCATGGAAAAACTCCTGAGCGTGGTGGACATGCTCAGGAACCACTACGGCTTCAAGGGCTACATCCACTTGAAGGTCATGCCCGGCGCATCAGCGCAGTACGTGGAGGCGGCGTATCGCCTGGGGAGCCGTCTGTCGGTCAATATGGAAGCGCCCACCGCTGAGCACCTGCGGCGACTCAGCACTCGCAAGGACTTCGACCGGCACATCATGGGCGCCATGCAAACTATTCACAAGTACGTCCAGGAGGGCGACAATGGCGCAGCAGGCCAGGTCACCCAGCTAGTAATAGGCCCTGCCGGCGAATCGGACTGGGACATCTACCAGCGAATGCTCCAGCTTTACACACAGGTGGGGCTCAAGCGCGTCTACTATTCGCCGTTCCGCCCTGTACCACATACACCTTTGGAGGAGCACCCGGCAACGCCCACAATACGGGCGCATCGCCTCTATCAGGTGGACTGGCTACACCGCATCTACGGCTACAGCGAGGATGAATTGCGCTCCGCCTTCGATGATGGTGGGCACTTGCCTCTGAGCGTAGACCCAAAGCTGATGCTGGCTGCGGAGCAGGAAAGCGAGGTAGACATCAATACGGCGGACTATCGGCATCTCCTGCGCGTTCCCGGCATAGGTCCTGTGTCGGCAAAGCGCATCGTCGCCCAGCGGCGCGACCACGCTATAGACACGTGGCGTGACCTTCAGGCCATGGGCGTGGTGGTCAGAAGAGCCAGAGCCTTCGTAGCAATGGCAGGCTCCCGCCCAGAGCGCCCCAAGCAGTTGAAGCTGGAGCTTTTCAA
>ORJL011202741.1_pt1 | contig 21326 bp, 13 predicted proteins | sample 1779941 | NCBI WGS metagenome assembly ORJL01 (sample SAMEA104232317, study PRJEB22302) | groundwater metagenome | biome: forest; feature: aquifer; material: groundwater | place: USA | collected 2011-08-07 | depth 5.8 m
CACCATCCGCCTCGCCCGCTCGTTCAGGTGAGGCCACATTCGACTCAACTTGTCTTTAATGTCTTGCATCGATGCCATGCGGGAATGAGCTTTATCAAAACCAAGGGAACTTGTAAAGGTTATTTATTGACAGACCCTAAAACCCAGGGCGCGGCACAAATCGATCCATGAATCCACCGTTGTTTCGGTTGGCACACCAAACAGGTAACTTCCATAGGGCAGGTTGCCGTCCATTGCCCAAGGTCCACCCAGGGATGAGTGTGGCATACCCGGCGCGGCCCCGACCATGTCCTTCAGCGCCTTACGCATTTCACCGTAAGGGCAGGCAACCAGTCCAGCCTGGGCGCCAGCAAAACCGAACCGGCGGTAACACGCGGCCCACAGATGTTGTTGTGGGCCGGGCAGTTCTTCAACGTTGGTCCGGAGGTTGAGGGCCAGGGTTCCGGCTGAGAAAGGTTCATCCGCCTTGACCTGCAATGTCGTCGGAAGGTTTATGAACACCAGTTCATCGGCCTCGCCCGTGATAGACTCGACCTCAAAAACGAAGTAATGCGATTTGATAGAGACCTTGATGACAGCGGTGATCCTGGATGGTCCAAACTCGATCTTAAGTCGTCCATCTGCGTACGAAACAGCACTCGCAGGGTAGATTTGCCCAGCTTTCTTCACCTGCGCGCAGGGCGATGGCGGATTGTCCATGACATGCTCCATCCCCGTTTGCTTGCCGGTGAACTTCAGGTTTCGTCCATCACCTCCAATGACATACTTGACGAACTGGTTCTCGATGGTGATGGCATTGTCCTCAGATGATGCCAGGATGAATCCACCAACCGTAACGGCGCCGACACCCACCATGAAATCCCGGCGGCTGACTCCGTTGACATTGGCATGCTTGATCATGCCTGCGACTGAACCCGACCTTAAAACAAAACGCAATCCTTCGATTCCTATCGCTTGAGGTCGCGGCGAGACGGGAGAGCGACATGGAAAAGCTCGCCGGGTGGTTCTCACCTCCGATGCATAGTGCGGATCATCAACAACTTGAATCACGTTTGAACGGCCGCTGGATGCCCAAGCTAGAGGTATTCCTTCGAACACATTTCCCAGGCCTCCGCCGCGCTCCGGCCCGGGCTATCACATTGCGGGCCTTCGGCCCTGTTACTCCAGCCTAGACTGCCAGGAGTTTTACCTCGGCGAGCAGGAGTTCTTTGAGGACTTCGAACTCCACCTCCATTTCGGAGAGGATGGGCTCGACGGCGGCGAAATCGGCTTTGACAGCGAGCGCTTCGATCTCGGCGCCGAGCGCCGCCATGCGTTCCGCACCCACGGGCCGGCTGCTTCCTTTGATCGAGTGCGCGTTCAGCTTCAGAGCCCCGGCGTCTCGAGTGGCCATGGAATCCCTGATTCGCTTGATGTAGCCGGGTGTCTCATCGAGGTAAATGCCGATGAACTCCGCGGACGGGTCTTCCTCGCCTGGTTCCGCCAGATCTTTGAGTTGGGCCAGCTTTTCCAGGTCCAAGTGGGCGAGGGAAGGTGGGGCGGGCTGGATCGCCGCTGCCGGGAGGGTGGCGACGGACCGTTCAAGAGCGGCCTTGAGTTCCTCCATGCGGACGGGTTTGGCGACGTAGTCGTCCATCCCGGCTTCGAGGCATCTCTCGCGGTCCCCTTGCATCGCATTGGCGGTCATGGCGATGATGCGGACGGGGTGTTGGACGATGGTCCCCGAGCGGATGCGCTGAGCCGCCTCGTAACCATCCATCTCGGGCATGTGGCAATCCATGAGGACGACGTCGTAAGGGACTGTGTGCAGGGCTTCGAGCACTTCGAGGCCGTTGCAGACGGCGTCGGCGCTGTAACCGAGGCTCCTCAATTGCTTTAGGGCGACCTTCTGGTTTACCGCGTTGTCCTCGGCCAGGAGGATCTTGAGAGACTTGGTGGGGGCGGGCAAGCTTTGCACGGTTGGGGGGACGGACTGGTTAGCCTGGAGACGGCTTTCACCAGATCGTGCCTGGACCAGGGCTCTAACGAGGGAATCGCGAAGGAGGGATTGCTTGACTGGCTTCATGACCCAGGCATCGATGCCCGCCGCACGCAGTTCCGCTGGGTTGGCGCGGGAGGACAGAGGGGTGAGGAGCACTAGTTTGGTGCCTGCGAGAGCCGGGTCCTGCTTGATAGAACCAGCCAGTTCCATGCCGTCCATACCAGGCATCCGCAAATCGAGGATGGCGACGCTGCAGGGGTCACCCGAGGCCGCTTGGGTGCGGAGTAGTTCCATCGCCTCCTCACCACAACCAGCGCTCCCGCCGTCGCGCATGTGCCAGCCCTCGACTTGGGCGCGCAGAAGTCGGCGGCTGGTCGCGTTGTCGTCCACGATCAGCACGGGGATGCCCGCCAGGCTGCCGACGGCGGGACTCTCGCCTGGAACGAGGCGGTCCTGGGGCTGTTTTTCAAGGTGAAGAGTGAACCAGAACAGCGACCCCTGGCCGGGGGCGCCTGTGACGCCGATCTCCCCGTGCATCATCTCGACGAGTTTCCTGGAGATGACCAAGCCGAGGCCGGTTCCACCGAAGCGGCGGGAGGTGGAGGTGTCTCCTTGCGAGAAGGGTTGGAAGAGCTTGCTGCGAACTTCGGGTGAGATGCCGATTCCGGAGTCCTGGACTTTGACTTTGAGGACGGCATGGGTGTCTGTGTCGCTCTGAAGGGAAACGTCCACATAGACTTCGCCATCCTCAGTGAACTTGACGGCGTTGCTCACGATGTTCAGCAAGATCTGGCGGAGGCGTCCCGGGTCGCCGCGCAAGGCGGTTGGCACGTCGTCATGAATCAGAGACACTAACTCAATACCTTTGGCTTGCGCGCGCTCGGCCAAGAGGTCCAGAGTGCTCTCCACGGTTTCACTGAGGTTGAAGTCCAGGGTTTCGAAGTGGAGCTTTCCCGCCTCGATCTTCGAGAAGTCGAGGATGTCGTTGATGATCGTGAGGAGGGCTTCCGCGCTCCCTTTGGCGGTCTGGGCGAAGTCGCGTTGATCTGGCGTGAGGGGACTGTCGAGTAGGAGGCTGGTCATGCCGATGATGCCGTTCATCGGAGTGCGGATCTCATGACTCATATTGGCCAGGAATTCGCTCTTCGCACGGTTGGCGGCAGAGGCGTCTTCCTCAGCCTGCTTGCGAGTGACGATCTCCTGGCGCAGTTCGGCGGTGCGCTCCTCGACGCGTTGTTCGAGAAGGCTGTGGGCTTTCTGCAATTCCTCTTCAACGCGGCGACGTTCCACGATTTGGACCTCCAGGGCGGCCTTCTTGCGGGTCAGCAGGGCCAGCCAGCCCAAGGCAGACATGCAGAGGATGGAAAGCGCGCCGAAAGTGGCCGCCGTGCGTCCGGATGTCCACCAGGAGGGGAGCGCCAAGACGCTGATGTCCGCATTGTCGCGCAGCAGGAGACGGAAGGAGCGCGGGTTGCGGGAGTCGTCCACTTGCACTGAACAGATGCCGGTGAGTTGGAGGAGGCTCCCGTTAGGCAGGGGAAGCCGGACGTTGGCCACGTTACTGCCGGGGAGAAGGGCGCTAAAAATGGTTTGTCCGGCTTGGAGCAGCAGGGCTCTGGCTCCGAGGTTGGGAGTTTGCTGAAGGAGGAGCCCCTGAATCTGTACCAATTCCGCGTCATTTGTCCCCGCCAGGAGAGAGGTGGCGTCGGTCTTCAGCGGCGAAGGCGGACGGATCTGACCCGCCACTCGAGTCTCCGCGTTCTGCAGTACGGGACTGTAGTCTCCTAACGCCGGGAATCCGACCACATCCAGGACGGTGCCTGGGGCGAGGCTGGCGGAGGCGTCCGCCTGCACCCAGATGGAGGCGCCAGGATCTTGGAGGTAGATGCCACGACCGGGTTGGCGCAGAGTCACGACGCCCCGGACATGCACGCGGTGAGTCGCCGTGTCGCGGTGAGTGAACTGGAGAATGTTGTCAAGGCTCTGCTGAGCCAGAGCGTAAGGATCTGCCACAGCGGGGGCGACGACCTCGATGTTGGAGAGAGTGGGGATGTTCAGTTCCGTGCCGATCAACTGGCGTTTGGAATTGAAGAGCGTGGCGACCACACCGCACACTCGAACTTCAGCGTCCACAAGTTGGGTGGGGACCTCTTCTTCCGTGAACCCCGCAAGGAGCGCGCGGATGGCACCGCTGGGGGTGGTGATCCGGATGACAGCCAGGGATCGCGAATTGCCGCCGCGCACGACCGAGCGTACGACGCCCTGGGTTTCGACCCATTGGCTGTCGAATCGGCCGGTATTCAGGTCGATGGCCGAGACACGTTGCGCCACGGGGTAGGGACTCTGGCCTAGGACGGTCACTTGCGGCGGACTAAAGGCATCCGTGACACCCTCGATGAGAGGCGCAAAGGTGCCCGGCGCGCTACGTCCGATTACCTCGACCAAGTGGCCCTGTTCCATTTTTAGGTGAGTTCCCTTGCCAGGATCACCCGGAGCGACGTAGATGCCGCCGGAGGAGTCCTGGACGAAAGCACGCCACTCCTGCGGTTGGTAGTACGTCACCACGCCCCGCAGCCGGACAGGATAGCCGAGCTGTGCTTGCTGGGTTGAGAGTCCCCTGACTTGGGCCACGTTGGTGAGCAACGGCAGATCGCCCGGTCTGGCGGGTTCCGCAGCCATTGCGCACGGCGTTCCGGCCAGGTAGAACAGGACCATGACCTTGCTCCACCAGTGCCAGAGCCGTGCGGCGGTGACAAACTTGGTATCGATTCTGGCGTTCATCATCAAACCACCACGCGTAGGTTCGTGGCAGGCTGCGAGGCAACTCCACGTTGCCTGGCTCTCAGCCCCGTGGATGAGGTGAGCCGGCCGGACCAGTCCCAGAACGCTGAGACGTCTCTCACGACGATATCGGCAGATCTAACGGCTTCTTTAGAGATTAAACTCCGGTCCCAGGTAAATCTCCCGCGCCTTGGGATCGCTGACGAGGAATTCCGCGATCCCTTCGCAAAGAACCTCTCCACGATGGATCACGTAAGCGCGGTCCACCAGTTTGAGGGTTTCGCGCACATTGTGATCGGTGATCAGGATGCCCAGGCCGCGATCGCGCAGGCGGCGGACGATCTTCTGGACCTCGTAAACGGCGATGGGGTCGATGCCGCTGAAGGGCTCGTCCAGGAGCATCAGCTTGGGGCTGGTGACCAGCGCGCGGGGGATCTCCAGACGCCGCTTTTCCCCGCCGCTGAGGGTGTAAGCCTTGCTTTTTGCCAGCCGGGCGAGGTCCAACTCATCGAGGAGGTAATTGAGGCGCAACTTCCGCTCGGTGGCGTTGATCGCACAGGTCTCGAGGATTGCCAGCAGGTTCTGTTCGACTGTCAACTTGCGGAACACCGAGGGTTCCTGAGTCAGGTAGCCAATGCCAAGCCGAGCTCGCCGGTGCATCGGCAGGCGGGTGATGGGGCGGCCATCGAAATCCACGTTCCCTTCTTCCGGTTTCACAAGGCCCACCACGATGTTAAAGGTGGTGGTTTTGCCCGCGCCGTTGGGACCCAGGAGCCCAACGATCTCGCCCGCGTTCACATGGATGGTGACACCGTTGACGACTCTCCGCCCGCGGTACTCCTTGACCAGGTTGTTGGTTTGGAGGAGGCGATGACCCGTTGTGGGGGACGGGTCCACCTCCGGTTTGGGTGTGCTTGGGAGAGTGTTGCGTGACTGCGTGGCCATAGTGAATGATGGGGCTGGTGATCTTCTGGCGGCTACTTCAAGGGCAACAATTTCATGAGATTCGTGCGCCCCTGCAACCCTCGCCACTGAGCCTTGAACAGACCTCCGCCTCGGAATTTGCCGGTCACCCTGTCCCAAGTGATGACGTCCGTGCCCGTGATCTCCCCATCGGGCAGGGTGACCACGGGATGGCCCGTGAGGGTGAGCAGGCCGCTAGTTCCCGTGTAAAGGGCTTGCTCCGCCGTGACGGCGCGATCATCCCGGCTTAGTCGGACGCCGCCCTGAGCCGTGGCTCTTTGCACCTGGTTGCTGGATCCGTCTATCTCCGCGGTGATCCGATCGCATTCGGCTCTCGAAAGGCTCTCTCTTGGATTATTTGGACGTTTCTGGCGTTGTTCGCCCAGGACCCTCCCATCGGCGGTGATGATCCCTAGCCGCCCTTCAGGCGTGAATCGCAGGTCCAGCGTCTCACAGGTTAGGTTTCTGGAGGTCGTCTTGCCGTCAGAGTTCGTCCTGGGGTATTGAAGAAACTGGACGCTGCCAGCGGCGGTCAGGCTTTCGATCTGATTCGTGTACCGAACCTTCAGCGTGGCGCAGTTCAGCTCGCCAAGGCTCGTCTCGCCTTCCAGGTACACGCCATGGACTTTGGGGCTGAAGGTCAGCCATCCATCCGCGTAGTCGATGTGTTCGGCGGTGATTTCCACGAAATGATTGGTGGGCGCCGATTTCTCCCCTGCCGGCCCGAGCGATTTGGCCAATCCGGCGGCGGGCAGCCTCAAAACCGCGTTCGTTTCGGCATGGAAAACCCGGTTGGTCGGGTCGAAGACCAGCCTGCCTGCCTTTATGGTCCGGCCCTGGCTCTCCCAGGCGGCGGGTAACCCGGTCAGGTCCATCACGCCGTTCGGCGAGTAAGCCGCCCGCGTACCGGTTGCGCGCGCCACGCCGTCGAGCGTGGAGATCACCACGTTGGTCTCTGCGACGATGCCGCGCAGCGCACCGTTGGTGGGGGGCAACTGGAGCGTGAACATCCCCGCGGAGACATCGATGGACTGGTTTGTTCCAGTCTGGTCCTGGGTTGTGGCGCCGCGCGAAAACGAGAGCAGGTCGTTGCCGTTGCCTTTCGGCCGGGGCAGTTTCATGGATGCCGCGCCGAACGCGCGGAGGGTGCTCCCTGAGCGGTCGTTTGGACGGTCGAGGACAAAAAGGTCAGCGGTCCCTTCCCGCAGGCCATCCGTCCATTTCGAGCGTCCGCTCAGCTCGACGAATTCCCTGCGTTCGTCCAGAGAATAGACCGCACGCTCGCCGGTGGTGCGGCTTTGATCCGCACGGTTGATGATGATGATTTGCCCCTCGGCGACAACGCTCTCGAGAGCGTTCGCCGGGGTGCGCTTGACGGTGAGGCGCTGGCAGGTGAGCGCCAGTTGAGGGTCGTCCACATGGACGTTTCCTTCGCAGATGATGAGGTTTTCTTGCTGCAGGATGAGCAGGCGGTCGGCCTTGACATCGAAGGCGGACTGATCCGCGTTGGCAGGGACGAGGGCCGGCGCGGACGCCGACACTCGAGCATTCTGGAGGCTCTTGTGGATGTGAGCACGGACCTGGTTGGAGACAGCGAGGTTGTTGTTGGTCTGCCACCAGCAGAAAGCCTGGCCGTCCACCGTGAGCCGGCCATCGCCGCTCCGGACATGGATTTGGTTGGAGCCGGTGGCTATCTTGGTCCGGGTGTTGAACACGCAATTGGCACTCGCGATATCGAGGTTTGTCCTGCCGCCTTCGGCGTAGGTCCGCACCCGCGGTTCAGTGAGGAACACCTGCCCACCCTGGACATCCCCGCCCGCACCCGTGAGCAAAGACTCGAGCTTGTTGGTCTTATTATAAAGGGGCAACGTGAACCCTTTGGCCACGCCAGTTCCCGAGCTTTGGGCGGCGACCACGGGGAACGGCCTGACCAGAAGAACAGCGAGGGCAGCCGTAAGCAGGTGGATACCCCAGGACAGGGGCAGGGGAGCCGGAGCCAGCGAGGAGGACGTCTTGTTCATTCAGTTCCCGACCTCGTTCTTTGGCGCACTCATCTCACGATCTGATGGATGGCGGCGAGCGTCTTGAGCATCTTGGCTATTTCAGCCAGGGGTATCATGTTGGGGCCGTCGCTGAGCGCCTTGTCGGGATCTGGATGGGTCTCGATGAAGAGCCCGTCCGCGCCTGCGGCCACGGCGCTCCGCGCCAAGATCGGGGCGAACTCCCGTTGGCCCCCGGACCGGTCCCCACCGGCGCCGGGCAGTTGGACCGAGTGCGTGGCGTCGAAGACGACCGGGACGCCAAGCTTCTTCATGATCGGGATGGCGCGCATGTCCGTTACCAGGTTGTTGTAGCCGAAGGTCGTACCACGTTCGGTGATCATGATCTGACTGCCTCCGGCCTGGACGGCTTTCCGCACCACCTGGCCCATATCCGCGGGTGCCAGGAATTGGCCTTTCTTGATGTTGACGATGCGACCGGTCTGGACTGCGGCCTGGATCAGGTCGGTTTGCCGGCAGAGAAAGGCTGGAATTTGGAGAATGTCCACGACTTCCGCCGCAGCGCGGGCCTGTTCCTCCGTGTGGACATCGGTGAGGAGAGGGATACCGAACTCGGCCCGGACTTTGGCGAGCGCGCGCAAACCGGCGTCAATGCCGGGGCCGCGGAAGGAACCGCCGGAGGAGCGGTTTGCCTTGTCGAAGCTCGCCTTGAAGACAAAGGGCATGCGAAGGCGCCGACAGGCTCTTTCCAGGGCCGCGGCGATCTGGAGGCAGAGAGCCTCGGTTTCGATGACGCATGGACCGGCGATCAGAAAGAGCCCGCGCGCCCGGGAGAGCGACTTCCAGACTCGGGCGGAATTGATGGGAGGCACAACGGTTCTCGCGTGAGGCGGCTAGATGATCGTTCCGTGGGGAACAACGCCCCCCTTGGGGATGATGACGATGCCGTCCCGGATGTAGTAGAGGGGATGGTCAACCGATTCAGACTTGCCGGCTGGGGAGATAACGCAGTTGTCGCCAATGCGGGCGTTCTTGTCCACAATTGTGTTGTCTATACAGGTGTTCTTGCCGATGCCCAGACGGGGACGTCCGGTGGCGGCATTCTGGCGGATCGATTCTTCCGACTCGAAGTAGTCGCAGCCAAGGACGATGGTCCGGGTGAGGTGACTGCCGGCGTCCACAAGGGAGCGCACTCCCACGATGCTGCTGGCGATCTTGCAGTGGTTGATGATGCATCCGTCCGCGATCACCGCGTGGTCGATGGCGGCGCCGTTGATCTTCGACGCGGGCAGGAACCGCGGGCGGGTGAAGATCGGGGCGCTCATGTCGAAGAAGTTGAAGCGCGGCAGCTCCGAGGTGAGGTCCAGGTTGGCTTCGAAGAACGAGCGGATGGTGCCAATATCCTCCCAGTAGCCTTGGAAGACGAAGGAGTGAACGCGGTGGGTCTGGATGGCCTCCGGGATGATGTGCTTGCCGAAATCGGTCAACGGGTTATCCAACAGGCGGAAGAGAACATCGCGGTTGAAAACGTAGATGCCCATGCTGGCCAGGAAAAACTCCTTGTCCTCCTCGATCCCGAGGGTGGGGTAGGAGGCGCGCTCGATTCGGAGACTGTCCAGCAGGGCTGGGTCCTTCGGCTTCTCAACGAAACGCCGGATCCGGCGGTCGGCGTCGATTTGCATGATGCCCAGAGACCTGGCCGCGTCGCGCTCGACCGGGATGGTCGCAATGGTGATGTCCGACTCCAACTCAACGTGCTGGGAGAGTATCCTGCGGTAGTCCATCCGGTAGAGTTGGTCGCCGCTGAGGATCAGAGCGTATTCGAAATCAACATTCCGGAAATGGATGAGGTTCTTCCGGACGGCGTCGGCGGTGCCCTGGTACCAGGAGGTGTCGGTCAGAGTCCGCTCGGCGGCGAGGATCTCGACAAAACCGCCCGTGAAGTGGTCGAACTTGAAGGACTGGGCGATGTGGCGATGAAGCGAGGCCGAATTGAATTGCGTGAGCAGGTAAATGCGGCGGAGCCCGGAGTTGATGCAATTTGAGATGGGGATATCCACGAGCCGGCATTTGCCGGCGAGAGGGACAGCCGGTTTGGCACGCTCGCGGGTGAGAGGAAACAACCGGGTACCTTGGCCTCCCCCCATGATGATGGAGAGGACCTTGTTCGAGTCGGTCGAGAAATGTCTAGCTGGCGGCATTGAGAACCCTTTCTGCTGCTTCGTTTCTTCTGGTTATAGCGCGGCCGCCGCTCCCTGCGCAAGCCGCATCGCACGCGTGTCTATCGACTCTTAAGCGACTCTTAAAGGTTGAAATCCCTCCGGTCCCGGTGTCTAATTGGTCAGCCCACCTTAACATCTATGAAGACGCACTTGGAAGCCTGGCAGATCTCAGCCGATGATTTCCCGGCTGACAATCCCACCTCGGACCAGATCGAGTTTCTTCTCGGTTACGCGATCCTGGCCCCCTCGAGCCACAACACGCAACCCTGGTTTTTCCGCCTCAGCGCGATGGACGTGGAGATCCTCGCCGACCGCCGGCGGGCGTTGCGGGTCGTGGATCCCTTCGACCGTGAGTTGACGATGAGCTGCGCGGCCGCCCTCTACAACCTGCGCGTGGCAGCGGAGTATTTCGGGCACCACTACCAGGTGACCCCGCTCCCCGACCCCGCTGATGCGAACGTGCTGGCCCGCTTCGAACTGGGCCTGCGCTGTGAGACTTCCTCGGAGGACGTTTTGTTGTTTCACGCCATCGCCAAACGTCACACCAATCGTCAGGCGTTCAGCCCGGAGCCGGTGCCGGAGATCGTGCTCAACGCCCTCCAAGCGGCGGCGTGCAAAGAAGGGGCGTGGCTGCAAGTGGTCCGGGCCGAGGAGGTCCGGAATGCGGTGGCGGACCTGGTTGCCGAGGCCGACCGAGCGCAATGGGCGAACAAGCAGTTCCGGGAGGAATTGGCCGGGTGGGTGCGGACCAAAGCGGACGATGCCCGGGATGGACTGTCGGGCCACGCGCTTGGCGTCAAGGACTGGCTTTCCTTGGCGGGACCAGCCTTGATCCGCACCTTCGATCGGGGCGGCGGGCAGGCGGCCAAGGACCGGGATATTGCCATTCATTCGCCCGTGCTTGCGATCCTGGGAACCGATGCCGATGACACCCTCGACTGGATCGCCGCAGGCCAGGCGCTGCAAAGCGTCCTGTTGCGCGCTCGGACGGAGGACGTGTGGGCTTCTTTCCTGAACCAACCGGTGCAGGTGGAGGATCTGCGTCCTCGGATCTGCGAGGTGGCCGGATGCAGCGGCGCTCCGCAAGCGCTGCTTCGCCTTGGCTACGGGCCCGAGGCTGTCCCAACACCCCGGCGCGGAGTTCGAGAAGTAATGGCGCGCCACCGTTCCACCCATTCCGAATAGGATTTCAGCTTGTGGAGGGTAAACTTCTCCCGCAGCTCAACAGATCGGACGGGAGCCTCCCCCCGGCAAAGAAAAACTCCCGAGAGGTTTTGCCTTCCCGGGAGCTGTAATCCCGACGTCGTTGGCAAGGGGGTTGGCTACTTGCGCAGCCTGAAGAACAGGTTGCCGGCCCCCACCGCCACCCGGGCGGAGTTTCCGGTGACACCCGCCACCGCCTGCCAATTGCCGGCGAGTTTCAGATCAGTGCTGCTTTCCAACACGTACCCCGCGGCCTCAGCCGGCCAGCGGAGAGTTAAGGTGTTTCCCGATCTGACCCAAGTGATCGAGGGTGGCGCGGCATGCGCGGGCACCACAACCGGGATTCCCTGCGCGGACGGGCCGCCGAGGGCCTCGATGTCGGCGTTGGATAGCTTTCCAGCCCGGATTTGGATGCTGTTCACCCAAAACGCACGGCGTTCGTCGGTCGGGGTGCCATCCGCAAAGAGCCAGGCGACCGGGCCCAACGCGCGTCGGGCGGCGTCCAAGCCCTGGTTTGCAGTCCAGTTGTCCTGGAAGATGCCGTCCACGTACTTCGTAACCACGGGTGGGGTGGCGGCTTCATCGTAGGCAGCCACCACGCGATGCCATACGCCTGGGGTGAACGCACCGGTGCCGTTGTAGCCGCCGCCGCCCTGGCCGAAGTTATTGCCTTGCCAGAACAGATCACCATCAGAGGAACCGGTGGGAGTGATGCGCAGCAGAGACGCGGCGCCGGGACCCGTATCCGAGATCATGAGGTCCATGATGAGGGTATACTGGTTGACTTTGGTGCCGCCTCCGTTGGGAGCGATCCCATGATCCATAACGTACCCGATGCGTGGATCCAGATCGCCAGGAACGACCATGACTTTGGCCACGTTGGTACCGATGGGCGCAATGCCGAGCGCGTCGGTGGCGCCGAACGTGGTGGGATCCGCTAGAGTCGTGCCCGTCGCCGTCGGGCCGTCGAAGGTGGGGTCCAGGTAATGCAACGGTTTCCCGATTGTCGCGGCCAAATTGCCCTGGTCGAAGTCCCACTGGCCGGTTACGGTGGTTTGCGGGGTGGCCACGGGGATGCCATGCGCTGAAACGCCGCCCAAGGCCACGATTTGCGCGTCGGTCAGTTTACCCGAGCGGATCTGGATGCTCTTCACCCAGAACTTTCGACGCTCGTCCGTCGGGGTGCCGTCAGCGAATAGCCAGGCCACGGGCCCCATCGCGCGGCGCGCCGCGTCCAAACCCTGGTTTGCGGTCCAGTCGTCCTGCTTGATGCCATCGACATACTTGGTGACCACAGGCGGATTCGCAGCTTCGTCGTAGGCGGCGACCACTCGATGCCACGTCTTTGGGGTGAAGGCGCCCGTGCCGTTGTAGCCTCCGCCGCCCTGGCCAAAGTTGTTGCCCTGCCAGAACAAGTCGCCATCCGAGGAACCCGTGGGAGTGACCCGCAGCATGGAGGCCGCGCCCGCTCCCGTGTCGTCGATCATCAAGTCCATGATCAGAGTGTACTGGTTGACCTTTGTACCGCCTCCGTTGGGGGCGATCCTGTGCCGCATCGCGTAGCCGATCCGGGGATCAAGGTCGCCTGGCACGGCCATCACTTTGGCCACTTCTCCGTTGATCGGATCCAGTCCGAAATCGGCCGTGGTCCCAAAGGCCGTGGGGTCGGTGAGCGCTGTATTCTGCGCCGCTGGACCGTCGAATGTGGGATCCAGGTACTGGAGTGGATCGCCGATGGTCGCCGCGAGGTTGCCTTGCTCAAAGTCCCACTGCCCGGTCACGTTACTTTCGGGAATTTCCACGGGAATGCCGTTGGCGCTGGGGCCTCCAAGGAGTACGATCTGAGCGTCGGACAGCTTGCCCGCGCGAATCTGAACGCTGTTTACCCACATCTCCCGGCGTTCGTCGGTTGGTGTGCCGTCGGCAAACAGCCAGGCAACCGGTCCCATCGCTCGCCGAGCTGCATCCAACCCCTGGTTGGCAGTCCAGTCATCCTGCTTGATGCCGTCCACGTACTTCGTGACCACGGGTGGGGTGGCGGCTTCATCGTACGCAGCCACCACGCGATGCAATACGCCCGGGGTGAACGCGCCGGTGCCGTTGTAGCCTCCGCCGCCCTGCCCGAAGTTGTTGCCCTGCCAGAACAGGTCGCCGTCCGAGGAACCGGTCGGGGTGACGCGAAGCAACGCCGCCGCGCCGGGCCCCGTCGAGGCCACCATCACATCCATGATGAGAGTGTACTGGTTCACCTTGGTTCCGCCTCCGTTCGGCGCGATGCCGTGATGCATGGCGTAGCCGAGGCGCGGGTCGAGGTCGCCGGGCACATGCATCACACCCGCAACCTGTCCGCCGATGTCCGCGATGCCAAAGGACGCGGTGGTTCCGAACTCGGTCTTCTGCGCCGCCGATCCGGAGGGGCCATCGAATGTGGGGTCCAGATATTGGAGGTCCTGGCCGATGGTGGCGCTCAAATCGCCCGAATCGAAGTCCCATTGACCTGCCACGGTGTTGGCGTTGCCGCCGGTCACCGCGATTGTAAAACTCCAGGTGTTCGTGTGCGACAGCGATCCCGTATCGGTGAAGAACAGGCGGATTGCGTTGTTGGCCTCGGTCCGCAGCGGCGAAGGCGTGTAAGCGACGGCCGTGCCCCGGGCGACCACCGTCTTGCCGGGTGTGACCAAGCCGCCGTTCAAGGCGAGCGTGAGGGTGCTGGATTTGAGCTTCGTGGCGCCGTCGATGATCAGGGCTTTGATGGGCTCGGCGGCACTAACCCCTGCCGAGCCGGGCAAAGGGCTGACTTCAGCCACGTACGGGGCATTCGCCGCCGCGCGGTTGCTGTCGGTGTAAGCCAGAACCGCGCTGGGATCCGCGGGATCGTTCACCAGAACCCGGGTACCGTCGGGGGCGATCGAGTAGAACTGGAGATTCGCACCCAAGCCCGTCTGCCAGTAGAGAATCCGAAGGGGATAGACCCCCGCCGCGGGCGCCACCAAGGAAAACTGGGTCTCGAGGTGTTGATCGGAGGCAAAGGCTTGAGAGGTGTTCTTCTCCGCCTCGCTGACTTTCGTGCCGAAGAAATCACGCGGATTGGTCCCCACGTAGGCGTCGTAGCCATCGTCGTTGTTGGCATCCGTCCGATCGGCACCCGAGGAGATGCCGAAGGTGTTGGTGCCGGCGTCAAGCCGGATGAAAGCGACCACTTCGACGGCGAAGTTTTCGGTATGCCCGTTGGTCCCAGGAATGCCCGGGAAGAAGGCGGTGGTGTAGGTGTTCAGGACGTTTCCGTCGGCGTCCTTGACGTCCATGTTGGGATTGGCGTCCTTCTCAAAGTTGATGGTATCGACGGTGTAGGTGCCATCAGGATTCGGCCCGGGGATTGCCTCGTTCGGCACGAGGTTACCGGAGGAGTCCACCAGGGTCGCGTTGATCTGGCGGAACGCCCGCGCGAGGCTGTTCGCGACAGGAGCATCGGTCGGAGCCTGTACGGTGCGGACTGTGAAGCCACGCTGGGTCGAGGAGTCCAGCGGGGCGCCCAAACCAGCGGGCAGCACTGTCGTCATGCCGGCTTGGGCGCTCAGGCAGGCGCTGGTGACAAAAGCGGCCAAAGCCGTGAATCTCGTCAAGCTACAGGGGTTTTGCATAGGAGTTTTTGTTTTTGATTTCAAGCTGGGCCTAAGGAGTGGCAACACAAAGAAGGCAACGATCCCTGAACTTCGCCGTTCAGGGCCTGACGGCAATCCGATTCAGATCAACACCCATCCCGCCGCATGCGCAGGTTCGCTACTCTTATGCCCAACAGTCTAACTACGACTTGCGTCGTTTAACACTGGATCGGAAAAAATGCAAGAGAAAATTTTACCGTCGGCATGCATTTGCATTCCCCCTCTGTCGCTCCACCCACCGTGCCAGGAGCCAGAGGACATCCGCCAGGCGGTTCAGGAAGATGATGACCTCGCTGTTGTGGAGCTGCTGGGCGTCGTGGAGGGCGCAGACCTGGCGCTCCGCCCTCCGGCACGCTGTCCTGGCCATGTCCAGCGTGGCGGCGGCCATCGATTCCCCTGGGATTGCCCAGCCCTTGAGCGGGCCTTGGCCGGCCTCCAATTCGGTGGCCAGGGCGTCCAGGCGCGCGGTCAACTCCGGGCCGGTCTGGAGGAAACCGTCCTTTATATAACGAGCGAGGTCCTGGGGGTCGGTCGCCAACTCGCCCATCACCACGATGAGGTCCTTTTGGATGCTCTCGAGATGCGCGCGGACGAAATCATGGGGGCTCGCGGCCCGAGCCAGCCCGAGGGCGGCGTTGAGTTCGTCCACGCACCCGTAGGCCTCCACCCGCGGGTGGGATTTTGGCACGCGCCGGTTGTACATCAGGCCTGTCGTGCCCTGGTCGCCAGTTCTCGTTACGATGCTCATGGTCGGATCGTGATTCTCCGGCGAGAATGAAGGCAACCCGTCCGATTGCGAAGCGCAAAAGCAACGGCTTCAGTCTGCGCCTCCCACGGAGTTTTTGGCATCAAACACTTGGCCCCGCTTCGCCCGCACCGTTGGTTTCGATGTTGACCGCGAACTGTCGTCGCGCGTAATCTCCTCATATGAGGCCGTTTACCTCTGGAACTTGGCTGGCTCACGTCGCTGACCTCAACTTTATGCCTGAACTCCGTTATCATCACCTCGGTATTCCCACGGACAAACCGCTGCCGGCAGAGGACTACAGCCAGAAGTACAAGCTGTATGCCTCAGGGTATTTCCAAAGTCCTTACGGGGTGGAGTGGATGAAGTTCGACCCCGACTGTGCTCTGCCGGAGTTGGTCAAGACTGTCCCGCACGTTGCCTTTGTCGTCGATGACATCGAGGCGGCGATCGCGGGTAAGGAGGTATTGATCAAACCGAACAGTCCAGCGGAGGGCGTCACAGTTGCGTTCATTGTGCACAACGGGGCCCCCATAGAGTTTCTTCAGTTTGATCGACCTGAATCGGAGATTTGGCCGCATGAATCAAAGTTCAAAATCACACCCTCTGCTGTTTCGGGGCCGCTGTTGGTCCGACATGAAGGGCAGACACCGCGCGAGCGTAGTGCTTGCGGCTGGCGTGACCGCCTTATCAGCCACGAAGACGCGCCACTTTCGCCGGCGGCTTGGGTACACGCCGTGGACATTGACGGAGCCAAGGTACACTATCACAAACGTTCCACCGAGCTTTACTACGTTCTCGGCGGCAGTGGCAGCGTCGTCCTCGATGGCGTCGAGCAGCCCGTTTCCGAGGGTTCTCTCGTTCACATCCCGCCTGGTGTCGTTCACGGCGCCCGCGGACGGATGCGGGTTCTGGTCGTCGGCGTGCCGGACATTGCCGATGACGACTACTTTGAAGCACCGGCACAATGACAACAACCGAAACGCATAACCATGCGCTGTAGCCACAGGACCTCGTACGGTGCGCGAGCCTGAGCCGATCCAGTTCGTTAGAGCAATGAAATCGAATCTACGGTTCTTTCCTGGTGCGCTTTGCGCAGTGTTGTCACTCAGTGTCGCGCTCGTGCGCGCGGCGGAGTTCTCCCCTAAAACCGCGCCGCCTGAGAGCCGGACCTTGATCGAGTGGACCTTTGACCACGACGGGGATCTCCGCGGTTGGCAGCCCAACGGGCAGCTTGCGGATGTGAAGGTGGCTGGAGGAGCCCTTACCTGGCACAGCGAGGGGTCCGACCCGATCCTTGAGTTGCGGCCTTCTATTGCCGTCCCCACGTCGCCCTGGCAGATGCTCGAGATTCGTCTCCGAGCGGACCGCGACGGCGAGGCTGAGTTCTTCTGGAGCAACACCACGCAAGGTCAGTACGGCGGTTTTTCCCAGGAGAAGACCACACGATTCCGCGTAATCGGTGACAACCAATGGCGCGTCTATCGCCTGCTGCCTTTTTGGCATCCTGAAGGGAAGATTGTCCGCCTGCGGTTCGATCCTTACGGAGGGGCAACGTTCGCGGTGGAGTTCATCCGCATCGTTGAGCTTGGCATGCCGGCGCCTTCCGAGGGCTCTCAATTTGATTTGACCAAGGGTGCTCAGGGCTGGCAGGCCATCAACGGCGCCCACGCTGCCGCCAGCAAGACGGGCCTGGCGATTCTTTGCCAGGCTTCGGAAGGACTCGTGCTCGCCCCTCCAGTCCAAATCGACGCCGAGGACCGCGCGTTTGTCTCACTGGTGATGGCGGTGGACCGAGGAAAACGTGCCACTCTGTTTTTCGCGACCGAGAAGGCTCGGGGCATGCGCAGTTACAGTTTCCCCATCCAAGCGGACGGCCTGGAACATCGCTATAATCTGGACATGCTGAACGCTTCGGATTGGCGGGGCAGGGTCATCGCTCTTGGGCTGATGCCCACGGACGCGGCGGCGGAGTCCGTTGTCGCGAAGGCTGGGGCCGGGCCTGTTCCCAGTGCGCGGCTGCGCTCCTTCAGTGTCGATGAGGGACCGCAAGGCGAGCCTCAATTGAAGGTCGTCTCGTTCGCGCTGGAGGACGGCTTGCCGCGCGCGGGTGTCCCTGCCGCCCTGAGGGCGCTCATCGCCAACCAAGGCGGCGAAACCGCGACGAACGTTGATGTACGGCTGCGGCTGCCGGGTGGAGTGCGGCTTTTGGATGCCTCGCCCGCCAATAGATCGATCGCGACTCTTGGGTTCGATGAGGAGGCGGCTTTCACTTGGAAAGTGGAAGCGCGCAAACCTGTTACCGGCTTGGCTGGGTTGAGACTGTCGGCCGATAACGCCAAGCTAGTTGAGGCCCGTGCGGAGCTCTCGATCACCGCTCCTCTCGATGTTCCCCCTTTAGGTTATGTGCCCGAGCCGAAACCCGTTCGCGGACCGTATGAAGTCGGGGCTTACTATTTCCCCGGCTGGCAAACGGCCAGCCAATGGCATCCACTGGTGCGATTCCCGGAGCGCAAACCGCTGCTGGGCTGGTATCGAGAGGGCGCCCCGGAGGTCGCCGACTGGCACATCAAATGGGCCGTGGAGCACGGCATCACCTTTTTCGCTTACGACTGGTATTGGTCGCAAGGTTCACGTCAACTCGAGCACGCCCTGCACGACGGCTTTTTCAAGGCGCGCTACCACAACCTTCTCAAGTTCTGTCTCCTCTGGGCCAACCACAACGCGCCGCACACCTCTTCCCTGGAGGATTGCCGCGCGGTCACTCAATATTGGATTCATAACTATTTCCATCGGTCGGAATACCTGACCCTGGGGGGCAAGCCCATTATCATCATCTTCAGCACGGACCGGCTGACGGCGGACTTGGGTAGCGCAAAGGTGAAAGAGGCCTTCGACGCCATGCGGGCCGAGTGCCGGCAAGCCGGGCTGCCCGGACTTTATCTCATGGCCTGTGTTGGTGACGCTGGGCAGGCCCGCCAGGCTGCCGCCGAAGGCTATGACGCCGTTACGGCCTACAACTGGCCGGGCTTGGGCATCCACACTGCGGAGCTCTATGCCCCGTTCGAGACACTGCTGGAGGGCTATCGTCGGAACTGGGCCCATATTATCGAGCAGTCGCCCGTCCCCCTATGCGTGCCCGTGTGCGGGGGCTGGGACAGCCGTCCCTGGCACGGCGACAATAACCTGGTCCGTTTCGGCCGCACCCCGGAACTGTTCCGGCGCCACCTGGTGGACGCCAAGCGCGTCCTCGAACTCCGCGCAACCAAACCGGCCCCCCTTGATATGATCCTGATCGAGGCATGGAACGAGTGGGGGGAGGGTTCCTACATCGAGCCCCACAAGGAATTTGCGTTTGGGTACTTGGACGCAATTCGTGAAACGATGACGGACGCTCCTAAGATGCACATGGATGTGACACCAGCCGATGTTGGGCTGGGGCCCTATGAGGTCCCGCCGGCCGAGCCGGGGCGGACTTCGTGGGAATTCACAAAGGACGCGCAAGGTTGGGACAACATCATGGACCTCACCAAGCTCGGAGTCGCCGAGAGTTCTTTGACCGGACAGACTACCGGAAACGACCCTGCCTTCTTTGGTCCTCCGATGCAGGCGAGCGCCCGCAGTTTCTCTTCCGTTGTCGTGCGAATGAGACTGCGGCGTCTGGACGGTCAACCGTTCCGGGACAAGGCCCAGTTTTTCTGGCGGACCAGCCGCCTGGCTGAGAGTGAGTCGAGCAGCTTGCGCTTCGACGTCGAAGGCGACGATCAATGGCACGATTACCGCATTCCCGTGGCGGAAAACCGCCGCTGGCGGGGCCTTGTCACGCGCTTGCGCCTCGACCCCTGCAACCAGGCGGGTGTCCTCATCAGCCTGGGCTCGATCCGTTTGGAGCGGTGATGGCGGGGAGCAGCGCTAAAATGGTCGGGGCTGACCTCGGGGCGGAGGAGGTAGGGCTCGCTGTCCTCAGCGGGCCGCACACGCGATGGAACGCCCAAGGCGGCGCGATAGGGACATCGCGCCCTATCTGCCGAAGGTAGGGCCCGCTGTCCCCAGCGGGCCGCACACGCGGTCGAACGCCCAAGAATCAGGAACCCTCTGCGAGGTCCTTCGCGACTCTTCGCGGTTATACTCGCCCTTCAGGACGGAGCACTGATCCATCTTGCTTACTTCGGTCTGGATGGTGTATCTTTCGCCTATGATCGCCGTGAAAGCCGAGCCAGGTCGTCTGCAAGTCACTATCCCGACCGAAGGGCTGACGCAGGAGGAAGTCAACCGTTTCGTTTCGTGGCTGCGTGTTGAAAGCATCGTCCGCCGCAGTAGGCTCACGCCGGAAACCGCCTGGCAATTGTCCGAGGACATCAAGGCGGACTGGTGGAAGGCCAATGAGAAGCGCCTTGCCGATGAAGGAGCCGAGTGAACCCGGCCTGCATCGTCGTTGACACCAGTGTCTTTTTCATCTTGCCTCTACGCCGGCGAGCGAAAAACCGTCTGTTTGGCGTTTGACGACGGCCTGAAGAACTGATGGCATTACACCAATCCAGATTTCTGGAGGTGGGAGGTTCCGGCCTTCGACGCCCTTCGGGGCGTTTTTTATTTCCTACGGCAACCATTTTCTCCCCCATGCTAGGTTGCCCCCCCTTGGATAGCAATGCCCGCGTGGGTCAGACCTCCGGTCTGACGGTTCCAGGAGCCTCCGGCTCCGAGGACGCTCCCGCTGCGGTGGTGCGGATGGCAACGGGCCTTCAGAGCAGGCCCGAACCGTCAGGTCGGAGACCTGACCCACCGCACCGCCCAGGCCACTAACCCCACCTCAGAGGGGCGACGCAGATCAACCCTCCTGGCGGACCCCTTACAGGCAGAGAACCTAACCACAAAGAACTCAGAGAGCCCAAAGATGCGGATCAGGAATCAACCGCCAAGGATGCGAAGGAGCGCGAAGGAGGAGAGACACTCGCGGCGATGAGCCCAAGAATCAGGAACCGTTTGCGGGCCTTCGCAGCTCTTTGCGGTTAAACCCATTCGTGACGGGCCGTCCACGGCCGACCGTCAGGGTTTCCTCAGCCGATAGAAACGAGATCCGTCGGTAATCCGGTTCGTAACCGCAAGCTGAAAATCCACGACCGTCGGCGCGTCGGGCACCACCGTCCAGGAAGCCGGTGGCGTTAGGCTTGTACTTGTTTCAAGAAAGTAGCCGACCGCGAAAAGGGGCCATGTTAGCACCACGGAGTGCCCCGCCATTCGTGTTTGTAACGATGGCGCGACCGCCTTGTAGAATCGCATCCCGTCCAGAGTCGCGCTGGCATTGGTCGAGGTTCCTCCCACCAGTCCGAAGTACAATTCAACCGTCTGGCCGGCCCATTGCGAGACATCGATCGGCCCGCTGTTCAGGAGGGTGTTGGCGGGCATAAACCGCGCCTCCAGCGCGAAGACGTTGGTGGTTCTGATGCTGGCGGTAAGGAGGTCCTGCGCCGGTTCGCCGTTGAAGCTGAAATCAAACGAAAAGAGGGCCGCGTTTGCCGGAATCTGGATTGGAATCCAGACGCACGCCGGCTGGTTGGTGCTTACGGCTGTTGTCCCGCCTTGGAGGGAAACACCACTTCCTCTGGGGCCATCCGTACCTTGCGGCCTGGGCTGGTTTTGCAGATTCACTTGAAACGACCAGACAGGCAGGCTCTCAACCGGACTGGCCGTGTAATATGCGGGCGTAGTCTCCGCCGTACCGGTGAAGACGGGCGTACCGGAAGGCGTATGCGGGATAAACGACATCCC
>ORJL010316985.1_pt1 | contig 21323 bp, 18 predicted proteins | sample 1779941 | NCBI WGS metagenome assembly ORJL01 (sample SAMEA104232317, study PRJEB22302) | groundwater metagenome | biome: forest; feature: aquifer; material: groundwater | place: USA | collected 2011-08-07 | depth 5.8 m
CGCGCAAGTTCGGCACCGAGGTGCACGACGAGTTCGTGGAGCCGCCAGCGGGCAGCGTCGCGCGTGCGAGCAACCGCACCGGCGGATTGCCTCGGCGCGACGAAAGCGGACGCCGCCAGCATGATGACTCCCAACAGCCCGACGACTCCGGCTTCGCCGCCGATCCACAGCGCAAGCGACCGCGCAATATATCGCCCGATGCCCAGCCCCACGTCGATCATTCCTGCGGAGGCCACGGACGCCCTCAGCTTGTCCATCGCGAAGGTGGCGATGGCCCAATTCATCACCGGCAACGCGGCCACGGCTATGCTTGCGCCGATGAGGCCGACAATCAACAGCGGCACGCCCCACCACAGCAACAGGCCGCGCCGCGAGCGCGCGCCGAATAGCCCCACCAGCATCAGCAGGGCCAGCGGCGCCAGCGGGCTGAGGCGCAAGACCCAGCGGACGAGGAAGAGCGCCCGCCGCTGATCCGGCCCGAAGGGGCCGCCCTGATCCGGTGGCGCGGGCGGCGCATTGCCGCTGTCTCCTCCGCCGAGCACCGCCTGATCGGGGATTTTGGCCGTTACTTCAGCCAGCGTCTGCCGGATCAACGGCCTGGCCGCCGTGAGCGTGTCCTCCGGGGGCGAACAGGCAAGCAACTGACCCAGGTCGGCGTCGGGGGTGGAGAGGGCCATGCTCGTCAGTTGCTCGGCAGTGCAGGGCGGCTGGGCGCGGCTCAATTGCAGCACCGCCTCCGCTCCGGCATCACTGTCGAGCCGTTCTCGAATCTCTTTGGTCGAAATCGTGATCTTCAGCGCTGCCGACTCGGAGTCCAGATAGGCAAAGAGCTGATCGATGGCGCTCTCGGCCTGCGCTTGTAGCCAGCCGGGAGGAAGGATCGTGTCCAGGATGGCTTCCCAATCTCTCTGGTCGAGCGACTTCATAAACGGCGGCGGGCCGCTGCCTTCAGAGGGCGCATCGCCCGTATCTGGCGCTCCCTCGGCCAGGCAACGCGGATCGGTCGGGGTTTCGCGGCACGGGTTGTAGCTGCCGGCCCGCATCATCTCCTCGGCGACCAGCGCCGAGAATCGTTCGTAGAGGTGTTGCTCGGCCAGCGCGGCTTTGTAAAGGGCCGGGTTGAACAGTTGCCGCTCGGCGTTGAAGAGTAATAGCGACAACACGGCTGTGATCACGAACAACATGGCCAGCACGAAGGCGATGAGCGCGGCGAGGGCGGCGATGATGGCAGTGAGTATTTTTCGCATGAAACACCTCTCTGCTTGATTATTCGTCCTCGTCGGTCATCATAGCGCGAACGGTCCGCTGCTAGTCATGGTCAGGCTGCACGAGATAACAGCAAAGGCACCCAATCACCCAGAGTGTGACCGAGCACCGCCGTTTCATAACCTCGCTTCAGGTACACGTATCCCATCACCATACCCATTACTGTGCTGGTAATGAATATTGAAATCGGGCGTTCCCAGTACTGCCGATATGCACCATCAAGTGGCGACAGGTGATAGGCGCCAAACAAAAGAGCGGAGACAGTGATGGCGAGCCAGCGGCGGCGTGTCAGACGCCAAAATAACGAGACACACACGAGGCGATAAAGAGTCTCCTCGGCGATGCCAGCACCTGCCAGCAGGAGAAAGAAACTCTGCCACGCATTTGGCGGGAAAATCGATGCGATCCCTTGAGGGTCGCTGGTTGGCTCGCTGAATAGCGGCACAAGAACGCTCAATAGCCCATTGGCGACTACCAGCACCACTAAGACGACTGCCATAGCCGTGGCCAGCATATGTGCCATCTGTTTGGTGCGTCCCTCCCGGCGAACCATTGCCTGGGTGACAGGCAGCGGCTCAAAGCCGGCAAAGCTGTAGGCTAGCGCAAGTCCAATCATCGCTTGACAGAACTTTGCAATGGATGAGAGACCGAGGAATCCCAGCCCGCCAATGCCCATGCTCAACACATAGAGCAGGGCAATAGCAACTGACGGTTTCCATTGCCGCAGCATGTTGTCTCGAAAGTTACGTGCGGGTTGCCACCATTGACCAGCGATCAGCATTGTGCCAAGTACTAACACCCAGACAAGGCTGGAAATTCGAGTAGCAGTTACGACCTCAGTTGGAAGTTGTGGCATGACAAATCCTTGCTGAGCGTTGCCAAAGCGCAGACTCCGGTCAACCTCCGGACAGCAAAAACCGGAAGAAGCTGCCCGCGTCTCGCAGCCGCGGCCAGAACGCCGGCACTCGCTTCCGGTACTCGGCGTATCCGGCGCCGAACCGTTCGATCAGCTCTGGCTCTTCGACAAGGCGCAGCCAAATGGTGAGTCCGACGGGCATAAACAGGCCAAACAACAGACTGAACCATGTGCCCCGCCACAACCCGAACGCCATCCCCATCCGTATCGCGCCCGAATACGCCGGGTGACGCAGAATGCCATAGATGGACGAGTTCACCATCCGCCCCTCGGCAGGAAAGTAGACGTAGAGCATGGCGAGGTTGTCCGTGCCAAAGGTGCGGTAGGCTCGCACGTACAGCGCCGCTCCGGTGGCGATAAAGTACAACCCGGCCACGGCGGCCACCGGAGTCAGCCAGCCGGTGAGCAGCCGTTGGCCCGGCTGATACAGGTTGTGGAATATGGCGGCGAACATGAAGGGCAGGCCGGGGAGCATGAAGTGAAGAAATGCGTTCCGATACGCGCGGTCGCCGTACTTCTCCCGGTATTCCTTTCTGCGCCAGAAGAACTGCGCTGAGATCGCGAAGCCGAGTATCACGCCCGCGATTTGCCCGAGCGGCGACCAGCGCGGCCACAGCGAGTCCAACGCGACCATCCCTGCAGTCGCCATTGCGAAAAAAGTGAGGGCGATCAGCAGCGCCGCCAGGCGGCGCGAGGGGAGGCGCAGTTCGGGGACGTGGGAGAGAATGGGGGAAGCACCGTTCATGAATTCCTCCCGTTGCCCTCCAGCGCCGCCACCGTTGGAAACCTGCTCAGGTCGGTGTGCGGCAAGAACAGCGCCGAGGTGAACGCGTCGTAAAAAGTGTTGTCCGCCGAAAGCTCGATGTAGGTCATCTTCCCGGCGATGGCCGTCACCTTGGCCCGCGCCTCGCGCGAGAGCAGCGCCATGTACGCGCCCATCACCGAGGTGTTGCCCAAAAAGTGAAAGCGATCCCATGGCATATCGGGCAACAGCCCCAACTGTACCGCCTTTTCCACATTGATGTACTTGCCGAACGAGCCGCCGATGAGCAGCCGTTCCACATCGCCGAGGTCCACGCCCACGCTCTGGGCCAGCACGCTGAAGCCGGCGTAGATGGCGGCCTTGGCGCGCATGAGGTTGTCGATGTCCACTTTGGTGACCACGATGTCGCGGCCATGGGCGGTTTCGGCGGCCCAGGCTACTACGTATTCGGAGCCGTGCGCGCCCTCGCGCAGGCGCGGCGTGCCAAGGTCCATCTTGAAGTTGCCGCCCTTATCCACCACGCCGGTAATGAACAACTCGGCGGTGAGCGCAATGAGTCCCGAGCCGCACACGCCACGGGGTGCCGTGCCGCCAATCACGCGATAGGTCGGCTCGTGGCTGTGGCTGTTGATCCACACTTCCTCAATGGCGCCGCGCGTGGCGCGCATGCCGCACACCACCCCCGCGCCCTCGAACGCCGGGCCTGCGGAACACGCGCACGTCACCAGCCAGTCGCGGTTGCCCAGCGCCATCTCGCCGTTGGTGCCTACGTCGATGAACATCGTCAGCGCATCGGACTCGGTCATGCCGGAGGCCAGCACCCCCGCCGTGATATCTGCGCCCACATAGGAGGCCACACCCGGCAAACAGTCCACCGCCGCGCGGGGGTGAATGTTCAACCCCACCTCGGCGGCCAGCAAGGGCAGGGGGCGGTTGACGGCGGGGATGTACGGCGCGAGGCGAATGCTGGCCGGGGGCAGGCCGAGGAACAAATGCGTCATGGTGGTGTTGCCCGTCACCGTGGCTTTGTAAATCTGCAACGGGTCCATGTGCGTGCGCTGAGTCAGGCGGCTCAGCAACTCATTCACCGTGCCGCGCACCTGCCGGCTCAACTCGCCCAGGCCGTTGTTCTTGCCAGCGAAAATAATGCGCGAGATCACATCCTCGCCGCGCGCGATCTGGCCGTTGTATTCGGCGGCGGTGTCCAGCGCCTCGCCCGATTGCAGATCCACCAAAAACACGCTCACCGTGGTGGTGCCGATGTCAATCGCAATGCCGTAGAGACGGCCCGGTGGGCCGTCTCCGGAGCGTTCCGGCAGGAGACGTTCCAGCGGAACGTCTCTACCGCCCGGCACAAGATCGATCAGCCGCGCCGGCCCGTCCGGCTGCCGCCAGTTGTCCGTTTCCACGACGGCGCTGACGCGCCAGTTCCCCCGCCGCAACCGGTCTCCCAGTTCACGCAGCAACGGCAGGGGCACGTCGGGATTGCGGATGCCGTGCAGTGCCAGCGCCCGTTCCACCCGGCCCAGATCGTCGGTGGCATCGTCCAGCGTGGGCGCTTCGAGGTCAAGGGCAAACGCGCGCACGGTCTGATCGCGAACCGGATCGTAGGGGAACGGCACGGCCACTTTGCTCACGCTCTTGTCGGTGACCAACCGCCGCTCAACCTGCTCCTGCTCCGGTACAAAGATCGCTGCGTCCCCCTCCACCACGGATTGACAGGCCAGCGCGTATCCGGCTTCGAGGTCTGCCGCGCTCAGGCGGATGGTGGATCGCCGCCGGATCGTGCCGGACTCGACCACCACCGCGCATCGCCCGCAGCGGCCCTGTCCGCCGCACGGCTGGCCCACTTCCAGCCCGGCCTCGCTCAAGGCGTCGGTGACCAGCGCGCCGGTGGGCACGGCGGCGGTTTTATTCGAGGGGTGAAAGAGGAGGGTGTGAGAGGCCACGGAGGGGGGTGAGGCGTATCTATCGCTTTCGTTTCCGCATTGCAAGCGGGAGCAATATCATCGTCGCCAGCGGCCACACCCAGGCCAGATCGCCGGGGCCATCGGGGCCAGTGCGCGCCTCGGCGCGGCGAATGTGAATGAGGCGATAGGGTGCGGTGGCTGTCTTGAGTTCGGCGTCGCTCATGCGATGCGGGTTGAGGCCGGCCACGTAGGCCGCAAAGCCGCTGCCGATCATCACCGCCCGCATCAGACTTATCCGCTGCGGCGAATCGGCGACTTCCTCGGCCACGCCCGCCCACCAACCCTGCGGCAGCCACACTTCGACTTCGGGATGCGCCAGAGCATTGCGATACCAATCCGAGATCGCGCCGAACCCGGCCACGCAGTACACCTCGCCATCCACAATGGCGTAGTTGACGGGCGTGCGCCGCTTGAGGCCGGTTTTGCGCCCGGTGTGCGTGATTACCATGATGCGCCCACTGACTTGCGGCCAGACTTCGAACCACCAATCCAGCCCCAACCGCCACAGCCCCACCATGAACGGGTTAAGGAAACGCTTGAATGATTGGCGCAGTGTTTCTTCGGTCATGCTATCCAACCTTCTCTCCCCACATCACTTTCAAGTAGCCGGGGATGTCCACCGCTTCCTTAGGCCCGACCATGATCTCCCAACCGGGCAGGGCCTCTTCCAATTCGCCCGACAGCACGGCCACTTGCCCCGGCAGAATGATCCGCCGGTGATTGACCTTGGTTTCGCCGTTGGTCGAGCGCACCGCCTTGGCGATGCGGTCGGCGTCGAACTTGCCCGCCGCCCACGCGGTGAGCACGCTCATGCCCTCGGCGTCGGCCACCAGCAGCCACGCGGGCCAACCCGAACCTTCCACTTCGTTGTTCACGGCGAAATACGTGATCGAGAAGTTGGTCGTCACCATCAGCGGCGCGTTGCCGTCGGGCGCGTTGATCTCGTACAGCCCCGGCTGCACCTGAATGGGTTTCTGCGGATCGGTGTACAGATTTTGCCGCAGCACCAGCAATGGATAGAGCATGGCCGGGTCGAACGACTCCAGCACGATGAACCCCGCGTACTTGGCAATGTGCTCGGCAGCCAACACCGTCTCGTCAACTTCGCCGTTGGCCGTCCGCCCCGGAAACGTAACCACCGGGTAGCCGAGTGCCCGGAAGTTTTTCTTGATCGCCAATCGGCGAATTTGGGTGAGCGACGTGAGCGAATCGGCGTAGCCCTGCACCGATGGATCGAGCACTAAATCTTCGACGCCGGCCTTCTTAATCTCTTCGGCCAGCGCCGCCAGCTTCTCCAGCGTGTCGGCCCTGACAGTCAGCGGCGCTTTGGCCGCCTTTGCTATTTCTGCCATCTTCTGCCAGTTGGATTCGTCGGCGGCGCACAGCAACGGGCGAGTGCCGGAAGCGGCCTCTACACCCTGCGCCATCACGGCGGGATCCGGGGCTATGAGGATGAGCGGTTTTTGGCTGGCTGCGCGGGCGGCGGCCACTGCCGCGGCAAACGTCGCGCCGTCGCCGGAGGCGGCCTCGACTGCAAACCCATCCACACCCAATTTGATGCCCACGTAATCCACGATATACCCATCGGCCACGGCCACGGCGGCTTTGATGGCCTCTGCGCCGTCGGCATCGCGTACGTGGATGAACAGGCCGGGCCGGTGATAAAATGTCTTCTCATGGCGGAACATCACTGTCTCATTGCCCGCTTCGAGCCTGGCCCCGTCACCGCCCACGGTCACCAACCGGATCGGCGGCGTGGAGGCAGCCTCGAGTTGCAGTTTGGCCGCTTCGGTGACGTAGGGGCAGGCGGCCAGTTCGGCTTGTTTGGCGGCCAGCTTCATGGCGAAGGCCAGGCAAGTGGGATAGCCGCACTCTTTGCAGTTGGTTTGAGGAAGCAGTTTGTAAATTTGCAGTCCGGATAGAGCCATGGGGTACCTCGAATGTTGAATGATGAGCGATGAATGATGAATGTGGAATGCGGATTGTGGAAAACAGAATTCAGTATTCAGCAATCACACTTGCAGCCCTTCGGGACACGCAAGTGCGGTGTCACTCCGCATGACGCATTAGCCCGTCCACCATTCTCTTCGCTCGCTTCAGCGATTCCGGGTGACGTAGGACCACGACGCCCGCGCCGGCGTGAATGAGCGACGATGCCGTGAGCGTTTCCCAGTTGACGGCGCGCCGCTTCCAGTCGCCCCAACTTTCGGGGACGCCCTCGCCCACTTTCGATTCCTTGGCCTTCCACGTCTCCTCGCCGGGGGTCACCAGCATGGGTTGCTGGGTCATGCTGTCGCCTTGCAGCGCGGCCAGCCGCAGGCGCTCCATCACCGAGTAGCCGTATTCAATGCCGTAGGCCAGCGCCCCGGTGGTGGGGTCCATAATGATGCGCTCCATGGGCATGCCCATGTCATGAATGAGGATCACGAGCTGCTTGGCCAGGTTCACATCCATGGGCGTTTTGGAACTGACCAGATGATCGTTCGCCATGGCCGCCGCCACAATGGTGCGGTAGTTTTTGTCTTCGCAAACGCCGATGAGCAGCCGCTCGCCTTTGGCCTCCTCGGCCACCGGCACGATCAATTCGTTGTCTTTCTCGGCCTGGCCCGGCCCAAACACGGCCAGCGGCAAGCCGGTGGCCTGCAGCACTTTGCGCACCACGGCGCGGGCGTTGTCCGGCGTATTGGGCTTGCCGTTGGCTTGCGTGAGCGAGAGTGTCAGCACCAGCAGGTCGGCCCCGGCGGCCTCGGCGGCGCGCGCCCAATCCGCCGGGTCTTGCATGGCTTCACCCCAGATTTCGTAGAGCAGGGGCGACCAATCGTCGGGCTTGCGATCTCTGATCTCAATCGCCAGCGCCGGGCGATTGGGGATTGCGCCGTCGAAATGCAGGAAGGGCAGCGTGCTTTCACCGCCGATGGTGATCGTCTTCGCGCGCGTGCCGCCTTCCGCCGCCGTCGCGCCTAGGGTCACTTCTCGGACTTTTCCTGTCCACTTTTCTTTGGGGATTTCAACCGCCACGGGCATAGTCACCTCCGAATAATAGAAAACGCCGCGCTCCGTTCGGGCGCAGACAGCGAGCACGGGTGCGTTGCATGTGGAAAGACTACCGCCCCAAACGGGGCGGTCATAGTGAGATTGCGCGGATTTGTCGAGTGATGTCTGTCCTCCCCAAAAACGCGAATCAGCCCAAGCGGACTCTGACCATCACCCGACTGCGGGCGGCTCGCGCCACGTCGTCGCCATTGGGGCAACCGTCGGGATTGAGCCGCACTTGAAAACACTTTGCGTATTGTGGCGCGCGCGCCAGATAATCAATCAGACTCGCGGCCACCTCCGCGTCCGATTCGATCACTTCCCCCCCGGCCCGGCGCGTCCTTTCCTTTGAGGCGAACCGTCACCGCCGCGCCGTCCTCTGAAGGGGAGGTTCGACGGCGCAAGTTGCGCCACCACGTCCGCTCGCGCAGGCTCACGATTGCCAGCGAATCGCCCAGCGGCAGGTAATTGACCGGCGTGGTAATCGGCTTGCCGCTTTTGCGTCCCGTGACGGTAATCAGCATGACGCCGTTGTCTATCATGCCGTGCAGCGGCGAGCGCAACATGAGTTTGACGAAAGAGTTTCCGTTCATGATTGCCTGCCAGTGTGGCGCTCTATCGCCTTCAGCGAAATCACCGCCGACGGCCTCGGCTCGCCCGGCCAATCGTGCATGAGGAAAAGGGATTCCACGCGGCGATCGCGCATCAGTTGCGCGGCGGCCTCGGCGGGAATGTCGGGGGGAATGGTGGGGATGTCTTCATCCATGATCGCCCCCACGGTGCTGAGGGGCGCCGCTGTTTGCAGCGCGCCCCGGGTCGTCCACCCGCACGCCATCCCGTCCTCGTCCAGCGCCACACAGACCTCGCAGGTCTCCGAGACCTGCGAGGTCTTTCCGCCCAGACGGGCCGCCACCGTGCTGCAGCTTTCCGTATCGCGGCACACCGGCACGCCGATGGTCATCACATCGCGCACCAGCAACGGCTTCATCTGTGCGTCCTGCCATCTCGCATTCGTATCAACGGCAAAGAAAGACCGAGAATGATCGCCAACCGAAATGCAGTCTCCCAATCGGGGGCGGCCTCGCGGCTTGAGGCCAGATTCCAAAGAAAGGTCACCGCAACGGCGACCGCCAGCGTCACGGCGAACGTAACCAGCACGTCAACAGCAAATCTTCTGAGACTCATTTTTCTCCGGCTACACAGATCTCGCAAGTCTCCGAAACCTGCGAGGTCTTTCCGCCTATCCGCGCAGCCACCGTGCTGCAGCTTTCCGTGTCCCGGCGCACCGGCACGCCAATGGTCATCACATCGCGGACGAGGATGGCCGTCATTGCCAGGTCACTATCTCTCGCTCTTCACCCGGCTTGGGAATTGCCCCGCACCCGGCGCTTCGCGGAGGAAATTGCTCAGCCGCAGAGTCCTGTCAACGAATATCCAATGAATAAACGAATAGCGTTGCGCCTGCGGTCAATTCGTTTATTCGTTTCACCATTCGTTGACAGCCAGGGGTGTTTCTATTTTTTGCTTGCCCGTTTTACCGCCTTGCGGCGCGCAGGCGGCCGCCGAACCGTTGGCCGCGAGCCGTTGGTCGTCAACGCGCGCCGATAATGCGTGAGCACTTCCGGTCCGTCCGCGCCGACCAGCACGGTATCTTCCACGCGCACGCCCCACGGTCCGGCGTACAAACCGCAGTTGCCCACCGCCAGCACCGTGTTGGCCTTAAGCGGCAGCGGCGCTTTTTCGCCGTGAAAGAAGGCGTGCCCTGCGGGCAGCGGCGCTTCTTCAAATTCGATGCCCAACCCGTGCATGGGCGGCCCGAATATGTGATCGCCATGCCCGGCCTCTTTGAGCGCTCCGTGGATGGTTTCTTCCAATTCCGCCATGCCCACTCCGGCCTTCGCTTTGGCAATCGTGGCTTGCTGTGCGTTGAGAAACACGTTGTAGGCGTCTTGTTGTTCGGCGGCGGGTTTGCCGACGCAAACCGTGCGGCACATATCCGCGCTGTAGCCGTTGACGACGGGGTGAATGTCAATCATCACCAGATCGCCTTTGTGCAGTTTGCGCCGAGTCGGCAGGCCGTGCGCAATGTTGGTGCGCGGGCCGGAGCAAACGTAGGTGCGATAGAACTCTTCCGCCCCTGCTTGCCGCATGGCGTACTCGGCCTCCGCCGCCACCTGACTCTCGGTGACGCCCGCTTTCACCGCTTTCACCGCCGCCTTCATTCCGGCGTCGGCCACCTTCGTCGCCGCGCGGATGCGGGCGATCTCGTTGTCATCCTTTACAATCCGCAGTTCGGAGAGAATGTGCGTGCAGTCTTTGACTGTCACCTTCTCCGGCTTGGCGTGCGGGTGGGTCACCATCCCCATCATGGACTGGGTGAGGAAGGTGTACTCCAGCCCCACGGCCCCCTCGCGGATACCGAAGTGCTCAAAGTGGTGGGCAATGCCGTGGATCATGCCAACTTCGTCGTCGAAGCCCAGGATGTGATCGTAGTGCGCCAACTGTTTCACGTCGGCGATGTCGGTCACCGGCACGCCGAGAGCAACCTTGCCGCTCTGGGTAATCATGGCGTACGAGCACAGGCGGCCATCGCCCGTGAGATAAGCCATGTTCGCCGGTTTTGTCAGCAGCAGCGCGTCAAGCCCGGCAGCTTTCATCAACTGGCCGCATCGCTCCAACCTGGATTGGTAAGTGTGGTCGCTCATTTGTTACCTCCTTCTTGGCCCGTCGGGCCGTGGCGAGCGCCTTTCGTTTTCATCGGAAACGCCGACCGGCATTAGTCTGCCGCAGCGCTCCGCTCATGCCCTGCGTAATCAACCGTTCATGCGAACGGTTGTCGAATGACCGTCTTCAACTTCTCCGGCGCGGCCCGCCGCGGATCGCTCAGATAGATCTCGTGATGCTTCCCGCGCAGCTTGTGCCCGCGCTCCTCGATAAAATCGTGCAGCCGCTCGATCGTCGGGCCTTCGGTCGCAAACGGGCCGATGTGCATGATTTGAGCGCACGGCCCTTCGTGAAACCCTTCGAACCGCACCTGCGGCAGAGCCGCCGGATTCTTCTTCTTGGCCACCTGTTCGCGCGCCTCTTCAACCATGGCCTGAGTCACGAACTCCGGCTGCATCATCATCGCCGTCCACTTCCAGAGGTCTTTGGCACCCGAGATGAAGTGGCTCATGTCGTCCGCCCACCACAGGCCTTCCAACGCCATCACCGGATAATCGGTTGCCAGCTTGCCCAACTTCACCGCAAACTTGAGCGTGTACGACATGGCGTACAACGCCTCCAGCGCCGCCCCGAAGTCCGGGATGGTGTTCGGGTTGCCTTGCCCGTCGATCATCAGGAAGTTCAGCGGCGGCACATCCACGACCCCCACCGCTTTCGCGGAAGGGGCGTAGAGGTGCTTGTACTGCTTTCGAAGGTCGACTTTTTTCATAAGAGGAGAGGTTACAACAAAGGCGGCATCTCCAGCGCCGGATGGTTCTTCTCGGTGACGTAGGCCACCAGCCCTTCCACGTCCGTGGCGATGCGCTCGTCGCAAATCTTGTCAATCAAATCCGGATCGCCTTCGCGCTCGGCCACTTTCTTCAACTGCTCGGCCATTTGCTCCTTGAGTATGGACGACATCCACACGACGCGCTTGAAGCCGCCGTCCGCCGAGACGAATTTGGGGCTGATGATGTAAAACTTGCCGTGGCCCATGATGCCCGGAGTCTGCAAGCCACCGCCGGCCATGCCCGCCAGCGTCGAGAACGTCATGCCGGCCGGGGTCATGCTGGTGTCCTCGCGGCTGACGATCATCACGCCATTGGCTTCGGGGATGACCATGGCGATGCACTCGAAGCAGCCGCAAGCCGTCATCGGGTTCTCCATAATCGAGTAAACGGCGACTTCGTGAACCTGCTGGTGCGACGCGCCTTCGGTGAACTCGTTCGTCCCGGCCCAGTAGCCTTTGGTCGGGTCGAGCGTCAAGCTCTTTTTGATCGGCTGGTTGGGGCCGGTGGGGTTAATCTGGAACGAGGCCTTGCAGTCCAGCCAGTTATACGCGCCGCACAGGCCGAGGCGTTCCGGCGTAACGATGCACAGATGGTTCGGCGCAAACGACTGGCATAGCGTGCACGAGTAAAACTCCTCCACGCTCTCGTCGGTCATGTTGCCCAGCCGCACGTTGCGCTCGTCGTAAGCCGTCCGCGCCGCGCCCAGCCATTTCTCCACGTCCGCCGGTTCGGTGTAAATCGTCACCTGCACCTTGTCCACAATTGCGCCGAAGTCGGCGTGGAAGCGCGCGTGCAGAATTTCGCCGAAGTGCCGCAGGCCAAAACCCTTGTCGGCGGCAGCCTTGCTGATGCGAATCCACGCAATGTCGCGTTGGCCGATGTGTTGAATGCCCGACGCGCCGTTGACGAAGTGATGGATTTGCCGCTCCAGCACCGGCTCGAAATCCTTCTGCATCTTGCGCCCGGCCACGTCCACCACAATGCCCATGTCCAACGCCGCGCCCACGGGCTGGTCGGCGAAGTCGGGGCCAATCACCGTGATCTTGCCATCCTGCACCTCGTCGAAGTTGGCCATGCGCAGGTATTCGAAACAGCGCGAATATTTGCCGCCGAATTCGACGCGCATATCCTGCTTGCGAACCACCTCGCCCTCGAACGCCGAGCCATAGGGCACGGGCACGGGCACCTCGGTCAGCTTGATCTTGACCCCGCGCACCTCGATGCACTTCTGCACCAGTCGCTCCGCCCGTTCCAGATCATCCTTGCCGCCGATCTCGTTGAAAGGCATCGAAACGACGTGCTCGTAGGTCGTCACGCCGGTCGGCAGAATTTCGGGGATGACGGTGTCGGCGATGACGGGGAAGCCGAAGTTGATGGCCCCGGCGGCGGTGGCATACTTCACGTCGTCCACCTCACCCAGGGCCAGCACAAAGGCAAACACCCGGTTCTTGTTGTACATCAGAATGTCCCGCGCCTGGCCGCCTTTCATGCCGCCAAAGGTGAGGGCCGAGCGGGTGGCGAAGCCCAGCGCGTAAATGGCGCTGTAGGTGTCGAGGCCAAAGGGCACGGTGTAGGTGTCGTACCCCAGTTCCACGCCCTCTTCCATCAGTTGATGGATGATGCTGCGCCCGTTGACGTTGCCGCTGAGGAAGGTGAGAATGTTTCGGCGCTGCAACTCGCGCACGATCTTCACCGCCACTTCGTTGGATTTGGCGCAGCCCACAATGGCGGCAAAGCCCGGCATGCGGCCATCCACCAATTGGATGCCCCACGAGCGCAGTTGAATATCATCAATGGGGCCGTTGAGGTGGCCGTTGCCATCTTTCGAGAACTCCGGATTGGTGAACGAGGTGCCGCCCGCGAGGTGAAAGCCGGGCAGAGTTTGCGGCTCCGCGCCGTAAATGAAGCGCACCGCCTCGATGCCCTCCTCTGCGAACAGAGTCGCCATGCCCGCGTCCAGCGTTTGCCCCAGATACGGAGTCCAGCGGCGGTCCGGCGGGGCGGGGTGCAGCAACCCTTTGGCCCGGGCCAGCACCGGCTGGAGGTCGCCAAGTTTTTCCACGGGCTGGCCCGTCATGCCGAGGATGAACGGCAAATAGTAGGCCGTGTTCGGGAAGGCAATGGGCGTCTCCGCCCCTTTTTCGATCAGCGCCTTGCCGAGCAGTTGCTCGAATTCGTTGACGACGGCGTGCGCGCCATTGATGGCGCTGGTAGCGATATAGCGGGACATTGGTTTACTCCTATGAGAAGAGGCGTGATATCCGGGAACTCCGTTACTTCAGGAAAATACTGATTACAAAAGGCGCCAGAGCCAGCAGCGCCATGAGCGGGTGGCCCCGGCGTGTCTGATTGCGGCTATCCCAATTGAACAAGTAGATGGCGAGGCCAAAAGCCAGCACCCCGCCCGCCAGCAACACGCCGACGGAGACGAATGGATTCAGCGTCGTGGGCTGATCGTAGGCCAGCCCCAGAAAGGCCTGCATGGCGTGGGAGGTGGGCAGCAGCGCCGAGAAGGGCAGGATGGCCTTGGGCAACAGGCTGAGGGGCAACATCAGCCCGCCGATGAGCATGGACGGCAGGAAGATCAGTTGCGACCATAGAACGGTAGCCTGAGAGTTGGCAGAGATCACCCCGATGAGCGCGCCGAATGCGCCGCAGGCAAACGCGGTCACCACAGCCACGAGCACAAAGGCGCCCCAGTGGACGGGCGCTATTCCTTTGAAGAGCGCCGGCCCGGTGAGGACAATGAGGGTGGAGGTAATCAGAACGTGAAAGATCGTCGTCATTACGGGAATGGTCAGGATAGAGAGGGCCGGGACGCCGTTGATCTTGAAGCTGCGGTAGATGCCCGCTTCCCGCGACTCCACCAACGGGCTGGGCAGCCCCAGGATCGTGCTGGCCATGATCGCGAAGACGACCATCGCCGGGATCATGGTTTCGGTGAAGCCGGGATTGATCTGAGTCATCACCAGCCCCATCAGAGCGTAAAAGCCCAATGGGAAGAGATAGTTGAGCAGAAGCTGATTCGGGTTCCGCAGGCCGGTCTTGAACTCGAAGGCGAAATGCTGCGCAAAGGCCGTCATTTTGCCACTCCTGGATCGGTGATCTCAAGGAAACGTTCCTCGAGCGAGGGGCGCTCAACCCGCAGGTCGATCAGCTTGTCGTTCTGGGCGGCGATGTAGCCCAGCAGCGCCGCGACCGTCGGCCCCGGATCGGTGCTGTAGTAAACGGCATACTCCTCTTTGACGAGATGTTGTTGCACGCCGGGGAAGGCCGCGCTGTTGTGGTGCAGCACAGACAGGTCGGTGCGGACGGAGATTTTGGTGAGGCCCGATCCGGCTGCGGTGAGTTCGCGCGGGGTGCCCGTGGCGACCACGGCGCCGCGCAGCAAAATGGCGATCCGGTCGGCCATCTTCTCGGCTTCGGCCATATCGTGCGTGGCTAGCAGGATGGTGGCGCCCCCGGCCTTCAACTCATGCATGAGGCTGTGAAGCTCCACGCGCGAACCGACATCCAGCCCGGCGGTTGGCTCGTCGAGGATCACGACCGGGGGATTGTGGGCCACTGCCAACGCCAGGCCCAGCCGGCGCTGCTGCCCGGTCGAGAGTTCGCGGAATTGGCTATGCTGCTTCTCCTTCAGTCCCAAACGCTCCAGCAAATCGTAGCGCGGCGCGACATCGTGGTAGGCGCAGAAAAACCGCATCGCTTCATCCACACGCATGGTGGCGGGCAAGCCTGAGGTTTGCAGTTGCACGCCGATGAGGTTGCGCAGCTTGCGCGGCTCCCGGTCGGGCGCGACGTTGAGGATGTTCAGCGCGCCGCCGTCGAACCGGCGAAGGCCTTCGAGGCATTCCAGAGGGCTGGTCTTGCCCGCGCCGTTAGGCCCCAGCAGGCCGAAGATTTCACCTCGCTGCACCTCGAAGCTGATGTCGTCTACGGCCACGAAATTGCCGTAGACTTTGCGAAAGCCTTTTACGGATAGCACGTTTTCGTTCATGGAACCGGTGTCCGATCAGGAAACTCCATCAATCACGTCCCGCCATTTGCCGTAGTGTTCAATCGAGGATCAGCCTTGCCCGCCGGAAGCGAATGACGGCGATGGATAGAAGAATGGCGTTGGCGATCAGCAACAAGACTCCCAGCGTCAGCGCCACCTGCCCCGGTGTGACGCCCATTAGCGGCCGGATCCACCCCTCCGGCAAACGCGGCAGCAGCAGGGGCAGGAACCCCGGCAGGGCAAAGAGGGCGATGAACGGGATGAGCGCCCGCTGGCCGGCTTGCCTCACAGTGGCTGCCGTGAGCGAGAACAGCGTCCCCATCGAAACGATCAGGGTCCCGGCCAGCAGACTGAGCAGCACGACGGCTGCAAAAATGTCCGGCGGATAAAAGACCCACGGGCCGGGGCGGTTGGTCAGGTTGACGACGACAAACGCCACGGGAATGGCGGCCAGTGTTATTCCCCAACCGTATCCCACCGCGGCGATGATCTTTCCCAACAGGATGGCGCGGTCGGGCAGGCGGCTGGCGAGCAATGTTTCCAACGTGTGCCGTTCGCGTTCTCCGGCAAAGGCGTCCGCCGCGAGGCTCATCACCAAGATCATGGGAAAACATGCGCTGTAGACCGTGATCCACGAGGTGAACCACGTGCGGCCCGACTGCAGCGGGAACATCACGCCGCTGATGCCGGCCATGATCAGCACGTTCCACAGGCCCGAGCGCCGGTTGCCTTCGGAGGAGAACCACTCGCGCCATTCCTTCCAAACGACGATGAGCGAGTCGGCGATCATTGCCCGTCCTCCACCAAATCCAGAAAGGCATCTTCGAGGCTGGCCTTGCCTTTGCGCACTTCTTCGATTTGGCCTCCGGCCCCGACAATGGCGCTGATCAGCGGCGCAATTTCAGACTCGGCGCGCAGTTGAATGGTGATATGGCTGTTGCCCTGCGTGACCCCGGCCACTTGCGGCATGGCTCGGAGGGCCGCCAACACGGCGGGGGTGAAGCCTTGCCCGTGGATCTCGGCCTGGGGTTTGCCGGCCCGCGCCCGCAGTTCATCCGGGTGGCCCACGGCGAGCAAGCGCCCCCGGCGAATGACGGCGACGCGGGCGCACACCTTTTCCGCTTCGGTGAGGTTGTGCGTGGTCAGGAACACAGTCACGCCTTCGCGGGCGGCGAGGGCTACGAGGTCTTCGCGCAGAGCGGCCGCGGCCACCGGGTCCAGCCCCGCCGTAGGTTCGTCGAGGAAGAGCAGGGCGGGGCGGTGGAGCAGGGCGCGGGCCACGGCCAGTTTTTGTTTCATGCCCCGGCTCCACTTCACCACGGCCTCTTTGCGCCGATCCCAAAGCCCCACCTGCGCCAGCAGTTCCTTGATGCGGGCCTGCCGTTCGGCGGAGGCTAGGCGGGCTACGCGCCCGTAGAATTCCAGATTGTCTTCAGCGGTTAGGCGCTCGTACAGGCCGCTGTGTTCCAGCAGCGCGCCGGTGCGCTCGCGAATGCGGCCGGCCTCGGTGCGCGTGTCAAAGCCCAATACCTCGGCCCGGCCGGCGGTGGCTTCCAGCAGCCCCAACAGTAAACGAATCGTGGTGGTCTTTCCCGAGCCGTTGGGGCCAAGGAAGCCGAACACGATGCCGGCCGGAACTTCGAGGTCCAGCGCATCGACGGCGCGCACTGTCGCAAAGTCGCGGGTGAGGGTTTCCGTTCGTATCACGCAAGCGTTAGCCATTTTTCCGCGAAAGCTCTACTTTGCACCGAGGGGTTCGACGCTGCCCAGCCCGGTTACGTTTTTGCTCACCGCTCAGATCTCCCGACACCATCTCGCCGATGCCCATGAACAGCCAGAATGCGACTGCCAATGCCATGAGGGTTAGCGCGCCGCGCCGCATCCAATGTGCCAGCCTATGGCGATCCATTAGCCTACCCCTTAATCCCCGCCGTAGAGCGCTTCGGCCGTTACTTCGGGCCGGGCGAACAACTCCCTCATTCGCGCATCGCCACTGCGCCCAAACTTCGCGGCGTCGTAGAGGGGCAGGCCGAGCGCCGCGCGTTTGGCGTCAATATGTGCTAAGGTCTTTGCCAGCATTGCTTCATCGGAGGTCACAAACTCCATCTTGCCGCCGAGGGCTTTCTCCCACGTCTCGGTCATAATGCGCACCACTTCGTCGCTCGCGCCCACGGGCGAGTCGATGCCGAAGATGACCGACGCGCCAGAGGCTGCCGCATACACCCCAATCGCCAGCGCCTTCTCGCTCATCCACTCCGGCGCGAGGCCCACGGCTGGGATGTCGGAGATGTCGTCGCCCAAGCCGCCTTCCTGGGCCATTTGCGTGAGCACGGTGAGGATGCGCGTGTTATCCACGCACGACCCCATGTGCAGCACAGGCGGCATGCCGGTGGCCTCGCACACCTCGCGCAGGCCCGGCCCGGCAAACTCCAGCGCCGCCTCGCCCACCGAGTAACCGTACTTGGCCGCCGCTAGCGCGCCGCAGCCCGTTTGCACCACCAGCACGTCGTTCTTCAGCAGTTCGCGCACCAGGAATTCGTGCGACTTGTCTTGGGTGGCGCGCGGGTTGTTGCAGCCCACGTCGGCGGCCACGCCCCGGATGCGCCCGGACATGATGGCATCGTTGAGCGGGCGGAACGAGGGACGATACGAGCCGCCCAGCATGTAGTTGATGTACTCCTGCGAGAAGCCGGGGATGATGTCGTTGGTGATGTCGGGGATGGTGATGGCGCCGCGGTTGGGGTAGTTGTCGATGGCGACCTTGACGATCTCGCGCGCCTGATCGAGCGCCTTGTGCTCGTCGAACTCCATGTGCAGCCCGCCCGCGATCTTCACTTTGGGCGAGGTGGTGATGAACTTGGTGTGAAACTTGTCGGCCAGGTTGGGGAGCGCCTGCATGATGCACTGCACGTCCACCACCATGGCTTCCACCGCGCCCGTGAGCAGGGCCAATTCCTGATGCAGGAAGTTGCCCGCCGAGGGCACGCCCTGCCGCAGCAGAATCTCGTTCGAGGTGCAGCAGATGCCCGCGAGGTTGATGCCCTTCGCGCCTTTGCTCTCGGCATATTGGATCATCTCCGGTTCGCTGGCCGCGCGGACGATCATCTCGGACAGGGTAGGCTCGTGGCCGTGGAGGACGATGTTGACCTCGTCGTCCTTGAGCACACCCAGGTTGACCTTCCCCACACGCGGCGACGGCGTGCCGAAGAGGATATCCGAAAGGTCAGTGGCGATCATCGAGCCGCCCCAGCCATCGGAGAGCGCGCAGCGAATGGCGCCTTTGAGAATGTGCTCCGCCTCCTGATCGTCGCCCATGTGCGTGCGATGCAGCACGTCCACCACTTCGCGGTCAATGCCGCGCGGCACCACGCCGTATTTCTTCCACAGTTCCTGCCGTTTCTTTGGCGCAGTCTTGATGTAGATCAGTTCGCCGGTCTGCTGGCCGAACTGGGCGATGGCTTTGTTGGCAATATCCCTGGCGATGTCGTTGACGGCGCGCTTGTCGGTGGGGATGCCAAACTTGCGGGCGACGGCCATCAACTTGGTCACGTCGCGAATTTCGTAGCCCTGCGCCTGCCCCTCGGCGGTGGCCAGCAGCGTAAAAGCCACGTCGCGCCCGTGGTCGGAATGGGCCGCCGAACCGGCGGCCACGGCCCGGGCCAGGTTGCGAGCGGCAATGGTTTCCACCGTGGCGCCGCACACGCCGACCTGCCCGTCTTTGGTAAGGCGGCACGGGCCCATAAAGCAATTCTTGCAACAAATGCCTGCGGACGATCCGATGCCGATGGGGCAGGCGGCCATCACCTCGGCGCGGGTGAAGGCCGTGCTCAGGCCCAGCTCATCGGCGCGGATGAGCATTTGCTGGGCGGCGGGATCAATGCTGCGTTGTGCGTTGGTGCGGGTTCTAGCCATCGTTCGCTCCTTGTTGGGATTCAGCGCGCCCCATCGGTTGGAAGTAGGGCGGCGGTTCCAAATAGTCTTTGATTTCCGCTTTTACTGCGTCGCGCACTATGTTCCCTGAGACGTGCATCAGGGTGTCGCCGTAATCGGCATCTTGATTCATGCTGGCGAGGCAGGGGAAGTGATGGTGCAACATGCCGGCCTCGTATTCTGCCTCTGCCACACGGCAACCCACCAGCCCCTGGGCCACATGTTTCCCACAACCACAGGCCGAGTCCCGGGCCACCTCCACGTTGCTCACGCGCCGGTCGCCGTGCACGGTGATTTTGAATTGCGGCCGGCCGAAGTGGCGCGCGAACAGCCGGATGGCGGGGTGGGTGTAGGCCACGGTGAGCGGCGGTTGGTTGAAGGTGGTTTCGGTGAGGCTGCAAAACGGTTTGGGAAACACGCTGGCGATTCCCATATCGGTTAGCCAGGTTTGCAGTTGGGAGGCCAGCCCTGGCGGCAGGCTTTCGTTGCGGTCAATGGGGGCGATAACGGCAGCCGCCCCGGCGAGCCGGGCCACCTCGGGGATGAGTTGTGCCACGGCAGGTGTTTCGCCCAGGGCTAGGATGAGGGTGGCGGCGGGAAGGGTGGGGGGCAGGAAGTCAGCCGGATCGTCAATCACCAGCGGCAGTGCGCGCGGAGCAGCCCAGCGTTTCACGGTCCACGAAGGCGGATGAAAGCGACCAATATGCTCGGCTATGCGTTCGCCCCATTGACCTTGCGTCACGGCAAGGACGCGCAATGTTAGGTCGTCGGTGAAGAAGGCTGCGGCTGCCATGCTGCTCCCGAACATGCAGAACTAATAAAGTTTGTGTAAGCATAGCCGGAGGAAAATGATTGAGTTAGTGGAGTAAGTCACGTGTTTGGGAGGTCACCCGTCACGGTGGCTTGTGGTGCGGTGAGGGCGATGAGTCGCGGCCTCCACAGCGGGGCCGGTGCATCGGCTGAGACCCGTTGGCCCGCGTGCTGCTGCCGGCTTGCGCGATGCGGCGTGTTGGATAGCTATGACGGTGGCGGGCGAGTCAACGCGCGCGATGCCTGTTGCTGCCAGCATCGCGCCGGGTTGACGAATGATTCGATCAATGGCGCACCGAATAGGGATCCGCTCTAGGCTCGCACGGCGGCGAGTTGAATGCGAGTGAAGTGCAGCCGCTCGAGGGCAGCTTTGGCTACTTGCCGCATCAGTGCGTATCCGAGGGCGCAGTCCACTTCGCACAGCGCGCGCAGGGCGGGGCCGTTGATTTTGAGGATTTTGCCGGGTTTGGCCGCGCGCGCCGTGGCGTTTAGAATGTGCGGCTCGATGAGCGCCGAGATGCCAAACGGTTCGCCGGGGTTGATTTCGCCGATCAGGATTTCTCCTGGAGATTGATGCCCGCTAGTAACATGCGGCGTGAAGTAGAGATCCACGCTGCCATCGAGCAGCAGGTACAGGTCGCTGGCCGGGTCGCCTTCTTCGAAGATCACCGCGCCCGCCTCACAGGCGGCTTCTTCGGCGATCATGGCCAGGGCTTTTCGTTGGGCGTCCGTGAGGAAACTGAAGAACGGATAGCGCCGCAGTATTTCAGGTGAGATCATGGTTCCTCCTCTTTCATGGCTCGCCGCATAACCATCCGTGGGCTTGCGGCGGGCAGAGCGTCGTCGAAAGTCCGGGGCTAGTTCGGAAAGAAGCGCCCCGTCCTACGTCGTTGGCGTGGCCGAGCTGCGTCTGCCGCGCGACAGCCCCCGGCAGCCGAGGAACAACAACCCCGGCAACCCGAGCGGTACTGGCGTCTCTATCGATCAGGGCGCCTTTGCTGTCCAGGGAAAATTCCCAAGCTCGCAAGCCCGGTCGGTCATCATCACCGACACAAATATCTTGATCGTGCCGCTCGCTTGCGTGGCGGAGGAGAATTTGCCCTCGAGTTGGCCGGCCGTGGCGGGAGAGGCGACCGCCGGAAAC
>ORJL010195529.1_pt1 | contig 21321 bp, 18 predicted proteins | sample 1779941 | NCBI WGS metagenome assembly ORJL01 (sample SAMEA104232317, study PRJEB22302) | groundwater metagenome | biome: forest; feature: aquifer; material: groundwater | place: USA | collected 2011-08-07 | depth 5.8 m
GTCCTGCTCTCGTTTGAAGAGGCTAACCTGGCTGATGCACGACGGCGGGCCTTGGGGCTCCCCCCCCATTTCCTCCCGCCAAAGGTTTGGGAGAGCATGGTAGCATTTGATCTTATTGTCAGCAACGGCGACCCGCGCACTTCAAGGGTCGCTGACCTGGGAGCGAGACACGGCATAATCCTTTGCAGCCTCGCGAAGAAGGGCTTTCGCAATCTCTGGGGCTGCGATCTGAAATACCCATTCCCGCCTCTGAAGACCTGGCTAAGGAGCGGCTACTTTGCCGCTGTTTTCCAGGCGAGCATCTGGATTGCTTTGAAGAGGTTAAGGCTGAGCAGGCAGGACCTGTGCCGTACGCGCTACCCCGGGCATAGCTTTGATTTTATCACCTGTCTTTCCGTTATCGAGCATGTCCCTGAGCCTGACTTAGCCCTGGTAGAGATACGGAGGCTTCTCAGGCCGGGTGGGCTAGCCCTGGTTTCAACGGACTACTGGGAGACGCCCGTGGATACTTCTTCCATATCGGTATGCGGGGGGCCTGGCAGGGTTTATGATAGAGTCACTATTGATCGCGACTTGATCCAAAGGGCAAATGCCCAAGGACTTGAGCTATGCGGACCCGTGGAATTTGAAACGCGTGAGCCAGTGGTCTCGTTCTTGGGACTTCAGTACACGTTCATTTTTCTACTATTCAGGGCGGTGTAAGAGCAAGGGTCCGTCTGAGATTGTACAGGGTCTGAGACTGTGCGGATATTGATGCTGTCGCCGATTGTGCCGTGGCCCCTCGATAGTGGTGCTTACGTGCGTATCTTTCATCTCCTGCGAGGCCTCAGCGGATGCCATGACGTCACCTTCGTGGCCCCCACAACTGCGGTGGCGGAGGAGGCGGGCAGGGCTTTGCCCAAGTTCACATCCGCACAACTCGTGCTGATTGAAGTGTCCTCTTGGCGTGAGCGGGTACGGAAATGGACCAGTCTGGCATCACTGCGGCCATACCACGTGGCTCGCTTTGCCTATCCGGAAATGGCGCGAGCTGTGTCCTCCTTGGGGAAGACAAGGGAATTCGACCTAATATACGCTAACTTCATATACTCGTTGTCGTATTTGCCCAAGGGCAACACGGTACCCTTGGTACTGGACCAGCACAACGTGGACCGGGAGTTCTGGCTGCGGAGAGCACGTGCAGAACCCAACCCACTACTGAAGCTCTTCTGTATCTGGAACCTGTCAAGGACCATTACGTACGAGAATAGCGCTCTCAAGAGGTTTTGCGCTTATGTCTCTGTCTCAGACAGAGATCGGTCCCTGACCGCGTCGTATGCTGGAGCCGCTGTACCCAATTTCCTCGTTGCCCCGAATGGTGTAGACGAATGCTACTTCCAGCCTGCGCCAAGAGACGGCGGCGAGGCTGAACAGACCGAAATCTGTCTTGGGTTTATGGGCGCCATGGAACTCAAGGCCAACGAGAGGGCCGCGCGCACGCTCATCCAGGAGATACTGCCACTGGTACGCTCGAGTGTCCCTCACCGCAAGGTCCGGTGCTTGATAATTGGCCGCAGGCCTACCGCTCAGGTCCTGGATTTGGGGAGGCGGTACCCCGACGTTACGGTCACTGGCACCGTTCCGGACGTCAGGCCTCACCTTAACGCGGTCGATATTTTCGTTGCGCCCCTTATGGAGGGAGCCGGGTCCAAGCTTCGCGTGCTGGAAGCCATGGCATCCGGCCTGCCTATCGTGGCCACCGGCATGGCAGTTCAGGGCATTGATGGCATTCGCGAGCACGAAACCATGCATATTGCAGGTAGCCCTGAGCAATTCGCCAAGGCCATCGTAGGGCTTATCGAGATCCCAGACGAGAGGCGGCGGCTGGGGAGAAATGCCAGGAACCTCGTCGAAGAGCGCTACGGATGGGACCGCATTATCGCTCGGCTTGGCCGTGACCTGGAAAACATCACGCGCCGCCGGCGGAGCACGGCTTTGAGCTAGGCTGTGCTCAGCAAGGGTACCGTCCGCCGGTGAGCAGCGGCGCGCCGGTTACTGATGTTTCTGACCGGCTGGCATGGTGCCTGTTAGAACTTAAGGAGAGACGACAATGAAGGTCTTGTTAATGGATAGTCCTTATGCCGTGTTCACGGGGTACTGCGAACGGTTTTTCGCATCCGGAATGGCTTCCATCGCAGCGATCTTGAGACAGGCCGGACATGAGGTTGCTATTTTCGAGGCGGATACCTTAAGGGAATCTGATGACCTTGACTTCGGATCAGAATACCTGCGGCTTCAGGCATATATCAACGGCTTAAACAACTCCAGCCACTGGATCTGGCCGAAGATCTACCAGGTGCTGGAAGAATTTCGCCCGGACGTGGTGGGCATCACAGCAGTCACCATGAAATTCGGCTCAACAGTCAGAGTGGCGGAACTGTGCAAGGTCTACAACCCCAACATGAAAGTGATTGTAGGCGGCCCGCACGCCACCGATTGGCCCGCCATGTCACTTCAAAGCCCTGCCGTAGACTTCAACGTGGCTGGGGAGGCGGAAGAGTCGGTCTTGTCGCTGGTCCAAGCTATCGAAGCGGGGTCCGAAGATTATGAAAACATCCCCGGGCTGACTTACCGACGGAACGGTCAGACCATCCTCGGCACCCACCCCAAGCCGCCTCGCGACCTGGATATCTTTCCCTATCCGGCGCGAGACCTGCTGATGAATCCTGGCAGGTACACCTCTGAAGACATGGGATTAGTGCTGACATCTCGTGGCTGTCCCTACGATTGTGCATTCTGTTCCCACGAACGGCATGTGCGTTACAGGTCGCTGGATAATGTCATGGGTGAAATCCGGCTCTGCATCGAGCGCTACAGGACGAGGCAGTTCACTTTTAAGGATGATTCCTTTACGGTCAACCGCAAGCGGACGATGGACTTCTGTCGCAGATTGATTTCCGAAGGGCTGGGCATCAACTGGGAATGTACGACGCGGGTCAACCTGTTGGACGATGAGCTCCTGGAATTGATGGTCAAGTCTGGGCTGAACAACGTGAAGGTCGGCATCGAAACCGGCAGCGAGAGGATCCTACGGAGCATCTCCAAGAAGGCCAGTTTCGACCAGATGCGAGCGGCGGCGGCCGGGTTCAACAAGCACCACATTTTCTGGACCGGATATTTCATGTATGGGCTGCCTGATGAGACTTTTGAAGATATGCAAGCGACGTTCCGGCTCATGAAAGAGTTGACCCCCCCCCACGCCGGTTTGGGCCTGTACGCCCCTTATCCAAATACTCAACTCTGGCACGATGGGGTGAGGCTTGGGCTGATCAATCCGGACGTTGAGTTAGACCATTTCTTCAACACTAACCCCAAGGACTATTTCTTCGCGGACCCCCAGCACCGGGTTGTACAGATGTCACATGAAGAGCTAGAGGAGGCGGCGGCGTGGATGATGACCAGGTTCAACAAGCACAACACGCAGGTCAAGACCCTGCTGCGTCGAGGATGGACCCGACGTAAGCTGTACCTGCGGGACTGGCGCCTGCTGCATGGTGATGTCGTGAAGGCTTTAACCTGGCTCGGGCTTCTCGGGCGGGGCCCGGCGAGGCATAGGAGACAGCGGACCAGCGTTACTCCGCCCTAGAGACATCCTGATACCCTTGGCCGGCAAGGTGCCTTTCTACGAGGTGGCGCCGGCAACGAAGCCGCAGGTCCTCGGGCATCTATCCCGCGGGGCTGCTGGTTGTCGGCCTGTCGAGCTGCCCTCAAACGCCGGGCTCGACAGACCCTCTGCGATTCGCATTCAGAAGATGCCCATGGGGATTCGCCTCCGAAGCAAGGAACCTTTCAGGTACACGCTGGACCAGGTGGTAAGGACGTCGCCTGTTGTCTATCGGATCGGTTATTCGGATGAATCGCGCTTCAGTCAAAACCTGCCAATCGCGATGACTCAGTCCCCACCGCAGCGCTCCAGGGTTTGCCCGAGAAAACAAGATGCGCCCCAATTGGCGACCAAGGCGAAACCTTATGCTGACCAAGAGGGTGCGTGACCTTTCAAGGAAACGGAACTTCTCTCGGTAGATCGCCTCGTTGTCGATACCGCGCATTTCGCCCTGTACCTTTCCGCTCAGCCAGAATTCCCCGCCCACTTGCTCGGCCCATTCCCGGTGGTGCAGGACGCTCACCCGCTTGGTCATAACGACGCTCTTGCCGGCACACAACACCGATGCAGTCAGGTCTTTATCGATCGTGTAGGCCCGATAGCTCTCATTGAAGAAACCAACCGCACGAAGAAGGTCCATCGAAAGGACACCATGGTTACAGTTCAGCATCCCGTAAATACATATGCCTCCGGCGTACGGCTTCCACTGCTTGGGCCCCATGGTATCTTTCATTTTCAGCCCTACCATACCGATTTCCGGCCGGGCTTCCAGGATCTTGATGGCCATATCCAGGCTGCCATCGACTATTTCCGTATCATCACTCAGCCAGCACGTATACTTGCACTCTATTTGCCTCCAGACCTCATTATAAGCCCGTGAGGAGCCCAGGAGCTTGCCCTGGAATACCGGGGTGATGTTGGGAAGCGACTTCAGGTATTCAATGGTCCCATCGGTGGAACCTCCATCAATAACGATGACCTCGTGGGAGCAGGTAGTCCCTGAACTAATGGACTCCAAGGCGCGCTTGAGCAGGTGCAGCCGATTGAAGGTTGCCAGGAGGATAACCAGGTGCTTGCTCCTCGCATTCAACATAGCGCCGTACCCCAGTCTATCGCTCGGTTAACAGTCGATCCAGCATAACGTCGACCTCTGCCCGGTCTTCACGTAATTTTTGCACCTTCGCTGATAATCACTCCGCCCCAACTCCGGATTCCTGGTATTCGAAACAACAGCGTGTCGGTCGCTTGGAGCACCATTGCCCTGGCTCCTGCAGGCAGGAGGGCGAACAGATGAGGGGGAAGATAAGTGCTTAGCCTTACGGTGCTCCGCAGTCCGGCTTCGAGAAGCCAGCGCTCCAGCATCTCCGTAGTGAGCAGAGGAGCATCGCTGGCCTTTTCGTCATACAGCCTCCAGACTTTCATTGCCCAATCGAACATAAAGCGGACTGGGCTATTGTGGGGGTCTAGCGTATAAAAACGGCCGCCGGTTGCGAGCTTTTTTGAAGCATTTCTTATGGCCAGGTCCGGGCGCGGCAGATGGTGAAGTGTTCCATAGATAATACACGCAGTGAAAATCCCGTCCTTCACGGGCGGATTATGGGCATCAGCTACAACGAGGTCGATCTTTTCAGCAAGACCGAGCCGGCTAGCTTTTTGACGGGCAAGCTGAAGCATCTCCTCAGATATATCTATCGCACATGACGTGAGCCCATGCTCGGCAAAAGGAATAGATTGCCTGCCGGTGCCGCAACCCAAGTCCAAAACGAGCTCGTATGGCTTCAGGAACCGTCCCATCCAATCCAGAAACGCAATTCTGTCGAGCGCCTTGTAATAAGGGCTGTTCACCACGGTTTTCTCGTACTCGTCCGCGTCTTCTTTGAAGAAATCTATTTGCTCCGAAATACCGGCATCTGGAGATAGAGAAGCGTCGGATGTGTCCCCGAGACGCAGCCCATGCTTGACAGCGAAGGCCGCATACAGATCCATCCTCCGCAATCGGACTGGCAAGAGGTCCAGCACCCCATTGTGAATCCTGTACCAAACTCCGCAATCCTTGCACCGAACGCAGCCCTCGCACACGTCATCTTCCTTGGCCTCGTATGGTAACAGTTCCAATTCGGAAGAGCCGCAGTCCGGACAAATAAACCAACTCAGGTGGCTTCCTCTCATCGCCGTTCGCTCCAAAGAAAGGTCGCCAGTTCCTTGAGCACCGCTAGGTGCTTGCTCCGCGCATTCAACATAGCGCCGTACCCCAGTCTATCGCTCGGTCAACAGTCGATCCAGCATAACCTCGACCTCTGCCCGGTCTTTAGTGGCGAAGTACCAATCAATCGTGCGATGCAAGCCATCCATGAACTTGACTTCAGGGCTCCATCCTAGCATCCTGCAGGCCAGCGAGTTATCGGCAACCCGGTTCACCGGTCCTGTAGGCATATCGGGCTCCAATTTGATCTGGGCTCGGTGGCCCGTGTACCGCAGCACTTCTGTGACCGCATCGATAACTCGCGTGCGCTCCATGGTGCCAAGGTTAACCGCTGTCCCGTCATCGATTTTCTCAGCCGCCAAGATGGTGCCCCGAACGATGTCTCCCACGTAGGTCCAGTTGCGTATCTGCTCACCCGTTCCCCACACGACAAACGGGTCTTGTCTGACAAAAGCACGGCCTATCATGGCAATCACCGCGTGGTTCTCCACCCCACGCTCCCCATACACAGTGAAGTAGCGGCAGGAGGCCGTTTTCATTCCCCACTCGCGGCTGTACGCTTTGAGCGTCATTTCCCCCATCAGCTTAGCCCATCCATACATGTTGTCTGCATCGAAGGGCGGGCCCACCATTTCCTCAGTCAGGTAGAGAATTGCATCGGGATCGGTCTGGAGGTGGTTAGGGTAGACGCAACCTGAAGAGGCGAAGACGACTTTCTCGACGCCGGCGTCGCGACAGGCCAGGAAGACACCTCCATCCAGCGTCATGTTTGAGGCACAGGCCGCCTGATGCAGGTCGACATAGCCGCGTCCCCCGTGATCAGCCGCCAGATGGAAGACTACACTCATGCCAGCTACTGCGTCCTGAGCCACTCCCGGGACTCTGAGGTCGCCATGAATGAATTCGACCCGCCTGCGCTCGATGTGCCCCCGAATATTCTCTATCTTACCGCTGCTCAGATCATCGACCACGCGGACGTCCGCGTTAAGCTCGACCAACGAGTTCACCAGGTGCGACCCAATGAAAGATGCGCCGCCTGTAACCAGTACACTCTTCTGCGCCCAATCCATATTCTCTACCCCCGTTAGTAACCTGTTGCTGGAACAGTGCTATGTCCAGTTAGCCTAGGTGATCTCGGTCCAAGGCGCGTGGAGGCATTCCACGTCCGCATTGGGTTAGAACCTTTGCGGTTGCTGAAGCCGCTCACCCTCCTCCGGATCTATTTCTTTCAGCCACAATTCGGCACTCGCGTCACTCGGCATCCGCCAGTCGCCACGTGGTGATAGTGCCACGGAGCCGACTTTAGGCCCATCGGGAACGGCAGACCGCTTGAACTGCTGACTGAAAAAACGCCGATAAAAGATTCTCAGCCAACGCAGAATCTCTTCGTCTGTATAGTCTTCAGCAAACACTTGTTTGGCAAGATAGAAGATCTTGTGCGGCGGAAATTGGCAACGGACAACGTTAAATAAGAAAAAATCATGTAGTTCGTAGGGTCCAATAGACCTTTCCGTTATCTGTTGTAACGTATTTCCCGGACCTAACGGCAGTAGTTCGGCACTGATTGGCGTTGCGCAGATGTCATGCAAGACCGTAGAAACTTCGCCGGTGAACTCGCTCTCGGCAACCCACTCCACCAGATAGCGAACCAGTGTCTTGGGCACACCACTGTTCACGTTATACATGGACATATGGTCGCCATTATAAGTACACCACCCAAGCGCCAATTCTGAGAGATCGCCTGTGCCAATGACAAGACCATTGGTCTGATTAGCTAAATCCATCAGAACCTGGGTGCGTTCGCGCGCCTGAGCATTCTCGTACGTAACGTCATGAACCTGTTCGTCATGCCCTATATCATCAAAGTGCTGGCGGACCGAGTCTCCAATGGGTATCACCTTAAGTGCAGCACCTAGGAGATCGACTAAGCGTTCCGCGTTGTGGCGCGTCCGGCCAGTCGTACCAAACCCAGGCATCGTCACGGCCAGAATCCCGCCATGCGGCATTCCCAGAATGTTGTACGCGTGAGTGATGACAAGTAGCGCCAGCGTCGAATCCAACCCTCCCGAAACGCCAATGACCGTCGTCGGCTTGCCCATGTGTAAAAGACGTTTAGCTAGGCCGGTAGACTGGATTGCAAAAATCTCGCGGCAGTGCTTAGCTCGTTGTGTCAAGTCGGATGGCACGAATGGAGTGCGCACGATCGGGCGCCGCAGCGAGTTGGGCTCATCCCCAGAAAAAACGCGCTCTGACAAAGCAAACTCTATCGTGCGAAAAATCTTATTGGCTGGTGACATTGAAAAACTACTGTTTTTGATGCGCTCATGCACCAAGCGTTGAATATCTATGTCGGCAATCACCATTTGCGTCGCAAAGCGAAAGCGGTCAGTTTCCGCCAGAATAACGCCATTCTCGGCAATCATTGAATGTCCGCCAAAAACGAGATCCGTAGTGGACTCGCCGGGACCAGCATTAGCGTAGAGATAAGCCGCCAGGCAACGAGCAGACTGTTGCTTGACGAGTTCAAGGCGGTACTCAGATTTTCCAAGCAATTCGTCACTGGCAGAAGGATTCAGCAAGAGCGTGGCGCCTGCCAAAGCCTGATCGCCGCTAGGAGGATGGACCGTCCACAAATCCTCGCAGATCTCTATCCCAATAACACAATCGCACCAATTTGTAGCACAGAATAGCAAATCCGTTCCAAAAGGAATTTCGGTTCCACCTATTCGGACAACCGAAGATCGAACATAGTTGGCTGATGTGAACCAACGTTCTTCATAGTACTCATTTGTCGTGGGCAAATAGGTCTTGGGCACGATACCCAAGACAGCACCTCCGCTGATGAACGCGGCGCAGTTGTAGATCCTACCATCCACAACCAGCGGCAAGCCAACAACTAGGGCGATGTCAAGCTGTGCTGATTCCTCTGCTATTTGATTGAGCGCCGCTCGCGCTTCGGACAATAGCAAGGATTGGTAGAACAGGTCAGCACAAGAATAGCCAGTGATTCCCAATTCCGGCAGCAAGACAAGCTGGCATCGTTCTTGCGCTGCCGCACGCAGAACGTCGACGGTTTTCTCGACATTGTGGCCAATATCCGCCACCCGTAATGCTGGAGAAGCAACCGCTGCACGCATATAACCCAATGATCCCACAGAGGCCACGTGTGTATCCTTATGCATCTGAAGCCGGATTACTCCAAAGTTCCCGCAGACGCGCTGAATTTACCTCGTCGTTTGTACTCCGACCCAACGGGACATATCGAATGTTTGAATGGCCTGCTACTTCTTTGTCCAGGATCCGCCAAAAATCCACAACGGTGACCTGTTTCGCGTCAAAACTTGACGCTTGCAAGGCTTTGAACATCGGATCGGGCGTGGTGATCAGCACGCAATCCGCTTCCGCCAAACACTCGTCGATAGAATCGAGCACGAGCGCGTGATAAGCGAGTTCCGTCTTCGCACCTTCCGCCGCGAGCGGATCATATGCGATCACACGCGCCCCGGCGTGCGACAGTTTCTTGGCGAGCATAACACCCTGTGATTCTTCTATGACGTGCGAGAACGGCTTGTACGCCAAGCCAAGGATCGCGATCGTCGCACCTTTGGGCACAAGCGACAAAATCCGATTGGCGATGGTGTCCAGCAAGGCGCGATTCGTTTGATCAGTGATTTCCGCCAAGGCGGCACGGCTACCCAGCTCACGGGCGATGAACCCGAGCGCAACATTATCACGGGGGAAGCAAGGACCACCGTAGCCCAAGCCGCCTTTGAGATACTTGCGGCCAATGCGCTGATCAAATCCCAACGCGTTCGTCACTACGTCAATATCGCCGCCGGGGATACGTTCACACAGATCCGCCAGCATATTCGCAAACGTAATTTTAGCCGTGACAAACGTATTCAACGCAATCTTGGTGAGTTCGGCATTTTCTAAGCTCATTCGCATACACGGCGGTTGGTTAAGCATTATCTGCGAATAGCACGTTTCCAGTTCGCCACCGCACCGGTCGTCAAATTCACCGACGAGTGTGAAATCAGGATGCAAGAAATCGTGAATCACACTGCCGAGCGCAATAAACTCTGGACTGTAGCATAGTCCGAAATCCTGCCCGCACTTTTTGCCCGATTCTTTTTCCAAAATCGGTAATAATCCATGCCGCGTCGATCCGGGCAGAACTGTACTGGTCAGCACGAGGATGTGATAACTGGATTTTTGCGCGAGCGCACGACCAATAGCGCGGAAAGCCCACGCGGCATACTGAAGCGAAAACGCGCCGCGCTCATCGCTCGGCGTCGGAACAATCACAAAAGTAAGATCGGAGCTCAGAACAGCATCAGCATGGCTGAGCGTCGCACGCAAGCGTTCCTTGTTTGCGGCGATCATTTCCTCCAAATTTGTCTCTTGGACTGGCGCGTGACCCGCATTCACCGCGTCTACCGCACGCTGGCTCACATCCACCCCGATAGCGCTAAAACCGCGACTCGCAATCGCCGCCGCCATACTTGCACCCAACTTGCCTAAACCGACGACTGAATAGTTGGTGATCATGCAACAACTCCGCCTTGATCTAATTGGTGGGATTCTCGCTTCAAGCGATTAGACAGGCGCGTACCTGCTGTGCTGAATGACGGATATGCACGGGCGGGAATCCCAAAAACTTCGCACTTCTTGAATTGGAACTTGTTCAAAGGCCAAGATCGCTCTCCCTCTCCTGCCGAGTATCAATTCTCATACGCATAGGTGATAACTCGCTTGAGCTCACCGAGTTGATAGTCTGCAATCTTCTCCCGACTCCAGTTCTCGGATTGCCTTAGAAACCTTATCCACTCAACGTAATGGGGGTTTCGCAGGTCGGCGTGTACTAGCTCTCTTCTCATGACGTTAGCTGCTTGCACTAAGACCTTCACCAGACTTATGCGGGACAGATGGGGCAGATTCACGTCTCACTCGATGGAGACCCTCACCGCCTGCGTGCCCTCGGTTCGGCCATATTAGACAGTAAGAGCGTGCTCTCAATCCCTTTCTCTCCAGCGGAAGAAAACCAACTCCTTGAGCACGGCGACAAAGGTCAAGGGGCTTACCGAAGACCGCCCAACGGCCCGTTCCTTCAACTCCACGGGTATTTCCACCCAAGAAACGCCAAGCTGTTCTAACCGATAAAGTGTTTCCGCGTCTATGAACCACCCGTTAGACCTCAGGCGTAAGGATTGAGCAGTTGATGCGCGGAATACTTTGAAAGCGGAATTCGACTGCCTGACCTTCAAGCCAAGCGCGATCTTGACGAGTAAATTGTAGACTATCGATTGAAATCGCCGGTGGAGCGCTCGGGGATCCTTGGAGCGATAGCTGAGCACGCAATCGTATTTTTCTAACAAGGGTAAAGCCTCCAGAATGGCTTCAAGCGGAAAGGGGATGTCAACTGTGACCAGCCAGGCCAGGTCTTTGGTTGCCTGCTTATAGCCAAGCTTGAGCGCAGACCCGAACCCCCGGCGCTCACCTTCATGAATCGTTCTAAGGCGAGGTAGTCTGGCCGCGAATCTGTCACATATCTCGCCGGAACCATCCGTACTGCCGCTCTCAACAACGATAATCTCGTAGTTGGCAAAATGCTCAGAAAGAAACGAGTCGATATTGACGAGTGCGTTCTCCAAAGCGGTAGCTTCGTTGTAGACTGGCACAATCACGGATACCGAGAAATTCATTCCTGCGTTTTCGATGGCTGCCGGTCGGAAATATAGTTAACGAAGCTCTCCAAATTATCGAATCTTCTTCTAACTTTGGCCGGATTACCGGCCGCGATGACAAGATCGGGAACATCGCGCGTAACCACTGACCCAGCTCCTATGACGCTGTGTTGTCCAATGGTCACACCTGCAACAATCGTAGCGTTCGTCCCGATGCTGGCACCTCGCTTCACCAACGTACGGATGGGCACAACCCGCCGCCCCGTGGTGGGATACAAGTCGTTCGTAAACATAGCGCCATGCCCGATGAAGACATCATCCTCAATGGTAACCGCGTTGCAGATGAAGGAATGGCTTTCTACCAGGCAGTTTTGGCCAACGACCACCCCACGGGTGATCTCGACAAAAGGTCCAATAAAGGTATTGTCGCCAATCTGACATCCGAAGATGTTAACTAGGTCGGGATCAAAAATCCGGACGTTGTTACCCAACACGACATCCGAGTCGATCAAGCTAGCGCCCTCCCCTACTCAGCCAGTGTTTCGTAGAACTGCCTGATCTTCCCCGCCACAACCTCCAGCGTCCCCTTGGCGATTTCGGGGTAAAACGGAAGGGAAATGATACTCGTGCAGACCGACTCTGCTACTGGCATTGGGCGCGCCGTTTGAAACGCATTACGATAACCGCGCTGGTGAGTCAACGGCATGGCGTAGTATACGTTTGTCTGGATCCCCTCCTGCTCTAAGAAAAGCGCCAGCTCGTCTCGCCGGCTCGAGCACAAGGCAGAGTAAACGTGAACTACCGAGCTGACCCCCTCTCTAACCGCTTGGGGCTGCATGTAGTTGGAAGGTAAGAGGTCGCCGTAAATAGCAGCCAGTTCCCGGCGCCGAGCATTCATCTCATCCAGGTGCCTTAGTTTCACCCTCAGGATCGCTGCCTGGAGTTCGTCCAGACGGCTGTTGATACCGTCCGTGATAAATTCGTCTTTGTTGATCATGCCGTACATGCGTCGAAGCCGCACTGCCTCAGCGAATTCTGGGTTATCGGTGATTACCATTCCGCCGTCGCCAAAGGCTCCTAAGTTCTTAGTAGGATAAAAACTGAACGCAGCGACATCACCAAGAGTGCCGACGTTCTTGCCCCGCACCGAGGCTCCGTGGGCCTGGGCACAATCCTCCAGGATCCGGATGCCGGCCCCAACCATTGCTCGCAGTTTCTCGACGTCCACGGCGTTCCCGAACAAGTGAACCGGGAGGATGACCCGAGTCTTCGAGCTCAGGACTTTCTCAACTTGGTTAAGGTCCATCAAGAAAGTATCAGGCTCAATATCCGCGAAAACCGGAGTTGCCCCAGCGTGTCGAATCGCAGCCAGGGTCGGGATCGCGGTGAACGGAGTAGTGACTACCTCATCCCCGAGTTGAAGATCAAGACAGGAGAGCCCTAATATCAAAGCGTCCGTGCCACTGTTGACCCCCACGCCGTGACGCGCCCCGACATACTCGGCGAACTCCGCCTCAAACGCAGCCACGTTCTCACCTAGCACATACCGTCCCGAGCGCAAGACTCGGTGTATGGCCTCCTCGATCTCCTCGCGGTAGGCCTCGTATTGAGGAACCAGGTCACAACGCCGGATCATCAGTTGTCGCGTCTAGCTCCCCTAAAATAGGCTACGGTTGTAGACAATGCGTCGTCCTGGTCAGTCTTTTGAATCTCTCCAAGGTATGCATGTAGCCGTTGATCGCTGAAATCGGCATCGCCAATGTCAATGTGGGATATTTCAGCAGGCAATTCTTGTATCTTGTAGCTTCCCCGGCCGACAACCTCGATGAGCTTGTTAGCCAGATCCTCCAGGAACATCGCCATCCCGCTATAGTTGAATGCTGAGAAGCCGCAAAAAGGAGTTGTGCTCAACCCAAAGACTACCTCGGCCAGATCGTCCGCGTATACGAAATAACGGCGGCGGCGTCTGCCATAGACCTCAATCGACTTCCCCTCCAGCAAGTCACGGATGAACCCTCCAATAAGACCAATGTCCCTGCCAGAGGTTGGTTGGTTGACGCCGAAGCAGGCGGGAAACCGCAGGCTAGCCACGTTCAAGTTCTTGAGTTTGGCATAAACCCTATAATACGACTCAGCCGCCAGCTTGTGAATGCCCTGCACGTCTTCCGGCAGCATTGGCGTATCCTCGGTTATGGTCGCCACCGGTGGCTTCCCGTACTGTCCCCGCGAGCCCAGGAAAATAATCTTCTTGTCTGCGCCGTCCGGCACGTGCCGGATGAGATGAAGGTGCGACTCCGCATTGAGGGTGAGATCGTAAATCGGGTCCTGCAAAGCCAGGAGATGAGATGTCCAGGCCATGCAATCCACGATTACATCGCTTTGGTCAACTATTGCCGCCAGCCCGTCAACCCGGTCTATTTCCCGGTTAATTAACTTGATGTTGGCGATAATGGGGAAGAGATTCTCTTCCCGACCACCTGTTTGCTCCAGAAAGCCGTCGATCACGGTCACCGCGTAACCCGCGCCGTGGAATCTCTTGGTGACGTGGCTGCCTATAAAGCCAGCCCCACCGGCGATCAAAGCCGTGTGGCGAGTAGGATGGCTCACTGGAGAGCATCCCTTAAGTAGGTGAAGTGCTCACGGTAGGCATCTTGCGCAGTCTGATAATCGTCAATCTGGCCGATGTCAAGCCAGTACGCGGTGATCGGATACCTGCCAACTCTTGCTTTTCTGGCGAGCATGTCTTTGATCAAAGAATCGATCCCGTAATATGTGTCTGGCGGGATGAACTGCATGACAGGCGGCTTTAGAATGTAGATACCTGCCAAAATCTCCAGCTTGAAGTCGGGTTTCTCTTGCACCTCAAGGATGTAATCCCCCTCCGAAACAACCTTCCCAAAGTTGAACGGAGCCACGACTTCTTTCGTCATAACAACTAGATCCGCGTCTAAGTTCGACGCGCTTTTGAACGCCTCCGCAAAGTCCAACGTTGTCAAAATATCGCCATTCATCAACAAGAACGGCTCTGTTAGGCGGTCTCTTAATAACTGCACCGGGCCGCAGGTGCCCAAGGGCTTCTCCTCCTTGCTGAAGACGATCTCAACGCCATACTTGCTGCCATCGCCCAAGAATGCCTGAACGTAATCTGCCATGTAGTTAGTAGCAACGAAAATCTGGTCAAACCCAAACCTCTTCAAACTGAGGATCTGGATCTCCAAGACCGAGCTCTCCCCGACAGGCAAGAGGGGCTTGGGAATAATCTGCGTGAACGGACTCAACCGAGCACCGAGGCCACCAGCCAGAATAACTGCTTTCATGGGCAACTCAGGTATTATACAGGTAGTCCTTGTACTCCGGCAAGTGTTCTTCGAACCAGGCGATTGTCTCCTGCAGTCCTGTCTCCAGGCTAAACTGCGGACGCCACGAAGTCGAAGAGACCAGTTTCGAGTTATCACAGACTAGCCTCTCGACTTCGCTTCCCTCCAGGCGTATACGTTCAGTGTCCTCCGAAACGCCCAGGTCTAGATGCATCAGAGCTGCTATGGTCTTGACCAGGTCTCCCATGGAAATCTCCTGGTTCATTCCAATGTTGGTCACTTCGCCATACAACTCCTCGCAACTAGCAATGTCCATGAAGCCTTGGACGGTGTCCTTCACATAAGTTAGATCGCGGGTGGGGCGCACGTTGCCAAGCTTGATTTCGCGGTTGCCGTTCAGAGCCTGGGTTATTACGGTTGGAATGATCGCCCGCGCCGATTGGCGAGGTCCATAGGTGTTAAAAGGCCTGACAATCTTGACAGGTAAACTGTAAGAACGGAAGAAACTCATAGCAAGTTGATCGGCCCCGATCTTGGTCGCCGCATATGGGGACTGCGCATTAAGGGCGTGATGCTCATCGATGGGCGCGTACTGGGCAGTGCCGTACACTTCGCTGGTGGACGTGACCAACACCTTGTCCGTACCCAACGTCCTCGCGGCCTGTAACACGTTATATGTGCCTTCCACGTTCGTCCTGATGTAGGCCAACGGCGAAACATAAGAGTATGGAATACCAATGAGAGCTGCCAGATGAAAGACGGTGTGCACTCCCCTTAAGGCCGAGACCACGGAGTCGAAGTCGCGTATGTCGCCTGTGACAACCTCTATCTCGTTCCGATATTTAGACTTTTCTAGCCAGCCCCAATTGTTCTTTGAATTGTACCGCGTAAACGCTCTGACGGAGCAGCCAAGCTCAACGCATGCCTCGGCCAAATGCGACCCAATGAATCCAGCCGCCCCCGTTACAAGTACCTGTTCCATTAGAACTCCATGCCCCCAGCCACGCACAGGCCGTTCTTTACGACTCTCCTGAACTGTCCCAAACAGCTTTCTCTAAAAAGGTTCAACGACTCTTGCTAAACGGGTTTTCATGGCCATGGCCATCCAGCTTCAAATTACGCAGGGCTCGTTGAAAGCACTCCGGCCGGGAAGGAGTGCTCTTTACGTAAACAGCCAATTCACTGGCAAAAGGCCCGCCCGTTAGCCCATTATGGAGGCGCCAGGCGCTATCTGACTGCACCCGTTCAGACATATAGGACGCAATCGAGTAACTGTAGTCCTCCATTTCCTTTGGCCGCTGCGTTGGGTCTTTGAGTACGATGGCGGCATCGACGCATTCCTTCGTCCGTCCGTAGAGAGTTTCCTGCACCTCTCCCAGGGACAGCCCGGGGTAGTAGGCGTCCCAATATGATTTCTTGTTAGAAAAGTAATCTGGGCCCGCGTCCAGCCTCAGCCGCTGGTAAGTGTAATAGGTCAATACAGTTACGGGGCCGCCCCAGTCGGGAGAGGTGTAACTCTGCCATACGATGTTGTCAGGAAGGTCGGACAGCACTTTGGCCATCTCAAGCTGGGCCCGGCGCCAGTCGGTCTGAAACCCGTCTGCGGCTCTGGCGCGGTCCAGGCTCGCCGCTGAATGCGAAACAAACATGATTGCGCCAAACGCGAAAGTGACGACTACGCCGAGCCTCAGGAAACGGCCGGACCAGAGACTCAGCGGAGCGCCCTTGACCCACATTGGGCTGAGCGCCCCCAGGGCCGGAGCCGGAACGACATAAATGACTTCCTTAGGAACATCTGACCAGTACCCGATCGAAGTCAGGAAGAGTACAAATCCTAGCGCCCACCACACAATCATCAGTTCCATCTGCCCGACCCTGAAGTGGAGCGAAGACCCTGAAAAATGGCCCCCAACCTTCCACCTGACTAAGCGAGCGCTGAACCAGAATAGAAACACGCCGAGCAGGAAGGCGATGATCGGCTTCCCCATAAACCAGGCCACCAAGGTTGTAATCGTGCGGAGGCTGTCAAGCCGCGACAGGCCCAGAGAATAAGCGTTGGGCGATGTATAGTAGGCCTGCATATAATCCCATTTCATGAGCATCGGGAAGCCTGTCAACAAGACTGCTATGATGAGAACATTGAGCAGCGGGATAATGATCGACCGCAGAGAACGGTTCTTCCGATACGTTGCAATCAGGAAAACGAGCATCGCCGGAACACCGATGACAGCGGCGGTCACTGCAGCAGGCATCCTGGTCAAAACTCCCAGAGAAAGAAGGACCGCGAATAACCGTACCCAGGCAAGGCTGTTCCGCCCTGAGGCGTTTATCAGACAAAGTACTGCCGCAGCGATCAAAAGAGCGGATGGGAAATCTGCAAAGGCCGCCCCAATCCCCCACTGCTCGCTAACCATGCCCTCCAGGCCGGACATGACCGCCATCGACCCTATGGCATACCCGAGGTGACCGCTTCTCCGATAAACGGTCCACGCGAAAAGTGCCAGGAATAGAGCTAACGAAGGGATCGCCACGAACAGATGGGCATGGGGCGAAGACAGAAGCTCTGGAAACGCAACTAGCAGCAAGAGGCCCCGGAGAAGATGGCGATCGTTGAATTGAACGGCTTCCCACGCGGCGGACAACCTCCCGCTCTCCTCGCTCAAGTGCAGAAACATCAGGTTTTGACGCTGATGAGGAGCGGTCTCTGCCCAAAAGGGGTGCGTGTCGTAGTAAGCCTGCATGACGACGTAGGAGGCCACGCCAATAACCAATGCCATGCCAGCAGCGGCCATAACGATGCTGAATGGCGCTCGCTCTCTCATACAGCGTCTAACAACATAGAACCGGTTGTTTCTTCGCGCTCCGGCCAGACGATATCTTGGGCCACCGGGCAGGCTATCGTCAAGGCGTGTCCCGTGAGCCTATCGTCCCAGGCCCCGGCGCGACAACTCCTGGGTTGCACGTTGCCTCTGGGTGCCAGGGCGCACGAAGAGAAAGTTCTGGTTCTGATAGGAATCGCGTTGGTCGCCCAGCGGTACGAGCGCGCGGCGCGGCCGGTCTATTTCCCACACCTCATATCCGCGATCGCGGACCCAGTCCAGCACAGTCGTAATCGATAGACCCAAAGGCCGGACGTTTTTGTCAGCCAGCTCGCACATGATTCCCAGGTTACTTGCACGCTCGATCAATTCCTTGCCGCCGCGCAGCACGTGCCCCTCGAAGCCCTCGACATCGACTTTCAGGAAGTCCAGGTCGGTTAGGCTGTGTTTCCTGGCGTATTCATCCAGTGAAACACTACTGACTCTCTCCGTGCCCAACACCTGACCGCGATCGGTCTTACCCAGGCTTGTCAACCCGCTCTCCCGATTAACGAATAAATCGACCTCTCCACCCCTCTCTTGGACAGCCACATGGTTTAGTGTTACGTTCTTCGCTCCATTCATCTGAATATTGCGTAGCAGGAGTCGGTAGGTGCGGGAGCTTGGCTCGAAGGCGTGCACGGCACCGGTATCGCCTACGATGCGCGAAGCGGTCAAGGTATATCCGCCAACATTGGCGCCCACATCGAAGAACACCTCGCCCTTGTTGATTAGGGCCGCTACCACCGTAAGCTCGCATGGCTCGAATTCTACGCCAAAATAGAGGTTGCCTCCTTCCAGTTCGCAAACGTTTACCCACAGTCGCGTGTGGTCGTCGAAGCGGGCGAGCTTCGTTGCAACTCCTCCCTGTGGATACACATACCGCCGCCATCGGAGCGCCCGAGAAAGACGGCTGCGCCTTGTCACGGAATCTTCGGTCCTGAGTGCGCGATCGTAAGCCAGCCGAAGCAAAGGCCTGCAAAGAGGCTGAGCCAGAGGCACGACCTCAAAATAGGCGCGTTTTGCGAAATGTCTGAGTCTAGCCGTGGTTCCCATTCAAGGCCCGCCGCCGCGTTGACTGTTCATAAGCAATTCCCGAGCTAAAAGAGGGTCCTGACGGATAGCCCAGATTTAAGATCCAAGCCAGAAGGAGTCTTCCTATCGGGTGGGTCCATCATCTCTGTAGTCCATTCTAATTTCGGTCTGACGACCCCCGGGTAACCACCTGTAGTCCTGCCACGGACCGAGTCGCCCTCAATGTTGTCGTACACGTGAAACATTACGGCGTCGTGTACGACAACCCCCTTATGGGGTGGACGGCTGAATCCCCAGAGGGTCACTCGAACCGTAAGTAAGCCTTCGGCCAGAAAATTGCCCGGAATCCAGCAAGTGCTGCGATACAAACCGGGTTCTGGATAGCAGTTCTCCCAATCAGGGTCGATTTGAGCCGCGGAGTTAAAGAGGAGGACACCAAGCTCGTTGGCTACCTGTATGGAAGGAGTAAACCAGATGTTTGGCTTAACTACCTGGTACTCAATCTCTACCCCGATTGGCTTGCGTATATCGAAGGAATCGCGTGTTACCGCCTGTTCATCGCACGCACGAATGCGGATAAGACGGGCCACGTCATTGGCCGGGGCATTGTCAAACTGCCACTTCACTTCCCCTGTGGTATTAGTTCCCCATCTTAAGTACTTCGACACCACCTCCTCCACAACCCCATCCGCGGCGATCTTCCCCCCGTCCAAGAGAATTGCACGGTGGCACAAGCTTGAAACCGCCTGCATATTGTGGGACACAAACAGTACCGTTCTCCCATGTTTGCCCACATCCTGCATCTTGCCCAAACATTTCTTTTGGAATTCCAGATCTCCCACCGCCAGCACTTCGTCCACCAGCAGTATCTCCGGCTCCAGATGGGCAGCCACCGCGAACGCAAGGCGGAGATACATGCCGGAGGAGTAGTGCTTCACTGGCGTGTCTATGAATTTTTCCACGCCTGAAAAGGCCACAATCTCGTCAAATTTGCTCTCGATCTCTACCTTTCTCATGCCCAAGATCGCCCCATTCAGGTAAATGTTCTCCCTGCCCGTCAGTTCAGGGTGGAAGCCGGTTCCCACTTCCAGCAAAGAGCCTACCCGGCCATGCATTTCGGCATAACCTTGGGTTGGCTCAGTAATCCGGGACAGGATCTTCAGTAGCGTGCTTTTACCTGCCCCGTTGCGGCCTATGATGCCGACAACTTCTCCGCGTTTCACCTCGAAAGAGAGGCCATCGAGAGCCCAAATAGTCTCTCCGGCCCCGGTGACTGGCTGCCGGCGCAGGAAATGCATAAGGCGGCTCAATGGGGCAGTAGCAATATCGGCCAAGGAATCGCGCAAAGTCTTGTAGCGCTCTTGCTGGCCACCAATACGATATTTCTTACTAAGGCTCTCTACGCGTACTGCAATCTCACTCATAATATCTAGCTAAACCACGTCCGCGAAGGTTTTCTCTAAACGGCGGAAATACATAGCGCCGCTGACCAAGAGGAGCAGCGCCGCCAAACTTGACGCCAGGATAACGGGCTTGGGCGTATTATTAGTGCCCAGCAAGGCCCAGCGGAAGCCCTCAACCACGCCTACCATCGGATTCAAGCCGTATAAAGTACGCCATGGTTCAGGTAGGAGACTGCTGGGATAAGCTACTGGTGTGGCAAAAAGCCAAAGCTGGGTCAAGAACGGTACGACGTAGCGCACATCGCGATATTGCACGTTCAAAGTCGTGAGCCAAAGGCCCACCCCTAGCGACGTGACTAGAGCTAGCAACAGGAGAAGAGGAAGCCAGATGATATTCCAGGTGGGAAGGATGCCAAAGTACAGCATCATTCCCAGCAATACCAGAAAAGCCAATGCGAAATCGACCGCGCCCCCCGTGACACTGGCGATGGGCATGACGAGGCGAGGGAAATACACTTTCTTGACCAGGTTTGCGCTGTTTACCAGGCTATCAGAGGACTGGGCCAGTCCATGGGCGAAGAAAGTCCACGGCACCAGCGCCGCGTAACTGAAGATCGGGTAGGGTATACCATCCGACGGGACCCCGGCAAGCCGGCCAAAGAAGAGACTAAATACAATCATGGTAAAGAAGGGCTGGATGATGGCCCATGCCGCGCCCAGTGCAGTCTGTTTGTAACGGACCTTGACGTCGCGCCAGGTCAGGAAGTAAAGCAGCTCACGATACTCCCACAGCTCGCGAAGCTTGAGCGAGACCCATCCACTGGTGGGCCGAATCATCGTTACTTTGACATTAGAAGTCAAGCTGATTGTCTCCTCGTGAGGCAACCGTCCAACTCATAGGTCTACTTGGCCCCTTGCGGAATTGCAGAGGCACACAACCAACGCAGCGCCAGGAATCTGCCTTGCCACAGATCACAAGCTGAGGGCCACCGGTGCGTGTCAGGTCCAGTTCACCCCGCGCCACGTCGTACTCGAGGTAGAGTAACTGGCGAGTTGGCTTAGATAAAGTGGCACTGTTCGAGGCCGTATTGGTATGAGCCCAGGTAATGCTTGCTGCTATTGGTTTGTCCCGGTTTCCGAAACGGTCCCACACCACCCAAAGCTCATACCCTGCA
>ORJL010373214.1_pt1 | contig 21318 bp, 25 predicted proteins | sample 1779941 | NCBI WGS metagenome assembly ORJL01 (sample SAMEA104232317, study PRJEB22302) | groundwater metagenome | biome: forest; feature: aquifer; material: groundwater | place: USA | collected 2011-08-07 | depth 5.8 m
CATCTTCTGCAGTTTCTTTGGCGAAATTGCTGGTAGAAATGTATTTCCTTTAGTTAGTTTCCACATAATAATCACCTCAAACAGAGGGAAAGAAGAACAACTATATAAAAGTTCCTAAATTAAAGAGATATGCTATTAGAACTACAAATTTTATAGGGATATACCTCCACTTCAGGTCAACTGAATATGATTCTATTATTGGGGAAGTAAAATCCCTGTTTGGACCTTATCTTTCAATAAAGATATCAGAGTCATTTATTAGGTGTTTAGAAATCTTTAAGCAAAGTGGACTTGTATCAGACAACGAGGAAAAGCTACTTGTTACTTATTTTCTAAGGTGTATTAATAAACAATCTTCTTCTGTGAAGACTTTTAGTGAATTAATTAATCACATTAGAGATGCTATTCTATCAGAATTTGAATTAATTTTTGAGAAAAGTGCATATTACAATCTTGAAGATATTAAGAAAGAACATGTTATCCCATCAGTAATTTCTGTAAAACTTATCTATGGTTTTCCTCAATACACTTTTTCTACATTAAAATATCTTGATGGAAAATCCTTATTTATAATGTTAGATGAATTAGAATTTTTGGATGATTATCAGTTAAGTTATATTGGCAAGCTAATCAAAGACAGTGATGAAACTCCAGTTATTTTTAAAATAGGATCAAGAAATATGCCAGCCATTATTCCAGTCGGTTCCAGCAACCAAGTACTTCAAGAAACTGACGATTTTAGAAGAATAGACATCACAGATTCCTTAAACGCCGCACATGGCGGCAAAAAAACTGATTATAGCAATCTAATAAAGAGTATATTGAATAAGAGACTAGAAAAAAGCGACTATTTTGAATCACTCGGCATTGAGGATGTAGGCCAATTATTTCCTCCGATATTAATAGAAGATGAAGCAGTATCACTTGTTAAGGGTAGGGACAATCATTGGGAATTATTTCGCAACTATCTAAAAAATGAGGAATCTAGGGAGCAAGATGAAATTAAAAAAATAGTAGATTTTCTTAAGTACCCACAAAACCCCATCATAGAAAAGCTAAATATGTTACTTTACTACAGAGGGTTTCAACCAGAGGAAATTAAAAATTTATATTTGGGCTATTTGGAAAATATAAGTGAAATGTACAAGACTTTATATAAAAAAAATTCTTTAAATCTTTTATTTCAGCTATGTAGTGATTATAAAAGTGAAAAAAAATATATAGGAATTGATGTATTTATACATCTCTCTTCAGGGGTTATAAGAAATGCTATAGAACTATGCAATAGTGCATTAAATACGGCCTATAATTATGGATACGTCCCAAAAAAAGATCACCCGATAGGTGTGGAATTTCAAGACCGAGGGGTCAAAAATTATTCTAAGCTCCAATTTGATAGGATGCAAAGAATAAAAAAAGGAGCTGGAATGGATGTACAAGAACTAATCAAAGAGATTGGTTCAATTTTTAGAATGATACATTTAGATAGATATTTAGTAGAACCAGAACCGACTCATTTTGAAATTAATTATTCAGAATTAAAAGATAACTCAAAAGACATTTTTGATGCTGCAATTGCTTATTCTTGCCTTCAAGAAAAAAAACCTATGGAACCTAAAAATAAGTACGACATAAAAAATAGAGATTTTATATTGAATCGTATATTTGCGCCTTGGTTTAAGATATCTTACAGGGTTAGAGGTCGCACTTTTATTACGGCAGATCAAATTACTAGACTTATAGACGGTGACCAAAAGAAAAAAGAAGAGGTTAGAAAGGAAATAATAATTAATAATATCAAAAAAAACCCTGAAATTTTTAGTCAAAAGAATTTGAAATATTACCTTGAAAAGGGAAAAAATGAAATTGATTGAAAACTTTTCTATTGTGGATTTTGAAGAGTTCTCAGAAGAGAGAATATGGGATATTTTTATTACTTGTGGAAGTTTTGAAGATAGATGTACGCGTTTTTCTAACCTCCTAAAATCGGACAGTGCTTCAATAACCCATTCAATAATTTTTAATTATAGAGAAGAAGATAAGACTAATAAGAAAACCAATAATATTAAAAAAATAATTGCCAATTTATCAGAGATATCTAAAAATATTTTAATTTTTAATCCAGGTAGTGTTTCAAAACCATCAGAAGGTATTAAAGAATTTCTAAATTTTCTAAAGGATAATTCAATTGAGATGAATGACAAAAAAATTGTTGTTGATATATGTACATTCACAAAACCCTATCTTTTTGTTTTGTTTAAAGTATTTAAAGAAGTTTTTCAAATTAGTGAAGTAGATATAGTTTACACTGAACCTGTATCTTACAAAAATAAGGATGAAATCAATGACGAAATTGTTATGACTGAGGGTTTAGACCGAATCCAATCAATACCAGGCTTTAGGGGAAGCCCTATTGAGACTCAAAACGCCCTAATAGTCATATTAGGATTTGAAGGAAAAAGGTCTTTAGAAGTATTTGAAGAGGTTGAGCCTAATATCACTTTCGCTATCAATGGTTTTCCTTCATATAAAGCCGGTTGGAACCAGATTAGCTTAAGTAAAAATACTCAATTTTTAGACTTATCTGGGGCACACGAGCATCTATTTTTTACCCCAGCAAACAATCCTTTTGAAACCAGAAACTTGATACATCACATAGTTAATGAACTTCCAGAAAGTAAAAATAAAAATATTATTATTGCCCCCTTAGGTAGCAAAATGCAAGCATTTGGTGTGTTGCTTTTTGCATTAAATTTTAAAAATATTTCAGTGGTTTACCCCTTCCCATCGTCCTATAAAACAGATAGGTCAGATGGGGCAGATAAAACTTGGATTTTTAGGACAAGCCTTTAATAGCTAGTTTAGCTAGAATTTTTTTCGAGCGGGTTTTCTTTTTTATTACATCATGCTCCCAAATACGAATAATTTTCCAACCTTCTTTTTTTAATAATTTATTTACTTCTTTTGCTCTTTTAACATTTCTTTTGATTTTTGGCAACCAATATTTTTTATTGGACTTGGGAGCTGTATAACATTTAGGGCATTTATGCCAAAAGCATCCATCAACAAATATCGCAATCTTTTTTTTCTTGCTGGCAAAATCTGGGTTTCCATATATTTTTTTGGGTTGATATGTAAAATGCCTGCCTGCAAGGGCATTTCTTAGAGCTAGCTCCGCAACAGTTTTATTTGAGCGGATTTTTGACATTATTTGGCTTCTTGTTTCTTTGCTGAATGTGTCTGACATGTTGAACCAATATTAACATGAATTTATTGATTTAGAAGCTTTTGATAATCTCATTCCCCAAAGCTTCCGCCAACAATGGCGGCACAACATTAGCCAATTGTTGCTGTTGCGAGCTTATCCCCCCTTTAAAAATAAAGGAATCATTAAATGATTGCAACCGTGCAGCTTCTCTTACTGATAAACCCCTGTTTTCAAAAGGATGAATCAACATGGCTTTTCTAAAATTGGCAATGGTATTTGCAGGCTGAACTGGGTCTAATCTCTTATATAGATAGCTATGACCTCCAAAATTTCTTACGCAATTTGATTTAAGATTATCCGGAAGGGCGCTCCAATTTTTTCCGGCAGGTATTTTGGAATATCTTTCGATAATCAATTTGCTACTTTTTGTTATTATATGATTATATACCCTTTTTGATCTACCCCTCATTTTCTGCTGATATTTGTTGCTTGGTTTTTTCGCATATTTGCAAATTTGGTAGCCTTCTGTTTGATTGTCGATTTCTGGCAAATCCCCCAAAGCTTCTTCTACTGTGATATGGGGTTTGCTCTCAGTTCCAAATTTCTTTTTTGGGGGGTGTATTGTATACCCATCTCGGTTTCCAATAAAAAAAACCCTTCTCCTTTTTTGAGGCACCCCGTAATCAGCAGCAGAAAGTGGAGCAAACTCTACAGAATACCCCTGTTTTCTCATATTTTGTACGATTGATTCTGTAAAAGAGCCATTGTTCATATTAATTAGCCCCTCTACATTCTCCATTATAAACCACTTAGGCCTAATTTCCTTAACCAACCTGATAAACTCAAAAACTAGCTCATTTTTTGGATTATCTGCCGTCCTTGTTTTGTTATTCGCCAAGGAGAACCCTTGGCAGGCAGGACCGCCTACCACAACATCAATTTTTTTTGTTCCACAAATCTGGAATATATCCTCGGCTGTCAAATTGCGAATGTCTTTCAGTATATGAGGTACTTCAGGGAAGTTTTTTTTGAATGTTTCCCTACAATCTATGTCAATATCATTTGCAGCAAGAATATCAAAGCCTGCTTTCTTGAAGCCCAAACTCATTCCTCCAGCTCCTGCAAAAAAATCAATTAATGATGGTTTATCGGTCATGGCTAACCTCTTTTAGTTAATTTATTTCTTCTTATCAAAAAATTCCCTAATTATTCGCCTAACAGCATCAGCTTTATTTTTAATCTCATGTTCTGCTTTGAAAACTTCTATATGCTTATTCTCAGTAGAATCGAAATTTATAGTAATTTGTGGCATCTTACTATAAAATATAGTTATTTACTATATAAATGTTTGTATTAATTTTCAGCCCTAATCCTCATAATTCCTTTACTTCATCCTCAAACTCGACATATTCCTCTCTGTCAAGATTAAAATACCTGCCAGATTCTTCCATTATTTCTTCCACTAGTGCCAACATTGTTTCCAGAAGCTCTGCCCTGTCTTCTGAAATGCCTTCATCAGATTGCTCAATTTCATCAATTCCTGTCTGATAATAAATGTCTTTCTTCACTTCTTCTGGAAGCTTATTCAGCTTTTTTATTGTGTCGCTTGTTAGCATATCAATCTCTTCCAAATCTTCCTGCAATGATGTAAAGGCGTTGGTAATTTTCAGGTAAGCATTTCTGTCATTGCCTTTATATTTTGAGGCATCAGAAATTTTAAGAATTTTATCCAACTCTTTCTGAATGCCTTTTGTAGATTCAAATTTGGAGAATTTCTTAGCCAATACATTTATCTTTTTCAGATTATTAACTGCGTTCTTAGCAAGCTTTGAATAATCAATTTTCTTTCTCATTGGCGTTCAAGTTTTGCCTGTCTTTCTGTCTTTTCTTCCTTAACTGGTTTGCCTTTGCCCCAGCCAGAATAATACATAACCGATTTTTCCTTTCTTACTCTAAAAATTGGCTTCTTTTTCTTCTTGGCTTTCTCTTTGTTTACTTCTTCATCCAAAATTTTAAGCAAGCGTGTGTCCATTTTATTATCAGTATAAAGCAAGCATACTTCTATAAATAATTTTGCACAAAAATCTTAATCGTCCGTAGCCCCCGATTCTGTTTCAGTTCATCGTTTCGTAAAGCCCCCGATTACGTTAATTATAATAAAAAATTTTGTTTAATCTTTGTTATGTGACAATAAGAATTATTTTACATTTTTTCTTTTCTTATGAGATTAAACGAAGGCAGCAACTAAAAGAATTTACGGTTTACCGGCAACTTTATCGACGGCAACTCAAAAATTGATTTTAACAACTATTAAACGCAGTTTTAATTGCTGTTTAATAGATTGTTATACATGTTAAAGCGAAATTTTTATATACATGCAGTTATTTCCTTTGCTTTATGGAAGATATACAGATTTACCTCAATAAACTATCAGAAGAGCTAAGGCTAAGGAAGCATTCCAGGCAAACAGAAAACTCCTATACTCTTATTGTGAAGAAATTTATTGAATCTGATTTGCAACCAAGAGAATTTCTGCTGAAATATACTGACAAGAGCAGGTCAAGCATCAGGTCTGTTTATTTTGCATTGAAATTCTTTCATGAGAATGTTTTGGGCAGAAAAATTGATGAGAATGTCCCTCTTGCCAAGAATAAGGGAAAGCTGCCTATTGTGTTGAACAAGGAAGAAATAAAGAAAATGTTTGAATCAACGCTAAATCTAAAGCACAGGCTGGTTCTGATGCTGCTGTACTATACCGGCATGAGGCTTAATGAAGCAGTCAACCTGAAATGGCAGGACATGGATTTTGAACGAGGCACAATTCATTTGAAGATCGCGAAAGGGGAAAAAGAGCGAATAATCTTCCTGCATGAAAATCTTAAAAGATTCATAGAGTATTTTAGCTTAAAAAAAGAGGGGCTTGTGTTTACATCTAATTTTGGTAAAAAATATGATGAGAGATCAATTCAGATGATTGTGAAAAATTCAGCAAAAAGGGGGGGTATAGAAAAAAGAGTCACCCCTCACTCTTTAAGGCACAGCTTTGCAACGCACCTGCTTGAAGGGGGCGCTGATATAAGGCACATCCAGAAACTGCTGGGGCATTCTAACTTACAGACGACTCAAATTTATACGCATGTAGCGAATAAAGATATAAAGAAGCTGGCTAATCTTTTATAAGATGATACTCGGAATAACTGGCAATATCGGCTCAGGAAAGACGACAGCAGCAAAGATGTTTGAAAAGCGAGGATACATCAGAATTGATGCTGACAAAATAGCGCATAGACTGATAAAAAATGATTCCGAGACTTACAGGAGAATTGTAAACGGGTTTGGAAACGGGATTCTCGACAGGAATAAAAACATTGACAGGGAAAAGCTCGGAGAAATTGTTTTTGGTGATGGGCTAAAGCTGAAAAAATTAAATTCAATAACTCATCCTGCAATTATAAATGAAATAAAAAACAAAATTAATGAAATGAGTGACAAGGATGAAAAAATAATAATCGATGCCCCGCTACTTATTGAAACAGACGCTAAAAAATTAGCTGACAAGATACTTGTGGTCAAAGCAGATACTGGAAAAATAATAGAAAGAAACAAAAGATTTTCAGAAGAGCAGATAGAAAGGATTTTAAAGCGGCAAATGCCTCTTGGAAAGAAGCTAAAGCACGCGGACTTTGTGATTGATAACGGTAAGGATTTAAAATATCTTGAAGGCCAGGTTGCAGAAATTATTGAAGTATTGAATAAATAAAAAATGAAAACCGCAGTCTATCCCGGAACATTTGACCCTGTAACAAACGGCCACATTGACATAATAGAAAGAGCTTTAAAATTGTTTGACAAGCTCTATGTTGTTGTGGCTGATAACCCCCAAAAGAAATCAACCTTTACTTCAAAAGAAAGGGTTGAGATGCTGAAAGAGACGCTTAAAGATCACAAAGGAAATGTGGAAGTTGAGTATTTTGACGGGTTGCTATTAAATTATGTTAAAAATAAAAAATCAAATGTAATTGTTAGGGGATTAAGGGCAATTTCTGATTTTGAATATGAATTCCAAAGGGCGCAGTTTAATAGGGAATTTGAGAAGGATATTGAAACAATCTTTATCATGACAAAGGATGATTACGCATTTTTAAGCTCAAGCATAATAAAAGAAATTGCGATGTTCAACGGGCCTGTAAAAGGGTTTGTGCCAGAGATTGTTGAGAAAAAATTAAGGGAGAAGTTTAGGAAATAATCAACTTTCAAAAATCAAAAAATTTTTACTGATAAAACTTGCTCAAATCCTCTTCATGGATTCTTCTTCTCGGCTCTTTTTCAAGAATTGTCCTTTGCTTTACCAGCCTTGCTGTGTATCCTGCAATTATGTTTCTCAGCTTTGCTGAGCCAACATTTGTGTATCTTTCAACAAATGCCTTGTTCTTGCCAAACTCAGAAGTAAATTCCTGCGCATGCTCTTTAATGAGCTTTTTTGCAATTCTTTTGACCAATAATGTTTTGATTCTTCCCATTTTTATTCCAGCCTGGTCTGGTCAAACGGCTTTGTGGGAGCGTTTCTTCTCAAAGTGCCCGGCATAGGCCTTTTGACAGAAATAGGTATAAGCCCCTGCTTGAATTCAAGCTTTGCAATCTCTACAGGGTTGTAGCCCATCTTCTTCAGGTCTTCATCGTTAAGCTTGACCATGAACGGCGCACCCTGGGAAATCTGCAGCGCTCTTGCGCCTACTATCCTTGCATGCTCGTATTTTGTGAATTCTTCCATTTTTAATTGTTACTCGTCGTCGCTATCGTCATCTCCACCAAAATCATCATCATCGAAAAAGGTCTTCATTGTCGTTCACCCCATCAATTGATAATCTTCTATAAAGGCTCGTCATCATCTATGAAACTTTCACCGCAGGAAGGGCATTCAACTTCCCCTTCCTCTATTATAGTGCCACAGCCCGGGCATTCCCTTTGCTCTTCGTTGTCCATTTGGTCACCTCAGACAGAAAAAGCCGTATGTGGCTTGAAAGTCTGGTTTGAGACTTCAGTTTAGTATTTAAATCTATCGATAAAACAAGGTAGAATAACAGGCCAATATTAAGCTGATTTTTTCTTCAGCGCAGCAACCCTTGATTTTACTTTCTTGGCTGCAGAACTCTTGCTTTTTGAGCTGAGAAAGTCGTTTGCAAGCTTTTTATCCCCTACAACTTCATTAATCCAAGTGCTGAAATCATTCTTTTCGCTGTTTACATGATGCTGGAAAGCTTCATCGCTGATTTCAGAAAGATAATTTGCCAGCTCTTCAATGTTTTTTAGTACAGGGCCGTTGTTGACCCAGAAGCACTGCCAATAATCGACGTCTCTCAAATAACTTTTTGCCTCTTCTTTTGTAACCATCTTACATCAGCTCCTTGACAAGCCTTCTTAGAACCGCAATTTGGGTTTCCATCCTGTTCCTTGCTCTTGAGATATCTTCTGCAAGGCTGTGGTCGTAAAATACATCTTTTACCCAGTTGCTGAAATCATTCTTGAACTCATTGGCATGATGGCTGTATATCTCTTCTGTCATTGTCTCAAGCGCGTCTGCCAGCTCAATTATATTTTTCAGCTTTCTTCCGTCAGCAACAACGAAATGGTGCTCAATAGGAGCCTCACCAAGAACTTTCTTTTTTATTATGACTTCAAGAGACTGCAGCTTCTTTTTAGAGCCGGATTTTAGGGCGCTTTCAAGAGTACTTCTGGAAGACTTACCTCTTTTTTTTGACACGCTATCACCTATTGGACATTATTTTTTGGGGTGTATTTATAGTTTTCGGTGAAAAAGAGATTTTTTGCAGAACTTCTGAAAATTCAGTTGTTGGTGATTATGATAAAAAATATTAGCCCTTATATGCTATCGGGATAACTAAGCTCTCAATAGACCATCCCCTCATTGAATCGTACATGACTTTGTGATTATTGCGGTTAATCTCATATAACACAGAAATTGTCGGTTTCAAGAAATCCGCAATTGTTTTCAGCCTTTGAAAATGCTTTGTATTGAAATCAGAGTCAGAATCAAAACTGAACCTTCCTTTGTAATTAAACCCCAGCAGGGCACTATTGAGAAGACTGGCTCTTTCTTCCTCACGCGCCTCAGGCTCTTCGTGGATATAGTTTAACATCCTCTCAGGGGTTTCTGCATTGTTTAACCTCTGAAACAATCCCATTCCCTGAGCCGGAAATTCCAGATGGTAATAACTAGGATGTTTCTCCTCCGGAGACCAAGTTGTTGGATAATCTGCTTTAAAAGGCTGCCCTTCTAGTTTTCCCTCGATGCTAAGGCCAGCAGGAAACCACCCAATACATTGTGAGATATATGTTGGAAATTTGTCTCTTGTGTCGGTCGGGAAATGATTGGTGCGAAAAGACAATACGGGCACAACATAAGGTGGCTTTAGATTCTGGTTTTTTTTACTCATCATTACTAGGAAGTAGATAAGCATATAAAAACTTTTCTAAGGAGTAAAATTACTGAATTTTTATTTCACTCAGCTTATTCGCCTTTATCCTGAAATCATTCAGTATGTTCATGTAAGTTATGAATGCTTCATATGGGCTGTCGTATGGATTAAAATATTTATGGACATCGCCGTCATTGAACCATTTTGTGCACATGTAATAGAAATGGTCGCTGGTCTGCAGCTTCCTCCATTCGTCAATTAGGATTGGGTTCTTTGATAATTTCACATGCGGCTCCAAAAGGTAAATCTCCTTAATGGCTTCCTGCTGCATCTTGTTGCCGAGCCATGCGCTTAAGTCCCTCTCGACATCAGCCCAGCTTACAAAGTTATGGAAGTCGAGCTCTGCAACCGGCTCGTATTTTTTTATCGCTTCAGATGGCGTTACAAAATCATTGTCCTTGTGCTTCAGGATTTCATTTGGGAGATGCTTTAGAAATTCAAAAATTCCTTTGTCTTCCCACTGATGCTCTCCGAATGTTTCGTAGTCCATGAAAAGATTGATGATATTGCCGTTTCCGTTAACCTTATTTACCCAGCCCGCAAACTTAGGCGCTGTCAGGGGAAATTCCTTCCAGCTTTTTTCGCCAAAGCGGAATGCAATGTCATCGGATAACCTGTAATTTTTTAATAACAGCTTTATATTTGCAGAGCCTTTTGGCCGGTACATAAAATTCGGGCTTCTCCATCCAAGAATGTGGTCAGCGCCTTCTGCAAGAATGCCTTTGTAGCCCATTTTTTCCACAAAGCCTGCAAGCTCGTTATTATAAACCAATTCCGTGTTCCTGAAAACATTTGGCTTGTAGCTGAACAGCTGCCTTATTTTCTTGCTGTGCATTTCTACCTGCTCTTTGAATTCTTCTTTTGAATACAGAAATGACAAGGTATGGTAATAAGTCTCATCAAGAAACTCAACGCATCCTGTCCCCGCCAATGCCTTGAAACTGTCAATCACTTCAGGCGCAGACTTTTCCAATTGCTCCAAAACAATCCCGCTCATGCTGTAGGAAACTTTGAATTTGCCGTCAGTTTTGTTTATTAAATCTAGAATTATTTTATTAGTTGGAAGATAAGACTTGCGCGCTACTTTCTTTATAATCGCTTCATTCTTCTGGTCGTCAAAGTAATTGCCGTGCTTTCCAATCTCAAAGACAGAGTAATGCCTAAGCCTAGGGGGCTGATGCAGTTGGAAATAAAAGCAGACGCTTACCATTTTTGTTTTGGGTTTTTATTATTTTATTTTTATAATTTTTTATATAATTATCATTTTTAAAATATTTTATTGGATTATTTTTAATGTTAATCGTTATTGGACCGGTTTTCTAATTTGTTATTTACTTTCACTTTCCTAACACATTAGACTTCTTGGCGTTTAATAATTTTTAATAATAATCTCCCAACGTAACCCTAAAATAATAAATATCTAATTTCTCCTGATAACCTCATTATAAACATCAACGCATTTCTGCGCAGGAATATCCCAGCTGAATTTGCTGGCTTCAAAGTAGGCGTTTTCCTTCAAAGTGTCCTGGAGCGTCTGGTACTTCAAAACCGATATTATCTTGCTGCTTAACTCATTTATGTCCCAGAAGTCAACCTTAAGGCAGTGCTTGACCACTTCTGAGACTCCGCTTTGTTTGGAAACAATTGCAGCTGTCTTGTTTTTCATGGCTTCAAGCGCAGTCAATCCAAACGGCTCTGAGACAGATGGCATGACGTAGATATCTGCCATTCTGTAGGCTCTTTCCACATCTTCAGGATTTAAAAATCCTGCAAACAGGACATTGCTTGCGATTCCCATCTCAGCGGCTTTCTCGATTATGAAGCTTTCCATGTCGCCTGAGCCTGCAATGACAAACTTGACGTCTTTTTCCTTTTCCAGGACTTTTTTTGCGGCATAAAGGAAATAATCAGGGCCTTTCTGCAAGGTCAATCTTCCCAAAAATAAAACTACCTTGTCCGTATTGTTTATTTCAAATTTTTCTTCATTATAATGCTCGGAAAAATCAACGGCGTTATGGACTACTTTTATTTTTTCTTCCGGAACGCTGTAATGATCCATTATTTTGTTTTTTGTGAAATTGCTGACTGCAATGACTTTGTCTGCATTGTGCATGCCTCTTCTTTCAACATCATAGACGTGCTGGTTAACCTGATGGCCGCCTGTCCTGTCGTGCTCTGTTGCGTGGACGTGCAAAACCAACGGCCTGTTTTTCTTTTTCTTTGCCTTTATTCCCGCTTCAAATGTCATCCAGTCATGGCAGTGGATAACGTCAAAATCCTCTTCTTCTGCAATCTTTTCTGCTGCAAGGGTGTACCTGTAAACTTCGTCAAACAAAGTCGAGCCGTAGATTTTTGAGAGCCGGGCAGGCAGCCTGCTGACTGAATGCGAATACGATTCTGAAGTCATGTATGGCTGAATGGCTGATTTTATTTTTTTTATTTTAAGATTTTTTATATTGTTCGCTGAAATTATTTTTAGGAAATCCGCATCGCTTTCGCTTGAATAAGGAAGGACTAAAGTTATCTCAACTCCTTTTCTGCTCAGGCCTTTGGTTAACCCATAGCATGCAGTTCCCAATCCCCCGCTGCTCATAGGAGGGAATTCCCAGCCAAACATGAGGACTTTCATTGGAATCCCCCCCCATGTATGCGGATAATCTTGTTGTCAGACAGATGCAAATCTTTCCTGAAATTTCTCCTGAGATGGTCTTTGCCGAATGCAGTCAGCTCAAAAACTCTCACATAAGCAGAACTAAATGCTTCGCGAACCCAGCCTTTCCCGACAAGATATGTTAAATGCCGCTCGACTGTCTTCCAGTTGATTGATGTTTCACCGGAAATCTGGTTGATTGTTTTTTGGCCTTGGGCAAGGCAGACAAGAATGGAGTTTCGTATCTCAATGAATGGTCTTTTTACTCCAACACCTACACTATTAATTACTGCCACCTTTTTATTATAATATGCCTATGCTCCCACTATTCTAGTTAGAACATGGATGCATGTTGTATATATAGTTTGTGGATTGGAGAACTTGGAAATCAATGGTTAATGAACTGAAAACAGAATTAGCGGGAGAGAATTAAGATTTTTCTTTTTATTGAGCTTTGCCTCAAAAGTCAGTTTTGCCATCAATTCGCGAAGCTTATAACTTTTTAGATGTAACATTTTTCGGAGTTCCAGAGAGAAAAATGTAATAGGCTTCAAACATTGCAGCTGAGCCGATGGCAAAACTTGAAACTAAAGAGACTTTTGAGGCAAAGCCTTTTTATTGTGTTTTTGCGAATTCTTATTTTTTAGTAGTATCAAAGATTTATATAAAGATAAAGTAATTTTTGAGATAATGGATAAAAAAGCGGATATTTTGCTTGAAGTCTCATGGGAAGTGTGCAATAAAGTCGGCGGCATATATACGGTTGTCATGTCAAAAGCCGCAAAGATGGTTGAAGAGTACCACGAAAACTATTATCTTATAGGCCCGTACTTTGCTTCAAAAGCAATCGGCCAGTTCCAGGAAGAAGTGCCCAATGAATTCTGCAAAGCCCAATTTGAAGAGCTGAAAAAGATTGGAATAATCTGCCACTACGGCAAATGGATTATTGAAGGGAGCCCAAATGTAATCCTTGTTGATTTTGTGAATTACCGAAGCAAGTCTAATGACATCAAGAAAGAACTGTGGGACTGGTTTAAAATAGATTCCCTTAGGGCTCCTGGAGATTATGATGAGCCTGTTGCATGGTCGTATTGCGTTGGAATGCTGATTGAAAAATTATCCGGCTCAAGCAAAGACAAGAAAATGGCCGCACAATTCCATGAATGGCTTTCCGGGACTGCATTGCTCTATCTCAGAAGAAAAAATGCAAAAGTTGCTTCAATATTCACGACACATGCAACTGCGCTGGGAAGAACTTTGGCAAGCGCAGATGTAGACATCTACAATCTTTGGGACAAGATGAATCCTGATGAAGAGGCATACAAGTACGGGATTGAGGCAAAGCATCTCGTTGAAAAAAATTCTGCAACAAGCGCTGATGTTTTCACAACTGTAAGCGAGATAACCGGAATGGAAGCGTCTTATTTTTTAAAAAGAAAGCCTGACATTTTGCTTCCCAACGGGCTGGACATCAGCAAATTCCCTAGCTTTGAAGAAGTTGTGATAAAACACCAGCTGCAGAGAGACAGGATACGTGAATTCATGCTGTATTACTTCTTTCCTTACTACACCTTTGACCCAAAAGAGACTCTGATTTATTTTCTTGCAGGAAGGTACGAATTTCATGACAAGGGAATTGATATTTACATAAAGGCTCTCGGGAAGATGAATGAAAGAATGAAGCAGGAAAAAAGCAGGAAAACAATAATTGCTTTCATCTGGGTTCCTGCGAACTTCAGGAGCGTGAAGACAGAGCTGCTTGAAAACAAGACGCTTTTCCAGGACATAAAGGACGCTCTCGAAGAGACAAAAGGAGACGTAGAAAAAAACATAATATATTCCCTTGTTTCCGGAAAAAAGATAGCAAAAGAAACCTTGTTTGATGATGATTTCCTGACGGAAATGAAGATAAGAGTTGCAAGGTTCGTCAAGAAAGGAAAGCCTCCTGTAATCACGCACGACATGTACGATAACAACGATATAATCCTCAGAAGCATAGCTGCTGCGGGGCTTAACAACAGCGAAGATGATCCTGTGAAAATTATTTTTTATCCTATTTACCTGAGCGGAGCGGACGGAATACTCAACCTAAATTATTATGAGGCGATGCAGGGGGCGCATCTTGGAATTTTCCCAAGCTATTACGAGCCCTGGGGATACACTCCATTGGAAGCGGGGGCTTTGGGAGTCGCTTCTGTCACGACAGACTTGGCAGGATTCGGAAGATACTTTTCTTCAGAATGCGCTCAAAGCGAAACGCCCGGCATCTGGGTGCTTAACAGGTTCAATAAAAAAGACGATGATGTTGTAAGCCAGCTGGTTGACGTAATGCTAAAATTCGCAAATTTCCCGAAAGAGGACAGGATAGCTAACAAGCTTCAGGCAAGAAAGACTGCCTCAATGGCCGACTGGAAAATTTTTGTCAAAAATTATATCAACGCGCATAATCTTGCTGTTGAGAAAGCGAACAAGTGATTTGATTTTTAAATAGTATTCAAAAAAATTCATCAAAATAAAAAATTAGTTCAATAACAATTTAAAATTTTTAGGGGAGGGTAGTATCTGACTGCACTTTAATTGTTAGTTTTGCCCTCCACCCACCGCATGAAGCGGAATGATAAAGTGCAGATAATCGTATTGCTCATTAACTTGCAATTCCACAAGGGGGTGGGGAACAACTCTGGAACAGGAAGAGCGGGAATCGAGTATTCCCCCCTAAGATTTTATTTTTCCGTAATGGAATTTTTCATAGTTATTTTATTTAAAAATGCATAATTTAAAATCAAATCAAACATGGAAATCACCCATAATCTCGGCGCATTAAGGATTAAGAAAAACTCAAATGAAAACGCTGGCTTCCTGCTGACAAACAAAAACGGGAGCTACTGCAGCTTTTTCAGCGAGCCTTCATCGAGGTATCAGGGCTTGTTTTACTTTGACGCAAAAACAATGAATATGTTCAGGCTCATTGAAAACATTGAGCTGGTTAACGGAAACGGCATCCAGGGAATTAAGAATAATCTTTATTCTGTTGAAAGAAAAAGAGGGCATATTGTTGAGTCTTTCCTTGTGCCTCAGCATTTTAATTCGCTTGTTTATGAATTAAGCAGCGAAAGTGAAATAGATCTGATTTTGGACTGCAAGATGTCTTATGACAACAGGGAATGGGGGAGGAATTATGAAATAACCCTGGAAGATGGAATAATCATTGTAAAGTTTACCAAGAAGACAGACAAAAGAGAAGATTCAACTGACGGTAAGGAAGAATTCAGCCTTTACCTTACAATCAAATCAAGCGATAATGAATTTTTTAAGAATGACTTGTGGATAAAGAGAAATTATGGAGCAGATGCGCAAAGAAATTCTTTTCCGCATGAAAGGCATGTGTACAATGCACTGAGGCTGAAAGGAAACAGATTTGTTTTTTCAATATCTTCCAAAAAGAAAGATGCGATTATGGAATGCGAATACATTTTTGAAAACCTCGAGCATATAATATCAGAGGAAAAAAGAAATCTTGAAGCATTCTTGAGCCATCATAATTTCAGGAAACTGCTGAATAACAATAAACTTACAGATGGGGTTAAGGCCGCTTATCTTAATGCGGCATATTCACTCAACAATCTTGGCGTGCATTCCCAAAAAAATATCTTCGCAGGGCTGCCGTGGTTCTTCCAGTTCTGGCCCAGGGATTCTTTGATTTCATTGGGGGCATACTCGAGAGCTGACAAGCAGTTTGCCGAGCATGTATTTTTTAATTATCTTGGGAAAATTAAAGAGGACGGAAGAATGCCGCATAAGATTGAATCAAACGGCCAAAACAGCCTTGACAGCGCGGATGCCGTTGGCTGGCTTTTTCTGAGAAGCAATGGGCTGATTGCGCATATAGAACAGAACAAGAAAATAATAAACTCAATAAAAAAATCAATATTCTCATTAAAACAAAGCAAGGACTCAATCACATTGAATGACAGCGTAAAAAAATGGAAGTCAATAATCACAAAAAAAGAGGATTACAATTATAAGATTATGCTTGAGATTGAATCTGCGCTTGAAGCTGCCATTGCCGGACTGCTGAGATGCCATACAAAAGATTCTTTTGGCATTAACGGGCCGCTGGAAACTTGGATGGATTCCGGCTATGGGGATGATGGGAGGAAAGGGGCAAGAATTGAAATTCAGGCTTTAAGGCTTAACATGTACAATCTCATGTTTGAGCTGACTCAAAACCATAAATACAAGGTTCTGGAAAATGTGCTGAGAGCTAAAGTTAGGGAAGCGTTCTGGAACGGCAAAATTCTTGCTGACGGGCTTAATGATTACACAATAAGGCCGAATGTTTTTATTGCAGCTTACGCTTATCCTGAGCTTTTGTCCCAAAAAGAATGGGAAACTTGTTTTGAAAATACTCTTAAAGCATTGTGGCTTGATTGGGGCGGGCTTTCGACAATTGACAAGAGCAATCCGTTTTATACTGACTCCAGTACAGGAGAGAATAATAAAAGCTATCACCGAGGAGATTCATGGTTTTGGATTAACAACATGGCTGCTTTGGCTTTAAACAGAATCAATAAAAATAAATTTAACAACAAAATAAAAAAAATTCTTGATGCAAGCACAGAAGAGATTTTATGGAAAGGGTGCATCGGATGCCATGCTGAACTGAGCGATGCGAGAGAATTATCTTCAAGAGGGTGCTGGAATCAGGCGTGGAGCTGTGCGATGTTTATGGAGATGGTTGAAGAAATTGCCGATTAATTATTCAGCCCTGTTTTGAAATTTTTCCTGGATAAGGGATTTGGCTCTTCTAATATCACTCTTCACCGTGTTTATTGGCCTGCCTAATTTCTCGCTAATCTCCATGTATGGAAGTTCATCAATGTAATGCATTTCCAGGGCTTTTCTTTGATGGGCTGGCAGTAATTCCAAATACCTTTTTAGTGTTTCAACTCTTTGTTGCGTTTCCAATCGTACCTCTAAAGGAACTGAATTGTCGGAAAGGGCTGCAACAAAGCCCAAGGCATCTTTTTTCATTGTAGTCAAAGGATTCTGACTTTCTAAATTTGCATCAGGATCGTTAAAGCTGCCATTAAACCTGCGGTCACTGTATAATGTAACCTGATGATAGCTTAAAAAATCCTGCGACCTTTTAAGCTCCTTTACTAAATTTCTTGCAACTTTAGCAGTATACTTTTCCATACTCTTTGGCTTTCCCCAATCGGTATTCTTAACAGTTCTCTGAAAAACAGTCTGCGTAAGGTCTTTTGCAAGCTCATGCACCTCACCCTTGCTTAGGTTATGGTGTCCAATCAAATCTGAGAAATAATCAATCGTATTGCCAAGGTTACCTTTGTAATAATTTTCTAAAATTAACATGGCAATTTTCTTTCTTGAGTCTGAAGTTAGAGGATAATTTAGAGCATATTCCAGCCTTACAACCAACTTTTGATAAATCAGGCTGCCGTAATGTAAAACATCGCTAATGCTGGCCATCTCTCTCCTTCATCCCCGCAACAAACAGCGCCTGCGACCAAGCCAGCGGGCAGTTTTCATTCGGCTCTTTTGTGTCTGCATAATACAGCTCAGGCAGTTCGCCTTTTTCATTCATTGCTTCAACTGTCTTTCTCATGTAAAAAGAATATTTGTCAGGCTGGTTCATCTGCCTGTAGATTATCGCGAGCCATGGAAATCCTTTTGTCCACATTGCCTCGCCGCTTCTAAAATGATATTTATCACCAATATACCTTAAAACCCCTTTCTCCCTGACCAGTTTTTCTTCAACGTTTTTTAATATTGCGTTTTTTTGGTATTCATTAACAATGCCATATGGATAAATCAAAGAAAGCAAAGCCATGTCCGTTTCTTTTGTTTCTGATTCTTTTGGAAGCAGCTTATTTAATGCATCTTCTCCTTTTTGGATTAATTCATCTGGAACATTAACAATTTTATTGATTTTTTTTAGGCCTGCAAGGCAAGCGCCGACAGAAGAAGCGTGGACCTCCTCATTTTCTTCCCACATTCCGTTGTCTTTGTCATGCCAATATTCTATGCTTTCAAGATACCTTACCAGTTTCTGAAGAATCCTTAAATCATTTTCATTTCTTATAATCTTAATTCCTTTCTGCTCCAAATCGCCGATTTTGAACAGCAAAGCGCCGATTGCATCATTCTGCTTGTTGCCCCAGCCTTCCCAAATCTCTTCCATAGTTATAGGGTCATATCTGGCGTGAATATACTGATAGTTATGCTCGGGCTTTTTCTTTATCACCCAGTCTATCTTGTATTCGTGCTTAATTAAGATATCCAATAACGCCCGGTATGTTTTTTTTAAATCCGAATACCGCTGAGCAGCTTCAAGCCCGATTGCAGCATAAACATTGTCCCTAATCCATGCAAGATTGTACCCTGTCTTGACAGTCATCCTGCTGGCTGCAAAAAGCCCGGTTGGGTACTGCATTTGCTTCAAGATATTAATTGATTTTTGGAGCATTTTATTTCGCTAAAGATATTATATCCTGGTATTTTTTTAGATTGGCTTCAACCATTGGCTTAATTCTTTGAACCAGCTGCATATCTAACTGGCTCAATTGCCTTGTTGGATCTCTTAAGTCTTCCAAATAACCTTCCATTAAGCTTGAGTAGTTAAATATCATGTCAACAAATGCTGGGTGGTATCTTCCAAAAAATGAGTTAAATTGGTTTAAAAACCGTATATCTTGATTCCAGGCCCGGCTTTCTACCATAAATTCTTTTACTTTAAAATGAACATCCGTATGGTTTGAGTTATCAATTACCAAGCCGTCTCCAAGGCCAATTCCATAATAATGGTCCAAAGCATGCAGAAATTCATGCTTGATAATAGAAGCTAAACGTTCTTTTGTAGGGCTCACAATTATTTTTTTTCCGTCTTTCAGCTTATATTCATAAGGCTCAAATATGTTCTTGCCCCTTAGGAAAATATCCGACCTCTTTCTCAACCCAATGTCATAGACATTATTTAGAGTTGTAGCAAGTTCAAATTTAGCATCATCTTCCCAGTCCTGTTTTGTCTTGGCAACGAGATACTGATTAAAATCCAAAGCGCCATTGGGCGTGCTTAGAAATTCCTTTATCCTTGCACTTCTGTTTTCAGTTCCGCTAAATTTATCGGTTTTTAGATATATATCAACTGCATCATCCAGGAAATCCTGTTTTTGTAATAGTTTGGCAATGTGTTCATTACAACGAGGATCATTTGCATGCTCATTCAATCTCTGCAAACTTGCGGTTTTTGTTTGTGAACCATCCTCGTCATAAACAAATTTTTTGACTATTGCGTATGCTTCTTCCCCCAAAAGCTCTGAAACAAGCTGCACTATATACGCCTGCCTAAATGATTTATCCGCAAATGCCTGCTCAAAAGAAATCAACTCCTGATTTGGGCTGCGGCTATTGAACACTGACGGAGCTGCCAGAAATGCACCTGTGCCAATCATGCCTTTTACAAAATTTCTCCTATTTAATCTTGATTCCAGATTTACCATTATTACCCCATCAAACTGTCAGAATTCCGCTTTATAAATCTTTCTATTTTGTTACTACTAAAAAGTCATATTAATTATCTATTTACATTTTCGAAACATTTAAATATATCCATTACCTAAATACAAATATGCCAACCATGACTATAAGCATAAACGATGAAATTAACAAGGAGTTCAGGCAGACTGTCAAGAAAGAATTTGGAGAAGGCAAAGGCGTGCTGGGCAAAGCTGTAGAGGAAGCTGTAAAGAAATGGATTGAGGAGAAAAAACAAAAAGAAATTGCCCAAAGCGCTAAGGAAATGATGAATAAGGGGCTATATTCATTAAAAGGGTGGAAATTCAACAGAGAGGAATTATATGACAGAGGACTCTAATCTTTTTTTAGTTGATACAAATCTTTTGGTTTATGCTTCTGAAAAGGAAGATGGCACCAGGAATCAAAAGGCCAAGGAGCTGATTAACAGATGCTGGAATGGTGAAATCCTTCTTGCAGTTTCATCCCAAAATCTGGCAGAGTTTGTTTTTGTTTCTACGCGAAAAGCAAAATTGAACTTTAAAGAAGCAGGAATGTTTGCAGAATTTATTGTGGACTTTCAGGGGTTTAAAAAAATAAATTACAGCGGGGAAACTGTTTTGTCGGCAATCGAAATCTCAAATGAATTCAAAATGCCCTTCTGGGATTCTTTGCTTGCAGCCACAATGAGGGAAAACAACATTTACCGCATTTATACAGAAAACACTGCTGATTTTAAAGTTCCTTGGATTAAAGCTGTGAATCCTTTAAAATGACACACTCCCAAAATAAATCCAGCTAAAGCTGGGAGTTTCTCACGCAAACCATTTTACTTAAACTTTTCCATCTTCGAGGTCACTTATCAGCTAAAAGTTTAATGTATGGTTCGCTAAATGAGAAACACCCTAAAAATACAAGCGACCACCTTTCAATGAGATGGTCGCAATGACTAAAAAACTATATCCACACTTTTAATCCAGAAGTGCACAAGATTGAGAGTAAAATAGCAACGGTGAGGACATTTCATCACTGCAAATACAATATCAATTACCACATTATTTGGATTCCAAAATACAGGAAGCCAATATTAACTGGAAAAGTTGTTGAAGTCCTTAAAGCAATTATTGAAGGACAATGTCAAGAAATAAGCATTAACAATCTTGCATTAGAGATTATGCCTGACCACTTGCACCTATTCGTAGGTGCAAAGCCGACAGTAACGCCTTTCAAGATAATCCATAAGCTGAAAGGCAACACATCAATACAATTAAGGCGATGCTTTCCAGAATTAATAGCTAATCTCTTAAATAATGGAACATATTGGGCATAGCTTTAGTGTTGTCAAATGTTTTCCGCAAATAATATTTTGCTGAATTCAGTGATGGAAGTACCCTATTTGCCAATGCATTTCTTCCAGGTTTCCAGCA
>ORJL010038407.1_pt1 | contig 21289 bp, 16 predicted proteins | sample 1779941 | NCBI WGS metagenome assembly ORJL01 (sample SAMEA104232317, study PRJEB22302) | groundwater metagenome | biome: forest; feature: aquifer; material: groundwater | place: USA | collected 2011-08-07 | depth 5.8 m
TCCTGGCCGCCGTGTTCCTGGCCGCCGTGCTCTTGAGTTCCTTCAGCTGCGGGCGCCGCCAACGGAATGCGGTTATCATTTTCATCATACGTGTAACGGGCAACATCGCTGACTTTATGAATTCTTGTATCCACAACGTTGAGCTTTCCTTCGGCCGCTTCCACGTCAAAATCCAAGTCCAGCTTTTCGCCGCTTGCCTTGTCGGTGAAATCAGCGCAGGAATAATAAAGGTCGCCTGTTTTGCCAACGCGTTCATGAACCTTATCAAAGGTTAGTTCTCGTGTTGTCTTTGTTTCAGGATCATCAATGGTAAACGTGGCCGCTTCACCCGATTTGACCGCGACATAATCCGAAATAGCTTTACGGATATCTTCCGCTGCCGGGATAGCCGCAACCGCCGCGCCATCCGTCACAGCCGCTGCCACAGCTGCTTCCGGGGCAACAGCCTCTCCGCCATGCTCCTGGGCAAACACCACGCCCGCCGTCATAACAATCGCACATCCTAAAATAATTCCTAAAAACTTTCTCATCTTCTTCCTCCTCTTTTATTGCCTTCCCTGTTTTGTTTGAACGCTGTCCCGTCTTCTTATTTCTTTAAATAAGAGCAAATATCCTTGAAAGGCCCTAATTCCCTCACCCCCTCTCATCAGCCTTTTGTTTAAAGTGAAACGATGCGTCAACGTTGGTGAATACCTTCCCATCCGCTTCAACATAAGGGAATACAAAATAATTCAACGGCTCTTCATTTTGCGTCGGCTCAAGGACAATATCGCGTCCTTCGGTAAATTCCAGGCGGTCATCACCCAGAGAGCCGAAATAATAATCACGCATTTCCTTATGTTTCCACGCCTCCGAAATATCGACAGGAACCCAGCCGGAGGTCTCATCATAAAATTGCGCCCAGCAATGATACGACTTTATTTCGCCTTCTTCTTTGTCTTTGGGGATGGATGCGCCAATCACAAATTTCGCTGGAATCCCCGCGGCGCGGCACAGCGCGATAAAAAGCGAGTGAAAATCCGTGCAATTTCCCGCCCGCACCATGCAGACGCGCTCCACATCGCCCTTCCCCCAGCCGGGAATTGTTTTATCGTAGGAAACATTGTCAAAAACATAATCGTAAATGACGCGGGCCTTTTCCACGACGGTCGATTTATCTTTCGTGAGGGCGTTTGATATTTCCTGAATTTGAGGAGTAATGGCGACCAGCCGGTCGGACTTTAAATATTTCAAAAGGTCTTCTGTGCCGGAGTTTTTTACCCCGGCATGTGCCTGCGCGTTGACGGGATTCGCGGAGTATTCATAGCGCTTGACTTTGTAACGCACATTAATCGTTATGGAAGGATCTTTGGGAGATTCGAAAGAGTAGAAGATAATTCTGTTGTTATATTTTTTGTCCTCGGTAATTTGGGCGGGCTTCAAGGGAAAAGCAACATCTTCAATCACCTGATAAGGTTTTTGGGGTAAATACGGAACCCACACCTTGAGGCTGCTGATATTGGCGGGAATATCTTTAATAACAAAAACATAATCAAATTCAAGCTGGCGGGGCTGTGACGCCTGAAGGCCGAAGGGCACGAAAACTGCGAGGGATATCGCGACAACGATTAAGACAATCTTGCGCACGAAAACTCCTGTATTCTCTAAAGAAAAGATGAGAGCAATGTCGCCGTCACTCCAACAATAGTGGCGATTTTACTCCACAAATTTTACAGGGTCAAGGGATTTTTCACAAAGAGAAGAGAAAAATTTAGGAAAAATCTAAAAAAGAGAGATGTTTCAACACTTCGAAAACCCGCATCCATGGCATTTGAGACATCCTTCTTCATGAAGCAAGGGCGTCCCGCAGTCGGGGCAAACGCCAACCATGTTGTTGAGGCGATTTTTGATTTTGGCGGGCGCGGCTATTGCCGCTGAAGCGCCGGCCATTGTCGTCGCGGCAACCGCCTGCGACGCTGCCATGCGGTGTTCGATGATTCGTTTTTCCAAAACATGAGAAACGGCATCCGCGCAGGAAAAGATTTTCTCGCCCTTGTCCCACGACGGCGCCGGACAGCGAATGCCCCGCAATTGTTCACTAATCGCTTTTGTATCAATACCGCAGCGAAACGCCAGTGAGGCGAGCCTGCCGATGGCCTCCAGCTGGCTTGCCGCGCACCCACCCGCTTTTCCCATTTGGGTAAAAACTTCGAAAGGCCTTCCGTTTTCATCATTGTTGACCGTGACATACAAATTTCCGCAGCCAGTCAAAACTTTTGATGTCGTCCCCGTTGTCACCTCCGGACGCGGACGCGGCTCGATTTTACAAAAAGATGCGTCGGCAACCAAATCCTGCATTTGCACCGCCGGCGCTGCTTCTTTTTTATTCACATTCAAAACCTGTTCGTCGCGGCTTCCATCGCGGTAAACCGTGATTCCTTTACAGCCAAGCTTGTAAGCCAAAATATACGCCTTGCGCACATCTTCTTCGGTTGCCGCGTGGGAAAAATTAATAGTTTTAGAAACCGCGTTGTCCGTGTATTTCTGAAATTCCGCCTGCATTTTAATATGCCACTCGGGCGAAATATCATGCGCCGTCACAAAGACGCGCTTAACATCATCGGGGATTTCTTTGATGTCGTGGATGGATCCTTCCTGCGCAATTTTTTCCATCAATTCCGGCGTATAAAAACCTCGTTCTTTGGCAACAACTTCAAAAACAGGATCGGTTTCCACCAATTTCGTCTTGTCCATAACATTACGATAATAGGAAATCGCGAAAATCGGCTCAATGCCCGATGAACACGGGCCCGCGATAATGCTGATTGTCCCCGTCGGAGCAAGAGTGGTAAGCGTGGCATTACGAAAACGCATCTTCTCGCCGCCCTTGGCGTAAATGCTTTTTTCAAAAGCGGGAAAAACACCTTTAGTTTTAGCGATCCGCAAAGATTCCAACCGCGCTTCGGTTACAATGAGTGACATCACGCGATTCGCCAACTCCAAGGCCTCTTCACTATTATAGGGAACGCCAAGGCGCGTCAAAAGCGAGGCCCATCCCATCACGCCCAAACCAATTTTACGGGTCAATTTTGTTTTGTGCTCAATTTGCTTAATAGGATGTTTGTTAGCATCAATCACATTGTCGAGAAAATGAACGGCTTTTCGCGTAATATCCTGTAATCGATCCCAGTCGACTTCATAACCGGAATCTTTTTTAACAGTCATGTTCAAAAGATTAATCGAGCCGAGGTTACAGCTTTCATACGGCATAAGAACCTGCTCGCCGCAGGGATTGGTCGCTTCATACAAACCCAATGCCGGGGTGGGATTAAACTGGTTCATTTTATCGATAAAAATGAGGCCGGGTTCGCCGTTTCGATGCGCGCTTTTGACAATCAGGTCAAACACTTCTTTGCTGTTTAATTTTTTGGAAACTTCACCTGTGTGGGGAGAAATGAGTTCGTAGTCTTCACCCTTTTCCACCGCTTGCCAAAACCTATCTGTCAGCGAAACAGAAATATTAAAATTGCTGATCTCTTTATCTTTTTCCTTGCAGGTAATAAATTCCAAAATATCCGGGTGATCCACGCGAAGCATCCCCATGTTCGCCCCCCGACGGGTACCGCCTTGTTTAACGGCCTGGGTCGCGCTGTCAAAAACCTTTAAAAAGGAAACCGGGCCCGAGGCGATGCCGCCGGTCGCCTGGACAATACTGTTTTTCTCGCGAAGCCGCGAGAAGGAAAATCCGGTCCCGCCACCGGTTTTATGAATAATGGCTGTGGCTTTAAGGGTTTCAAAAATAGATTCCATGGAATCTTCAATGGGGAGAACAAAGCAGGCGCTCAACTGTCCCAAAGGCCTCCCGGCATTCATTAGGGTCGGCGAATTAGGTAAAAATTCCAAGCCCACCATCATGTCATAAAAACTGTCTTCTGTTTTCCTGATTGTCTTTTGATCGATGCCGTAATTTTTGTCAACCGCGGCAATGGCCTGGGCAACGCGGCGGAACATTTCCTCGGGTGTTTCGATGACCTTTCCTTGGTTGTCTTTTTTTAAATACCTTTTTTCCAAGACCTTCTTCGCGTTGTCAGAAATCCGTGATGCCATATCCCGACCCTCCCTCAATGACCCCCACCGTTTCGATTCGCTCTGATATTTCGCCTCTCAAAATATCAACGTTCAAATTTATCGTGAAATTATGGTATCACCATATATTGTGCTGTGCAAGTAAAAATATACCATATATTGTGTATTGTGTCCGACGGGGAGAGACCGCATCTTAAAAATATTTTAGAAAATAAAATTATTCCAACGCGCCTGCTATGGTTTTCTTAAAATTTCCATGGCGCTTCATTGTCTCTTCTTCATTGAGCGGTTCGATGGATTTTCGCTCAACATCGTAAACACTAACAACAGGCAGTCCTTGAAAATAACTTTTCAGCTCATGCAATTCTTTTTTTGATAAAGGCTTCACCGCCGAAGGGCGCAGGGGTGTATTTAATTCCACTTCATCAGGATCAATATCGTAAACCACGCGTGCGATCTGGTGCGCATACGATTTGTTTTCTTTCATGAACATGATTTGCAGCGCCAATTTCCCCCGAAACAGCGACCGGAAATCTTTGATCCCGTCAACAATCACGGGGAAATTGGCGCCCTCCATCGTCTTATTCACCGATTCAAAAGTCTCTCTCGAACAGGCGTCCAGCTTGGCCAAAACAAAATCAGCCTTGAGAAGATCGCTTCTTACGCTATGGTTGTACATCAAGGAAGAATTTGTAATCACGGCAATTTTTTCTTTTCTTACTTTACGAAGCGCGTCGATCATCTCCCCTAAATTCTTTGCCAAGGTCGGCTCCCCCCGCCCGGAAAATGTAAAGTGATCTATCGTCAAGCTCGCAGGCAAGGTCTTGATTTCCTTGATAAAATCCTGTGTCTTGACAAAAACCTTGCGTTCATTTTCCCATTGAACGGTTTTCCCAAGCTGACAATAAATGCAGTCAAAATTGCAGGTTTTACTTTTGGTTGAAATCGGGTCTATCCCCAATGACACACCCAATCGCCAGGAATAAACGGGGCCGTAAAGATATTTATAATTTTTTTCCATTTCCGCTTTCCTATCTTCCTTCTTTGCGGGTTTTGTTACTTTTCCTTCTCATCCATCTCCCAAATAAAATCCTTTTTGCTCTCATCGGCCTTTGAAACATCTTTTGACTGGGTATCAAACGAGAAGATGTATTTCTTACCCTCGGGGCTTTTTTCTTTCTGAAATCCCTGCTTTTCATAAATACGGATCATGGCCGGATTATCAACGCCGACATTGGCGACAAGCCTGGAAACACCGTGCCACTGCGCGGCCTTAAGCAAACACTCCGCCATAAAGGACCCAATCCCGATGCGCTGATAATTCTCTTTCACAACAAAACCGGCTGTCGCGGAATTATCCTCGTTTCGAATATAACGGCCCAGACAAACCATCTGCGCGTACGGCTCGGGAGAGTCGAAACCGGCAATCGCCATATCTTTATTGTAATCAACGGAAGCGCGCGAGCGCGCCTCTTCATGCGGCAGGGATTCCACCTGCGTCAAATACCTTTGATAAATCGTCTCCGGCTCATGGCTATAGAAGAAATCCTGTATCGCCTTTTCGTCAGAGGGGCGCAGCGGGCGAAAATAAACTTCCTTTCCTTTAAACATTCTTTTGTAAGGAATAAGCCTTTTCACCGAACTGTGATCGTCTTTGATGATCCTCTGGTCGATGTAAACGTAATGTTTTTGTTGTAAATAATCCAAAAGCTCCCCGCGAAATTTAGGATGCGCAATTTGAATAAGAGCTAGGCCCCGCTCGCGGATGTTTCTGCCGTGCAGATAAGCAACGCCGTATTCGGTGGCGATGTAGTGAATATCCGCCCGCGAGGTGACAACGCCCGCCCCTTGCGCCAGATACGGAACAACCTTCGAAATGGATTCGTCCTTTGTCGTTGAGGGAAAAGCAATAAATGATCGCCCTCCCGGCGATCGGCGCGCCCCGCGCACAAAATCCACCTGCCCGCCAAAACCGCTGTAAAACCGCGCCCCAATGCTATCCGATGAAACCTGCCCGGTTAAATCCGCCTGAATGGCGGAATTAATTGAAACCATGTTTTTATTTTGGCTGATAATAAAGGGGTCGTTGGTATATTCGCTTGGGTAAAATTGGAAATCAGGGTTTTTGTGGATGACTTCGAATATTTTCTTTGAGGCCAAAACAAAACTTAAAACCGATTGGCCTTTATGAATTCCCTTTTTCTTATTGTTGATATTCCCATTTTTATAAAGATCAACGATTCCGTCCGAAACCATTTCCGAGTGAATCCCCAAATCGTTTTTATCTTTCAAATTTTTCAAAACAGCGTCGGGAATGCCCCCGATCCCCAACTGAAGGGTGTCTCCGTCCCGGACATAACGCGCCAGATGTTCGCCGATTTTTGAGGAAATTTCATCGGGCTCGCTTTGCGCAAATTCCATCAAAGGTTCATCCGCCTGCACCAAATAATCAATCGCAGTGATGGGGATTCTTGCCTTCCCGCATGTCTCCGGCATATGTTTATTCACCTGGGCAATCACGATATCGGCTTGGGCAATGGCAGCGGGCAGAATGTCAACGCTGACGCCTAAGGAAACAAATTTTTTTGTTTTATCCGGTACGGAAACTTGAATAAGCGCGCAGTGAATCGGCATTTGCCCTGTCTTAAACAAGGCAGGAACCTCCGAAAGAAAAATCGGAATGTAATCCGCATGCCCCTCGGCCACCGCGTCGCGCACATTTTTTCCGATAAAAAAAGCGCTGTGGCGAAATGACTTGGCATGTTTAGGGTCCGCGTAAGGCGCGATGCCGGCGGTCAACAGATGGACAATTTCATTATCACGGAAATGTTCCGCGTTACGGGTCAGTGCCTCAACCAAATGCTGCGGCTCAGCGCAACCGGAGCCGATGATGATGCGCTTTCCCTTTTTTATTTTTCGAATCGCGGTATCAGCATCCACCCAGGCGGGAGAGCGCTTCTTATAACTGATTTCTTTATAAAACTGCATTTAAAAACCTCCTCTGTCAATCTTTAGCAGATTCTCGGCAATTGTTCGCCGCTGAGCATATCGATAATTCGCTTGGAACCTATTTTGCTTTTCATCGTCACAAATGTGCTGGAAACTTCCGTCACTTTCCCCACAATGCTTGCGCCAACTCCCGCCGGATGACTTTTCATGATGGAGAGCGCGCGCTCGGCGTCTTTTTGCGGGACAAAAAGGGCAAATCTTCCTTCATTGGCCACATACAAAGGATCGAATCCCAAAATCTCACAGGCGCCTTTCACGTCTTCTCTGACGGGAATACTTTGTTCTTCAATATCGATAGTAACATGAGCCGACTCGGCAATTTCATTAAGCGTCGCGGCCATACCGCCGCGCGTCATATCGCGCATACAATGAATTTCAACGCCGCTCGATAAAAGTTTTTCCACCAAATCCGACAAAGGCGCCGTATCGCTTTCAATCGTTGTTTCAAATTCCAGCCCTTCACGCACCGCCATAATCGCGATGCCGTGGCGGCCGATATCGCCGTTAATGAGAACCACATCATTTTTCAAAACACTTCGCGGCGAAATTGTTAAATCGTGCTCAACGACGCCTATCCCCGTTGTATTGATGAAAATCCCGTCACCTTTGTGTTTATCCACCACCTTGGTATCGCCCGTAATAATTTGAACGCGCGCTTTTTCGGCCGCCCGCTTCATAGACTCAACGACCCGCCATAGCGTTTCCATCGGCAGGCCTTCTTCTAAAATAAAACTCACGCTTAAATAAAGCGGGCGCGCCCCCGACATGGCCAAATCATTGACCGTACCGTTAATCGCGAGCGTGCCGATATCTCCGCCGGGAAAAAATAAGGGATGCACAACGTAGGAATCGGTTGTCATGGCTATTTTTCCTTGATTGATATTCACGACCGCGGAATCATGGCGCGCGCGCAACGTTTCATTCCCAAAGGCCTTCATAAACATTTTTTCAATAAGGTCATGCATCAGTTTTCCGCCGCCGCCGTGCGCCAAAAGGACGTGCGGATATTCTTTGATAGGAATCGGGCAGGATAATTGAAAGTCTTTCGTATTTTCCATTACATAGATCCCTATAAAACGGCGCCCTTACTTTTCGCATTAAAATTCCGATAACGATAATACGCGGCGCACGCCCCTTCAGAGGAAACCATCGTCGCACCCAACGGGCGCTCCGGAGTGCAACGGCTGCCAAAAGCCGGACATTCGTTCGGCTTCTTCAAACCCTGCAACACCAAACCGCTGATACATTCTTTGGATTCCTCCGCCGTGTAATCGGCGACACCGAATTTTCTTTCCGCGTCAAAATCCGCGTATTCCTTCTGAAACCCAAGCCCGCTTTGGGGAATCTCGCCAATGCCGCGCCATTTGCGCGGAATAATTTTAAAAATTTCCTGGATCAGATATTGCGCCGGCTGGTTTCCTTCTTTTTTGACCGAACGCGTATATTGATTTTCCACCTCGAAGCGCCCTTCTTCCAACTGCTTGACGCACATATACACGCCTTGCAAAATATCCAGCGGCTCAAAACCGGTGACAACAATCGGGATATGATATTTTTCAGCAAGCGGATAATATTCATTATAGCCTACCACCGTGCACACATGCCCCGCCGCCAAAAACCCCTGCACGCGGTTACGGGGCGAGGAAAGAATCGCCTCCATCGCCGGCGGAACCAAAACATGAGAAACCAAAAGAAAAAAGTTATGAACGCCCTGCTTGCGCGCTTGATACACCGCCATGGCATTGGCCGGCGCGGTTGTTTCAAACCCGACAGCAAAAAACACAACTTGGCTCATCGGATTTTCTTTGGCGATTTTAACGGCATCGAGCGGTGAATAGACGATGCGCACATCGCCTCCCATGGCCTTGACGGAAAAAAGATCTTTTTTGCTTCCCGGAACCCGCAGCATATCGCCGAAAGAACAGAAAATCACATCCGGCCTTGCGGCAATCTCAATCGCCTTGTCGATAATTTCCAAAGGCGTTACGCACACAGGGCATCCGGGCCCGTGCACCAGCGTAATATTTTTCGGTAAAAGCTCATCAAGCCCAAACTTCACAATCGCGTGCGTCTGCCCGCCGCAGATTTCCATCATCGTCCAGGGCTTGGTTGTGATGCGATGGATTTCCCTGGCGAAGCGCTTAACATCTTTGGCTTCGCGGTATTCATCTAAAAATTTCATGGCTTTCCTTTAAGATAACTCTTGGAGCTCATCCATCTGCCTAAGATACTCAAAAACCCTTTGTGCCTCTTTCTCATCCACGCGGCTGATGGCAAAACCGACGTGCACAATCACATAATCCCCGACCTGGGCCTCCGGCACATAGGCCAAAGATACTTCCTTTGTAATCCCGCCAAAATCAACCTTCCCCATGCGGGAAAATTCTTCCTGGCCGCTGGTGCTTTTAATTTTTCCGGGAATCGCTAAACACATCGTTTATTCCTTCATCATTTGCGCGGCGATAACAAGTTGTCCCAACGCCAAACCGCCATCATTGGGAGAAACACGCTGGTGCCAGACGGGAAAAAATTCTTCCTCCCGCAGCCGCGCGATAGCTTGCTCGGTTAAATACTTATTTTGAAAACACCCGCCGCTTAAAACAACATGCTTTTTCTTGACGCGCCGGGCCATGGCCACAATGATTTCGGCGAGCGTATTGTGAAATTTGACGCAAACCCAGCTTTGCGCAACGCCGGATCTGATATCTTCAATGATTTCGCAAATCATCGGCCGCCAGTCGATAACAGAAGGCGGCCGAACATCATCATCGCCCGCCGGCGGTTCATAGCTGACGGGATGGGTAACTTCAAAACTGTAGCGGCGATTCGTCAACGTCCGCTCATCAATCAAATATTCCAATCCCATCGCCGCTTGCCCTTCAAAATTTGTTTTCTGGCACAACCCGATCAAGGACGCGGCCGCGTCAAAAATCCTGCCGGCGCTGGATGTGGCCGGAGAATTGATATTTTCTTTTAACATTTTCGCAACGACTCTTAACTCAGATGAGGAAAACGCGCCGATCGGCAAGAGCTTATCCATTTCAAATACTTTTTCTCCATAAATTTCGTAAAGAGCGCCCAAGGCCGAGCGCCGCGGTTCTTTGATTGCCTTTTCTCCGCCGGGAAGTTTAAAGGGCAAAAAGTGTCCCGCTCGGTGAAACGATGATAAATTCGAAATCAAAAATTCCCCGCCCCAGATTGTCCCGTCCGCCCCGTAACCCGACCCGTCCCACGCAACCCCCAAAACATTTTCGGTGATTTCATTTTCCGCCATGCAAGAAACAATGTGGGCGTGATGATGCTGAACCTGCAGGCACGCCGCGCCCTTTTCCTTCGCATATTTTGTCGAGAGATATTCCGGATGGCGGTCGCAAACTATGTGTCCGACGCGCGTTTCGTAGAGATTTTGAAAATCCTCAATCGTTTTTTCAAAAGCCGAAAAGGACGGCCCCGCCTCTAAATCACCGATGTGCTGACTTACAAAAATATGATTCTTCACGCTCAAGGCCACCGTATTTTTAAGATGCCCCCCGACGGCCAATATGGCCGGCGTTTCTTCTTTGACACAAACGGGAAGCGGCGCGTATCCCCTGGCGCGCCTCATCACAAGCGGCCTGTCCATCATGATGCGCATAACTGAATCATCCATATGCCGCGCGATGGGGCGGTTATGAACAAGAAAAACATCGGCGATACCGCGCAACCGCGTTAAGGCCTCTTTTTCACAAATACACATCGGCTCATCGGAAAAGTTTCCGCTGGTCGCGACAATCGGAAATCCCAATTCTTTCATTAAAATATGGTGAAGCGGCGTGTAAGGCAGCATCACGCCTAAATATGGATTGCGCGGCGCCACAGACGGCGCGATGAAGGAATCGTCCGAAGATCGCTGACGATGCAAAAGAACAATGGGTGATTGCGGCGATACAAGAAGCTCTTTCTCCGTTGAGGAAACACGGCAGGATTTTTGAACCGCGTCGAAATCGGGAAACATGAGCGCGAAAGGTTTTTCTTCGCGGTATTTTCTTTGGCGCAGGCGCTCAACCGCGCCGTTATTTCCTGCATCAACAATGAGTTGAAAACCTCCCAATCCTTTGAGGGCAACAATCTTCCCTTCTTTGATATAAGCCGCCGCTTGTAAAAGCGCTTCATGATGGGCTGATAAAATTTCGCCCTGCTCATTCCAAAGTTCCAGATGCGGGCCGCACGCCGGGCAGGCGTTAACTTCCGCATGAAACCTGCGGTTGCGGGGATCCTGGTATTCGTTTTGACAATCCGGGCACATTATAAAATTTTTCATCGTTGTGTTGGCGCGATCATACGGCAGAGATTCAACAATCGTAAAACGCGGGCCGCAATTGGTGCAATTGGTGAAAGGATAGAGATAGCGGCGATTTTGGGGATCAGAAATTTCTTTAAGGCAATCCGGACATGTGGCCATATCGGGAGAAATCCACGCTGTTTTATCCCCTTTTTGATCACTTTCAAGAATCTTAAACCGGCTGTATCCGTAATACTCGAGAAAAAAATATTCCATGCTGTGGATGGAGGCGCGCGGCGGTTTCTCTTTTCTGATTCTGCCTAAAAATTCCTCCAAGACGTTTTGATTTCCCTCAAGTTCAATCACAACGCCGTCGCTTGAATTATTCACCCATCCGTTTAATTCCAACTCTGTGGCGAGTTTATAAATAAACGGGCGAAATCCCACGCCCTGCACCATGCCCCGGATGAAAAGGCGCATACGCCGCAGATTCCGCAATATAGGGAAGCCAAACGCTAAGTGCGCGGTGATTTCATTCATGGGCTAACCTCTTTTGGCCGTCGGGAATAAATTCCACGGAAATCTGATCGCCGCTTACCACTTTCACATCGAGCGAATCACAACGCTTACACATTAATAAATGATGATCCTCAACGCCCCCAATGCAATGGCACCGCGCGCATTCAACAACAACGCGTTCTTCTTTCAAATCAAGTTCGATGCCCGCCAACGGTGTTTCTTTGGTTAAGATGTCGTAATGCATCAAAACGGATTCTTTGTCCAAGTGGAACATTTCTCCGACGCGCACTTCAACGGAAGTTGACTTTTCATGCGCGTGTTCCTTTAGGCCCTTAAGGATTGCCTCAACGATTTCTTCGGTAAATTTTGCTTCATGCATAACTCATATCCTTATTTAAAAGTGACTGGATAAGTTCAACAGCTTTTTCAATGCGCGGGCGCACGCTATTTGAAAACACATCGCCGATATCGAAATTCTCTCCTTTAATGGAACATAAATAAAGATTCAATTCCCTGGCATAAATGGTGCGCGCCAATTCAAAGAAAATTTCCGGATTCAAATGGTGCGAGGACACAAGCCGGGCGGCACCTTTGTCAATCTTGCGCAAGGAAACCTCCTCGCCTTCCGTTGTTGCATCAACAAAAATAATGCGATCGTAACGCACCGCCTCCTCTAAAAGTTCCACATGTAATTGCTGGGTCAAAATAGTGTCAACGCCGGTAATCTTTTTTTCGGCGATACGGCTGACGGCCTGAATCCCCGCCGCGTCATCACAGCGCATGATATTTCCATAACCAATCAGCAAAATCATTTGCGTTAACCTCTTTTGATCGTGCGAAGGATCTCGCCTTGAAAATCCTGAATCTCCACAACCAACGGCATTGTGCCAATCGCGTGCGTCGAGCAGGAAAGGCACGGGTCATAACAGCGAATCGCCGCCTCGACGCGGTTTAAGGCCCCTTCACGCACATCCTTCCCATTTACGTATTGTTTAGCGACAAGAAGAATGGACTGATTCATCGCCGGGTTATTCTGCCCGGTGGCAATCAAAAGGTTCACTTTGGTTAAAAGGCCGTTTTCATCGGTTGTGTAATGATGAAAAAGCGTCCCGCGCGGCGCCTCTGAACAGCCGATCCCCTCGGACTGATTTCGCCCGGCAACGGCCTTGATTTCCTTTGAGCAAATCTGCGGGTCATTTAAAATATCACGGGCCTGTTCAATACACGTCAGGGTTTCAATCAACCGCGCGTAATGGAAATAAAACGAGCCGTGCACGGGGCGGCCGCGCCCCAGCGCTTTAAAACTTTTAAATTCCTGCTGGGCCAAAGGCGTGCGCATAATGGATGCGACATTCAAACGAGATAAGGGCCCCACGCGGTAAAACCCCGCCGGATAGCCAAACGGTTTGTAATAAGGATATTTCAGATACGACCATTCCACCGGGCGCTCGGCGATAAAGCGAAGATACTCTTTGGGATGAATCTGATCAGAAACAATTTTTCCCCGCGCGTCGATAAAGCGCAATCTCCCGTCGTAGAGTTCATGTTCGCCGTTTGGCCCAACAAGCCCAAGATGAAGCGATTCAAAATTAGCGAAAGACTCCACTTCTTTTTTATTTGCATCATAATATTTCTTATAAATATCCAAACCGATTTTTGTTGTCTCAAGGGCTTCCGGAATCCAGTTCAAAAGCGCCTGGCGGTTTTCTTCCGTCAACGGATATTCAAAGCCTCCCGCCGTAATGCCTCCGGCGTGGATTTTTTTTCCAGTTAACCGCTCGCTTAACTCCTGGCCGAATTTACGCAGGCGAATTCCGCGTTTGGCGACGTCCGGGAATCTTTCTGCTATCCCGACAATGTTTCGTATCGCGGGGTCGGCATCCCACCCTAAAAGAAAATCCGGCGAGGAAAGATGAAAAAAACTTAAGGCATGAGAAGAAATCACCTGCCCTAAATGCATGAGCCTTCGAAGAAGCGTACCCGCGTAGGGAACCTCCACCTTCATAATCATTTCGCAGGCCTTAGCCGATGAGACCGCGTGGCTGACCGGACAAATCCCGCAAATGCGCGGTGTGATCGTCGGCATTTCGGTAAAAATCCGCCCCTCGCAAAATTTTTCGAATCCGCGAAATTCGTTAACATGAAAACGGGCATCCTTGACGACGCCCTTTTCATCGAGCTCTAAGGTAATCTTGGCGTGCCCTTCGATGCGGGTCACGGGGCTAATTGTGATTTTGGTTTGATTATTTGTATCAGCCATATTTTAATTTCCCTTCTTCGTTCAAGTCCGGCGTGCGGTCATTCAATAGCTCGTTAAGGACGTAAAAAATAACATCCGCGGATGGGGGACAACCGGGGATGTAGTAATCGACCTTAACGACTTCATGCAGAGGCCGGACCCGATCGACGAGTTTCTGTATTTCCGCCGAGCTGGGGATAACGCCTTGCTCGTTGCTTTCAGCTTCAATATACGCGCGTTTTAAAACAACTTCTTTGGGAAAAGGATTCCTCAGAGTAGCCACATTGCCGGTCACCGCGCAATCTCCGAGTGATACTAAAATTTTTGAATGTTCGCGAATATGGACAATTTCCCGCAGGTGTTCATCGCTGGCTACGGCCCCTTCGACAATGGCGACGTCAACCTGCGGAAATTCTTTTCCATCGACAATAGGGCTTTTAACTATATCGGCCAATTTAACAACCTCTAAAATCCGCTCATCAATATCCAGCAAAGACATGTGGCAGCCCGAGCACCCCGCCAGCCAAACAGTGGCAATCTTTTTTTTCGTCATACGCCCATCCCTCTTTTTTCAACCAGTTCCGTAATTGTTTCCGGAAATTTCTCCAAGGATCCTTGCGAAGCAAACTTCGGCCACAACGCTCCCGTCGGGCAAGCCTGCAAACATTTTCCACACGACGTGCATGTTGTTGAAACGCCCCACGGCTCGTTAAAATCCGAAATAATGCGCGATTGATACCCGCGTCCCATCACATCCCAATTGTGTGCGCCTTCGACTTCACCGCAAACCCTGACACAGCGAGTACACATAATGCAGCGATTATGGTCAATGATATATTTCTCGTGGGAGGCATCGACCTGGCACGACGGGAACAAATACGGAAAGCGAACATGTTCCATGCCGACTTTGTGGGCCATGTCCTGCAATTCGCAATTGTGGTTTGCCACGCACACCGAGCAAATATGATTACGTTCTGAAAAAAATAATTCTATCGTCGTGCGCCGGTATTTCTTCAGCTTTTCTGTTTGCGTTTTGATTTTCTGGTTCGGCGCAACCTTTGTTGTGCAAGACGGCAGGAGCCTGGGCACGCCTTCAATCTCAATCAAACACAACCGGCACGCCCCGACGTCACTTAAACCTTTCAAATGGCACAAGACGGGAATATCAATGTTATTTTCCTGACAGGCCTCAAGGATTGTTTTTCCGTTTTCCACTTCCAACGGTTTGTCGTCAATGACAACGGGAATTTTGACAGCCATTTTAAAACCTCCCTAAATCCTAAACCTTAACGGGTTGCTGATGAATGTGCTCGAGATATTCATCGCGAAAATACCGCAGCGTGCTTAAAAGCGGATTGGGCGCCGACATGCCAAGCCCGCACAGACTCGCCTCTTTAACATAAACAGCCAGCTCTTCTAAAAGTTCCAAATCAGACATCGCCGCCTGCCGTGAACAAATCTTCGTCAAAAGGTCAAACATCTGTTTTGTCCCGACCCGGCAGGGGACGCATTTTCCGCAGGATTCATCCATGCAAAATTCCATAAAAAACCGCGCCACATCCACCATGTCGGATGTCTCATCCATGACAATCAATCCGCCGGAGCCCATAATCGATCCCAAGCTCACCAGCGATTCATAATCCATGGGCGCGTCCAGATGCTGTTCGGGGATACATCCGCCCGAAGGGCCGCCGGTTTGGGCGGCCTTAAATTTTTTTCCATCGGGAATGCCGCCGCCGATATCAAAAATGATTTCGCGAAGCGTCACTCCCATGGGGACCTCAATCAATCCTGAATACTGGATTTTTCCGGCGAGGGCAAAAACTTTTGTCCCCGCACTTTTCGCCGTCCCGATTTTGCCGTACCATTCACCGCCTTTAAGAATAATCGGCGCGATATTGGCAAAGGTTTCCACATTGTTAATCAAGGTCGGCTTTCCCCATAAACCCGATTCCGCCGGATACGGCGGGCGCGGACGGGGAACGCCGCGTTTTCCTTCAATGGAGGCGATGAGCGCCGTTTCTTCGCCGCAAACAAAAGCGCCGGCGCCGATCCGGATTTCCACATCAAAATTGAAATCGGTGCCCATAATATTTTTTCCCAAAAGCCCCAGCTTGCGCGCCTGTTTAAGGGCCAGGTCAAAGCGCTTGATGGCCAAGGGATATTCGCCGCGAATATACGCAAATCCTCTTTGCGAGCCAACCGCATAACCGGCGAGAATCATCCCTTCCAAAACACGGTGCGGATCGCTTTCCAAAACACTTCTATCCATAAACGCGCCCGGGTCGCCTTCATCACCGTTACAAATCACATATTTTTCGCTCGCGACATATTTATGGACCGTTTCCCATTTTAATCCCGTCGGAAACCCCGCGCCGCCGCGGCCGCGCAAACGGCTCTGCTTGATTTGAGCAATCACCTCTTCGGGCGAAAGCAATCGAAGCGCTTTGTTGAGCGCGCGATAACCTTCCACGGCGATATAGTCTTCAATATTTTCCGGATTGATATTGCCGCAATTTTCCAAAACAATCTTTTGCTGTCTTTTAAAAAACGGGTCTTGAGATGTGTCAACAGAAACCTCTTTTCGGGAATCGCAAAAAAGGAGCATCTCTTTGACCGGCTCTTGCTTAATCAAATGCTTTTCGACGATCGGAAAAACCTCGACATCCACGACTTTTTGATAAATCGTTTGATCCGGTAAAATCTTGACCAAAGGCCCCTGATTACACGGCCCCATACAGCCCGTGGGGACAACATCAATCTCTTTTTCCAAACCCTTGTTTTTGACCGTTTCCTGAAGGGCCTTTAAAACCGGCTCGCTTCCCGAGGAAATACATCCCGCCCCGCAACAAACGCAAACCTTCTTTTTCAAGGCGTTGTTTTTTTCCTGGACCTTTTGGGTGATCTCCTGCAATCCTTCGAGGTTCATTTCCCTTCTCCCATCTTGGCTTCAATCAGATTTTTGATATTTTCGGGCTTGACGCGCGCGACGATGTTTTCGTCGATCACAACCGCGGGCGCCAAACCGCAAGCGCCAATGCAACGGGCCGTTTGCAGCCCCAGGCTATTATCCGCAGTCACCTCGCCGGGTTTCAGGGCGAAGTTTTTTTCAATTTCCTCGAGGATGTGCTGCGCGCCTTTGACGTAACACGCCGTTCCGGTGCACACCAAACAATTGTGCCCGCCTTTTTGTTTGAGCGAAAAAAAGTGATAAAACGTGACCACCCCGAAAACGCGGCTGGGCGGAAGGCGCAGTTCTCTGGTGATGAATTGAATCACGGGGATCGGCAGATACCCGTAAATATTTTGAGCGGTGTGCAAAACCTGAATGAGTGAATCGGCCTTCGCCCCCTCTTTTTTGATGAGGCTGACAATGAGTTTCGTGCGCGGATCATCTTTGGGAAGTTCAACGGATTTATAATTCTTTCTCGTCGTCATGGGACAGCTCCATCATTAAAAATTAATTTTAATAGAAACTCTTCAAGGCCTTCATGTAATTGGCGCGCTCAAAGGCCTGCGGGTTTCCGCAAGACTTCTGGCTCATGCTCCCCTGCATTTGCCGGACGGATTCATACTCATGCTCTTTCATCCATTTTTCCATTGTCTCTAAAATATCCTGCGTGTATTCCATGCCGTTTTTTAAAAGCGTTGAGCAAAGCATTACCGCATCCGCTCCCACCATGAGCATTTTAAGGACGTCGGTGGCATGATGAATGCCGCTTGTCGCCGCAAGGCTGGCCTTGATTCGGCCATGCAAAATCGCGATCCAGCGCAAGGGAAGGCGCATCGCCTGCGGCGTGCTTAAAAGAACATTGGGGGCAACCGCCAAATTTTCCAAATCAATATCGGGTTGATAAAAACGGTTGAATAAGACAAGCCCGTTGGCGCCGGCTTCATCCAGACGCTTGGCCATATTGGCCATGGCGCTAAAAAACGGACTGATTTTAACGGCCACCGGAATAGTTATTTTTGATTTTACGGATTTGAGAATATTCAGGTACGTTTGCTCCACCTGATCGCTGGTCATGTTTAAATCCGTCGGGAGAAAATAAATGTTAAGCTCCAAAGCATCGGCGCCGGCTTCCTCAAGATGCTTGGCGTACTTGACCCATCCGCCGTCGGAATAGGCATTCAGGCTGGCAATAACCGGGATCTTTACGGCTTGTTTGGCGCGGCTGATGTGCGCCAAATATTCTTCGGGCCCTAAAACAAAATCAGAGGGCTCGGGAAAATACGTTAACGATTCCGCGAAACTTTCCGTTCCGACGCTTAAATAATGATTGAGCTCATAAACCTCGCGCGTAATCTGTTCCTCAAAAAGCGAGTGATTGACGATGGCCGCGATTCCCACGTCTTCCAGCCTCCGGTAATTGTCGATATTTTCCGACAAAGGAGAGGCGGAAGCGATAAGAGGATTTTTGAGTTTCAATCCCATATAGACCGTCGATAAATCCATGTTCACCCCTTTTAGTCGTCCGCCCCTTGATCTTGGACGCGATTTGTTTTATTCATTTGATTCTCCGGCGATGGCGGCAAACCCGCCGCAGACGGCATGCCCGCCATGACGCTGTAAGTTTTCCAGCGCGCGCTGATATCTTCCTGGGCCAATTTCAAAAGCCGTTTAGCCGCCTCGGGATTGCTTTTTGTGAGCATCTTGAAACGATTTTCCATGTAAGCAAAATCTTTAAAGGGAATCTTCGGTTCCGCGGAATCTAATTGAAAAGGATTCTTTCCTTCCCGTGTTAATTGCGGGTCGTAGCGAAAAAGCGGCCAATATCCGGAAAGAACCGCCGCCTTTTGATTTTGCATCCCCGTTGTCATATTGATGCCGTGGGCAATGCAATGGCTATAGGCAATAATCAAAGACGGGCCATCGTAATTTTCCGCCTCAAGAAAAACACGAAGCGTGTGCTCGTCTTTGGCGCCCAGAGCGACGCTGGCCACATACACATGGCCGTAGGTCATGGCGATTCGCGCCAAATCTTTTTTGGGGAGAGTTTTCCCTCCCGCGGCAAATTTCGCGACCGCCGCGCGCGATGTCGATTTGGACATCTGCCCGCCGGTGTTGGAATACACTTCCGTATCCAAGACAAGGATATTAACATTTTTTCCGCAGGACAAAACGTGATCCAGCCCGCCAAAGCCGATGTCATACGCCCAGCCGTCTCCGCCGATAATCCAAACGCTTTTTTTGACCAACATATCCGCGACACCCGACAACAATTCTGCTTCTGGAGTCTTTAACTTTTGTAATTTTTCTTTCAGGATTGAAACGCGTGCCCTTTGCTCATAAATCGCCGGCTCATCTTTTTGCTCGGATTCCAAAATAGCTTTCACTAATTCCGTTCCGACGGCGGATTCCATCTTCTTTAAAAGTTCGCAGGCAAATTCTTTTTGTTTGTCAATGGAGAGGCGAAATCCCAGCCCAAATTCCGCATTGTCTTCAAATAAGGAATTCGCCCAAGCGGGCCCGCGGCCGTCTTTATTTTTTGTCCAGGGTGTGGTCGGCAAATTCCCGCCGTAAATAGAGGAACACCCTGTCGCGTTGGCCACAACCATGCGGTCGCCGAAAAGCTGTGTTATCAATTTTAGGTAAGGCGTTTCCCCACAACCGGCGCAAGCGCCGGAAAATTCAAACAAGGGCTGCAATACCTGCGATTGCCGCACCGTATTTTGTTTGACAAGCGAACGATCCAAGTCCGGTATTTCTCGAAAGAAATCCCAATTCTTCATTTCCTCTTCGCGAAGCGGCTCTTGCGGCTGCATATTGATGGCCTTAAGCCGCGTTTCAGATTTATTTTTGACGGGGCAAACATCGACGCAAAGCCCGCAGCCGGTGCAATCTTCCGGCGCCACTTGAATCGTTAATTTCAGATTCTGCCATTCACGGTCTTTGGCATTCACTGATTTAAATGTTTTTGGGGCGCCTTCAAGACATTTGGCGTCATACGCCTTTACGCGGATAACGGCGTGAGGGCAAACCATAACGCATTTGCCGCATTGAATACAAATATTTTCATCCCAAGCCGGAATTTCCTGGGCGATGTTGCGCTTTTCCCACTGTGATGTCCCGACGGGATAGGTACCGTCAACGGGAAGGCATTTGACGGAGAGTTCATCGCCGCGGGAGGCAATCATCATGGCGGTCACTTCCTGAACAAACGCCGGGGCCTCCTTGGAGACAAACGGACGCATATCAATAGCGCTTGTCGCCTTGCCGGGAATTTTGACTTCATAAAGATTGGCCAGCGAATGGTCCACCGCGTGAAAATTCATCCGGACGATTTCTTCGCCTTTTTTGCTGTATGTCTTTTCGATGGAATGTTTGATCGCCGCGATGGCCTCATCCTTGGGAAGAATTCCGGAGATGGCAAAAAAACACGTTTGCATAATCGTGTTGATTCTCAAACCCATCCCCGCTTCATGCGCGACTTTGTATCCGTCGATAACAAAGAACTTCAACTTCTTTTCAATAATATGCTCCTGGACAATACGCGGCAACTTGTCCCAAACCTGATCTGCCCCATAATGGCTGTTTAAAAGAAACGTGCCGCCGCTGACAATGTCTTTAAGGACATCATAGCGCTCAAGAAAACCAAATTGATGACAGCCAACGAAATTAGCATGGCTCACAAGATAGGTGGAATGAATCGGGCGCGGTCCAAAACGCAAATGCGAAACCGTAACGGATCCGGATTTTTTCGAATCATAAACAAAATATCCTTGCGCGTAATTCGGCGTGTCTTCGCCGATAATCTTGATTGAATTTTTATTGGCGCTGACTGTCCCATCGGAGCCCAGGCCATAAAAAACAGCCCGAATAACATCTTCGGGCTCGGTGGTAAAATTTGGGTCATACTCAAGGCTGGTGAACGTGACATCATCTTTAATTCCGACGGTAAAATGATTTTTGGGCTCTTCTTTTTTCATTTCATCGAAAACAGCCTTTGCCATCGCCGGCGTAAATTCTTTCGAAGATAATCCGTAGCGGCCGCCGACGATTTTCGGAAGATTCTGAAAGCTGGAGCCGTTGTTGCTGGCTGCTTCGTAAAGGGCGTTGATGCAATCCAGGTAAAGTGGTTCACCGGGGCTGCCCGGTTCTTTCGTGCGGTCCAGCACAGCGATGGATCGCGCCGTGGGAGGCAGCGCGCGTATGAAAGCATCGCCATCGAATGGCCGATAGAGCCGGACCTTCA
>ORJL010660602.1_pt1 | contig 21283 bp, 20 predicted proteins | sample 1779941 | NCBI WGS metagenome assembly ORJL01 (sample SAMEA104232317, study PRJEB22302) | groundwater metagenome | biome: forest; feature: aquifer; material: groundwater | place: USA | collected 2011-08-07 | depth 5.8 m
AAATTGCAGAAAATTCAAGTGATGAGCAAGGCTCTCCTGCGCATAAAACAGCTCTTGCCATTCCGTATTTTAATCTTGCAAAGGTCCAGGAAACATTAGGGCAGCTACAGGAAGCAGTGTCTAATTATAAGAAAGCATTGGATAATGTTATCAATAACCCTCCGGCTGTCCATAAAGTTCCTGAAAGGCCGGCCATTGTGGCGGATTTTAAGGTCCACCTTTCTACCTGTGAGTACACAGCGGGGGATAAATCGGCACTTGAAAGGGCAGAGGCGGCGTTAGCCGATCTTGAAGCCCATCCTGATATTGCCGATTACAATCAGCACGTTTGGGTCTCCGGAGGGCATATGAGAATTGCTGAAATGCTGAGGGAAGATAATCCGGAAAAGGCAAAGGAACATCTGCAAAAAGCAAAGGAAATAATTGATTCTGATCCCCGTTTAACTATCCGTCTTTCCCAGTGGCAAAAACTGGCCGAGAAAATCAACTAAAACCCCTTTAAACAAAAAAAATGGGGGATACCAGCCGAGTGCGCCGCAGTCTGCAGTCCTGCGGTGCGGCATGGTATCCCCCCGTGAATAAGTGGAGGCCTAGACATGGCCGGACATGTGTCCCACCCCGAACAAATGGGGCGGACGAGAGTACAGTCTTATGCTGCACCCTCCCGGCGCTCAGGCCTCCCAAAGGAAAAAGAGCCCTCCGTCTTTAACCGGAGAGCCGCGGCCGCCGGCTCGCTCACCCCATATCCCTCAAACGGGATCGCCGCGTCCTTAAAGAGGACGATTGCGCTTGGGTGTAATATGCCGGTCCGGCCGACGAGCCAGCCCCGAAGGGAGCAGGATCGCTAAGCTAGTGCCCCGACAGGCCCGGGCTCAGCCCGTGCCGTGTCCGCCGGCCATGTGGCCGAGGATGGTGCCCAGCGTGATCGTGATGATGTCACTGTAAGAATTATTCAGGTCGCCATGCCCACACTCAGTGGGCCTACCTAAGTTTATCATCTTGGCGCCTCCTTGAAAGGCCGTGCAACTATTTCCTGCCTCCGATTTTACTCGTGCAGGAGGGGCTTGTTCATCTCATTTTAAAACAGGCTTGTAATAATAGGCTTGCCGATCAATCCGGAGTTTTCTCGCTTCTCTTGCTTTTTCCTCCTTATTCTGTTTTTTATGTGCCATGCCAGGTATCCTGAAGATCTTCTGAAGTTTAAACCTTCCGGTTTTTACCCCAGAGATCCAAGGATACCCGACAAGTGCCCCATAGTATACTATAAGATGTATTTATTGTCAAGTTTTAGTTAGGGATAATTTTAAGGTGGGTAAATAATTTAGTTGGGGGATGCCTGCTGTGTTTGGGCAACACAGTAAGCATCCCCCGGGACAAGGAGGTGAGGCCCACAGGCAGGAGGTCCGAAAAGGGCCATTCTGATATTTAAACCGCCGCTAGGGCTTTCCTATGAAGACAGCTCTCCGTCCGGAGAGCGGGTTAGGCGCTTTGGCTTTTGAGCTGCAGCCCTAAAAAGGGCCAGGTTAGATGCTCTAGTCGCCGCCAGCGCCGGCCAGGGTGTCCACGCTTACGGTATGCATCCCCGTCTCGGTTCGATGCTGCGTGGCGTGTCCGGTCTCGTCCAGGCTTTCGGTGTGGGCGTTGCGAGTGCCCTTCTGGGTCGCGTTGACGAAGTCTTCCTGATGCCCCGACGTTGGGGCCCGGGTATGGGCATGGGTATGGTACTTCAAAGTAGTGCTCCTTTTTTTCTCATCCCGTTTTTAAGCCGCAACCTGCGGAGTCTTAGAACTTGGCCATGGGCTTTTCAGCTCTTTCCCGTATCTTCCTATATTTCCTCCTTATTTTTATTTTAGTGTGCAAATGTCAGATTGGTTGGAATTAAGTGCCGCTTATTGGCTCTTTATTCCTTAGTTACCCCACCTGACAATTGTCCACAGTTTATTACCTTCTTTTTACCTTGTCAACTGTAATGATTGCAAGGGAGGGGCAAGCGTGGTAGAATTTAACGCGATGTTAGTTTGCCAGATGTGTCAAAAAGGAGTTAGGACTGTTGCTTACTCCCGCCATAAGAAAGGTTCATCCGGTGCCGGTGGTACCTGGGCCCTTCGTGCGCCTATTCATAAAAGGCTACAAAAGCCTAATTTACATAAGTTTCACGGTATGACCCTTTGCAGCAAGTGTTTAAAAACCATGAAGAAAACTTTTAAACCACAGGCAAAAACTGTGGAGACTGTTGCCGAAACCCCTGCCTCTGCTTAATGTCAGCTGAACAAATAGATTTAGAAAATTTGAAAGGTAAGTCTATCTTGGAAGTAATTTCTGTACTTCCTGCCCTGTCATGGCGGGCAGTAGATTTTGGTAATGTGAAAGCCCTAAACCCCCAGATTACCCGCTTAAGGTTTGTTATCTACGATACTAAGTTACCCAGGGTGTCAAAGAGGGAACGGGATTATCCTTTTTTCATTCAAGTTCCCCCGGGCATGTTAGTAGAGATGGGGCAGTTAACGGAAGATGTTTTAGCAAAAACAGTACCTGGCCGTACAATAGGGATAACTTCTACGGTAGGTGTGGATGTGAATTCCATTGGCTCTTACATGTGCGGTAGAATGCAACTTTTTCCTGATCTGGATTATTATACAGTCGCCCCCTTACAAAATGATCTATATGGAAGGGTGCATATTCCATTTATAGATATTGAAGCAGATGGTATTTGTTTACCTCAGGAGGAGTTAGTAAATAAAGTTAAGGAAGAGATAAGGCAAAAGACTCAAACAAGTCGGGGGGTTCTCTTGAAATCAGGCAGAATTAACCATTTCCATTTCATTGGGACTGATAGGCTTTTGGGACCGGAGGCATTTGTAGATTTTATCGGGCAGTGCCTTGATATGGATATTGACGGCAAGCCAATTGTTGACACATTTTGGGCGGGGCATTGTCTAACAGCGAGCTTGGGCTATCCGGGGCGTTGTGCGACACTTCGGATTACCACTAATAAAATAAAACAGAATTTACCTACAGTGGTTGATGTTTTAGAGAGCTAGGATTCTTTTTTAAAGTTTGCCGGCTTTAATCTGTTCCCTCAAATTTTCCACAAATGTATTAAAAAAGTAAAGGTTATGGAAGGTTAAAAGGCGGAGTGCTGTGATTTCTTTAGCCTTTAGAAGATGGGTAATATAATTTCTTTTGTAGGTTTGGCAGACCTGACAGCCGCATTTTTTATCCAGAGGGTTTTTATCCTTTAAAAATTTAGACTGGTTTAAGTTTAATTTCCCTTCTGAGGTAAAAGCTACACCACGTCTGCCGTAGTGTGTGGGTACCGTGCAGTCAAAGGTGTCAATTCCGGCTTTAATTATGGCCTCCATGTCTTCCGGGTAACCTATTCCCAAAAGATGCCGGGGCTTTTCTTCATCTAAATAGGGAATAGTCCAGCCAAGGATTTGGTCCATATCCTCTTTACTGCTTCCGAGATCCCCGCCGATTCCGAATCCATCAAATCCCAGGGAATTAATAAATGTTGCTGACTCTTTTCTAAGGTCCTCAAATCTTGATCCCTGGACGATCCCGAAAAGAGAACTTTTTGACTGATGACTTTCCTTACAGATTTTTGCCCAGGCGTGAGTCTTTTTTAGTGAACCTTCAACGTAGCTTCTTGTGGAAAGCGGCGGAGTACATTCATCAAAAGCAAAGATAATATCGGCCCCCAAAGATTCCTGGATTTTCATTGACTGCTTTGGCCCGATGAAAAGTTTTCTCCCGTCAACCGGTGAATTAAAATAGACTCCCTCGTCGGTGATTTTGACCTTTTTTGGCTGCTTGCCAGCCTTTATTGAAGGGTCGGTTCCACCCGGGAAATATTTTAAGACCTTTCCTACCTCCAAATCATGTCCGAAACCCAAAGAAAAAACCTGGAATCCTCCGGAGTCTGTCATTAATGGCTTATCCCAGCTCATAAATTTATGTAACCCTCCGGCTTCTTTAACTAATTTTTCACCCGGTTTTAAGTGGAGGTGGAATGTGTTGGAAATTAATATCTGGCATTTGGCCAAAACCGCTTCTTCTGAAGTTAAAGTTTTAACTACTCCTTGGGTAGCAACAGGCACCAGGGTTGGGGTTTCTATTACCCCATGGGAGGTTTCCAGGGTCCCAAGCCGGGCTTTTGATTTAGAGGATTTTTTAATGATTTTAAATTTCATTTTATGGGAAAATCAGGGTGGCCGAGGAGGAACTCTTGTAGTGCCATCGGTTTTTTGCCTTCAATCTGGACTACTTTTTCAGGATAAAATTTGACTACTTTGTTATTCCAGTGGGTCCAGGCATTTGGCCAGGGGAAGTAAGCTCTGGCCATCCGGTCTAGTTGCAGAGGTGATGGAGGACTATCGATATCAAAATATCCATCCTCTTTTTTTATCAGGTGAGTGATTGTTGCTTCGTTATCATTTTGGGGAGTTAATTTTATTTTTCCTTCAATGAAATCGGGGATAATTTCAACTAAAAGGTCGGCTCCAACCTCAAACATTTTTTTACTCAAAGATTCAAATGTATCCTGTTCTGATAATCTAATCTCCCTTGTAGATAAGACTGGCCCATGGTCCATTTCCTTATCCATTTTAATAATTGAAACCCCTGAGGTTTTATCCCCGTTTAGTATGGCATTTTGTATTGGTGAAGTGCCCCTATATTTAGGTAAAAGTGAAGGGTGAACATTTAAGTTATTATCCTTAGTGATATCAAGGACACTTTGTGGCAGAAGATGTCCATAAGCTGCTACCACAAATAGTGTCGGTTTTAAGGCTATAAGCGAAGAAATGATATTTTCATCAAACCTGTCAGCTGTGATAACTGGAATTTGATTCTTGTTCGCCCACTTTTTTACCGGTGACGGAGTAAGTAATTGTTTTCTGCCTACCTTTTTATCGGTTGCAGTCACTACTCCTGCAACCCATCCTTTTTTATATAAAAGAGAGAGTATTGGGATAACAAAATCCGGAGTCCCAAAAAAAACTATCCTTGGGTTCATTTAAACTAGCCTCACTTCTTCAAAAATTTCCGATCCGGTTTCATCCCGCCCGGCGACTTTATAGACCTTTCCTTTTTGGGAAACTACATGGTCCATAAAAAGGGTACCGTCCAGGTGGTCAACCTCATGCTGGAAAATCCAGGCGGCTATTCCCTGCAGCCTTTTGGTAACTTTTTCTCCCATTTCATCCATATATTCAACACTGACTGAAATTGGCCTGGTAGTTTCTCCATATATGTTGGGGATGGAAAGGCACCCTTCAAAAAAGACTTTTTGTTTAGGGGAACTTTTTAGAATTTTGGGGTTAAAAACGATCTCAAATTCTCCGTCCTTGCCGGTTTTTCCGACAAAAAACCTCTCTGACCTGCCTATCTGGGTTGCGGCAAGGCCAACCCCTTCGGGGTCTTTAAATGATTTAGTCATCTTAATCATCTCCCGGGCAACTTTTAAAAGTTCCGGAGTAACCTTTTTGACCGGTTTGGTTTTGATGCGTAACTTGTTGTCTGGTGCTTTAACTACTTGCATGGCACAAGTTTACCAAGTTTGATCCTGAATTTCCAGGTTTCTTAATGGGCTTCTGTTTCTTTACGCAGTTGTTTAAGACGCCACATGAACACCTTAGCCTTTGATTTAGCGTTGGTATAGCCTTTGGTATAGGTTAAGGCTTCTTCTAAAAGCCCCCGGTTGTGCTCCTTGGCTAACTTAATATAGAGGGAATAATGGGTTGTGTCATCCAGGGATTCGGCAAGGTATACTCCGTAAGCCTGAAATTCAGTATGTAAATTCTTGGGCCGGTCGGGATTTTTTATTTCAGCAATAATCTGGCCAATACGTTTCATTCTATTGCCATTTGTTTAGCTTTTCCAAAGCATCCGGGTCTTTCGGTACTAACTTAAGTACGGTATTCATCTGCTCTAAAGCCCTCTCTTTTTGCCCTGTCTCAAATAGGAAAAGCCCTAAAGTGTAATGGGCATCCCGGTAGTTGGGTTTTAATTTTACCGTTTGCTCAAGGGCCTCGATTGCCTCTTTACTCGTAGAGGAGCCTTGCTCATTTTTTCCCATTTGGCCTAAAATAATTGCTTTATTGTAAGTTAATTTGGCATCGGTTGGGGAAAGGGCAATTGTCTTATCCAGCGTTTCTAAAGTTTTTTCCGTGTAACTTTTGTCTATAGTAGAAAGCATATAATAGGTCCTTACGGCAGTACGGAAAAAGGATACATTTTTAGGATGTTTTCTAAGTACCTCGTCTGTCTCCTCGACAGCAGTTTCTTTAAGTTGCCCTGAAAGCGTGCTTTCAGTATCCAAAAGAACGGAAGAGGCGGCAGCTGCAGCATATCCTAATTCACTGCGGTAATAAGGTTCCCGGGGGTTTAAAGAAACAGCGCTGGATAAAAAGTTATAAGCCCGCCCGGGGTTTCCTGATTCATTTGCGTTGTTGCCTGTTGCAAAATACATATCTGCAATATAGTGGCGGATTAGGGTAAATCCCATAAGGCCAAAAATAATAATGACGGCTGTACCGGCTAATATTGGGTAAAAAGACCGACGAGCTAAGAATGCAGAGTGCAGAGTTAATAGTTTAGGGAGGGTAAGAGGTTTGGTTGATTCAGTTGTTACAAATGCTACGGCAGGAAAAAGAAAGAAGAAAAGGGCAACATTGACGACCGAAAAGCCGAAGAAGTTCTGGACTAAATAAGCAATATAAGAGGCGAGTAAGCTGTAAGAAAGTAAGGGGTTATGACCCGGCTTTCTTAATATAGCTATTATAAAAGTTATAATCATAAAAATGTAGCTTCCAAAGCCCACAATCCCTGTTGTGGCCAGGTAATTCAAGAACTCGTTGTGGGCTTTATTGTAAAGAAAGTCCCATTCGGAAACTAAGTTGTGTTCAACAGGCCGGAAGGTGTAATAAGAATAAGCAAAAGTTTCTACCCCGGAACCAAAGATGGGGTAGTGTTTGAAGATATCAATTGCCCCTTTCCAAACTATCAACCTAATAGCACCTGATTCCGTCCCGCCGGATTCGAGCTGGGTTGTAGAAGCTGACTTTGTTAGGGTAACAGATGGCCTCTCAGGACCTGCAAACTTGGAAAGCAATTGAAATTGGGTTAAAGCGGAGCCAAAAATAAGATTGATTAAAATAAGTGAGCCTAGGATTAAAAGCAGAGGTTTTTTTATCCATTGCCGTTGGAGAACTAAAAATACAACCACTCCTGCCCATAGGCCGATGGTTGCACCGCGGGAGTATGTGAAGGTAAAAGCAAGATAAAAAAGTATAGAGTATAAAGCATAGAGTTTAAAGTTAAAGGGGAATTTCTCTTTGGCAGCTAAAGCAAAATATATTGCTGGGAAGATTAGCATAGCTAAATAGGCTGCCAGCCAGTTGGGCTGGCCAAGTGTAGCAAAGACTCTTGACTGAACATCCTGTACCCAGCAGGATGCATTAAAGTGGTTGGTTAAAATTACACATGATGGGGAGACGCCGAAATGCTCCGGGATAGCCCAGAGGGAAACTGCTACCCCTCCAAATACGGCAGCTTTTAAAAAATTGATAACCTGTTTAGCCTCAAAATTAGATACCAGTGCGTAGAAGAGTAAGATGTAGGAAATCAAAGAAAGAAGGCCGCCGTTCCCGCGGGAATAATAACCCCAGATAGAGGTGTGGGGATCTATAGAAAAAAAGGTGGAGAGTATATTGGCTAAAAGAAAAAGTAATAATGGGATATCCAAAGGGGTGCGGTTTAAGATTAATGATTTATGACTGATCATTTTTATGATCCAGGTAGCGGTAATGATGAGAGTCAAAAAATAAACAAACATCATCTTGTTGTATTCGAAAAGTTCAAAGTTCCAGGGAAACCAGATAAGCGGGGTAATTGCAAAAAGGAGATAGAAACAGTAAGTTAGGATTTTTGTAGTCACGCTAGCCAATATGCTACCAGACATCCTTGTCCCCTGGCAAGCTTGTATGGTACACTTGTGCCTACGTGATACTTGATAAGTTTTGGGCACTTTTATCCCACGATGTCGGCATTGATTTAGGCACTGTAAATACCCTTGTTTTAGTTCGGGGAAAGGGTATTGTTATCCGTGAGCCGTCTGTTGTGGCCATCCACAAAAAAAGTAAACAGGTTTTGGCAATAGGTACTGAGGCTAAAAGGATGCTGGGCCGGACACCGATCGCAATTGAGGCAGTGAGACCATTGCGCGACGGAGTAATTTCTGATTTTGATACAACCGAGGCAATGCTTCGCCATTTTATCCAGAAAGTACACATGTCCCCCGGCTCCAGATTTCCTAAGGTTCCGCGTCCCCGGGTGGTAATCGGAATCCCCTCCGGTGTAACCGAAGTGGAAAGAAGGGCGGTGCAGGATGCGGCTTTAGTAGCCGGGGCAAGGCAGGCATATCTAATAGAAGAGCCGATGGCAGCGGCGATCGGTGCCGGGCTGCCGATTGAAGAGCCTGAGGGGAACCTAATTATGGATATTGGCGGGGGGACTACTGAGATTGCCGTTATATCTTTAGGTGGTATGGTGATTAACCGCTCACTGCGGATTGCTGGGGATGAGCTTGACCAAGACATTATAAATTATATGAAGATGCGCTACGGCATGCTGATCGGAGAAAAGACTGCCGAAAATATAAAAATTGAAGTCGGTTCGGCGATGCCATTAAAGACAGAAAAAGAAACGGTTGTAAGAGGTAGGGATTTGGCAACCGGACTCCCTAAATCCATAAAAATTTCATCCACTGAAATAAGAGAAGCATTAACCGGGACGGTAAACCAGATTATTGGTACACTGGCAGAGGTTTTAGAGGAAACGCCACCTGAGCTTTTATCTGACCTTTTAGAACGCGGTGTGGTAATAGCTGGAGGCGGGGCGCTTCTGCGGGGTTTGGACCAAAAGATTGCTGAGGAAACAAAAATGCCGGTCTATATTGCAGATGATCCTTTAACGACAGTTGTCCGTGGCTGCGGCAGAGTTTTGGATGATTTGGATCTGCTTGCTAAAGTAAAGGTAACGGGAGGATTGCGTTAATTTAGAAGTAGCTTGTCCATTCGAGGTTGTCGCTAATCCGGGTTTTTCTCCAGCCGTGCCTAAAAATCCTTCCCCGAACATTAGAGATAGGGTTTCCCTGATAATCTATAACGATTTCTTTACCTGTCTTTAAAAAGGTCAAGAAATCTTCGATCCTTCCTTTAATTCGTGCCCTAAAACCGTTTTCTATTTCACTCATACGGCTGTAACATTCAGAGGCAATGGCTAACCTTCGCTCTTTTTCTTTATAATAAGCTTCAATTTCCGGGGGCATGTAGCTCTCCACAACTTTTCCCTGCTTAGGATCTATTACCCAGATAACACCCGTTTCATTATTCTTAATTGGTACTGGCTCGTCGGAGGTAATTACTCCTGGGGCTAAAAATCCGGACATGGTTCTCATGGAAAGTTCGTAAGGGTCATGGGGAGGAGTGGCCTCCATGTTCATTTTTACCAAAGCTTTTTCCTTTTTTAATAAAGGATATTTTTCAGCAGCGTCCTCTTTCATATAGTTGCATTAGAAAACTTTTTTAAAGTTTTGTCAATTAAAAACCTGCCGGCCAGCTGTCTTTTTTGCCGCATCCGTCGTTTCCGATTTCATCTTCTTCCGGATCAAGTAATTCGCTGATAGTTTGTATTCCAGCTATTTTTCTTATAAATGGCAGGACATGTGTTTTTGTCCCTTCATTGATATCACGCCTTATTCTGTCCATTAAATCATTTGAATAAGTAACAATAATAAATCCTTCTCTCTGAATAACCTCAATCTCCTCAAGTTTTTTAGAAAAAGGAAGAAATATTTTTTCAATTCCCAGAGCCATAGCTTTACGGGTTTCTTCCGCTGAAGGAGTAGGTCCTGGTTTATCAGGAAGCAGATTCGGATCATGGGTGTGATATGTTTCTTTAGCCATAACCTTTATTGTCCAAAAAGTACCACACTACAAGATAAAAATCAATGTGAGTCTGTAATATCGGGTTTTTGATAGGGTAAAATAATGTTACTCGGATACTCCCATGTATTAGAGCAAATTGCTTGAAGGTTGATTTAACTTTGATTCGCGCGGGCAGCTAAAAACTCTTTCCCTTTTCCGACGGTAGTATTTATTGGTACTCCGGAATCGCAAAGCGGACACTCTGAGGCCGCCCAGTCTTTCATAACGACATTTATTAAAGTATCAAGACGCGTTGCCCCAATCTGTTCCGGTGTAACTCCGCCCCGGTTGCAGAGTGCTCCTACCCCGATAACGTATGCATCCAGAGATTTTAAAGCTTCCAGAACTTTTTTAACTGAACCACCGGTAGTGAGAACGTCCTCCACCACCAAAATGCGTTTTTTAGCAACTAGGTTGGCATAGCCGCGGGTAAGAGCAAGAGTACCATCAGCTTGTTTCTCGGCGTATACGCCAAGGACTTCTTTATCTGTAATCCTGCTTAAATGAAATGCTGTCCATTGAGAAAGAATTATTCCTCCCAGTGCCGGGCCAACTACCACCTGCACATCCTGGTCTGCAAAATTTTCGGCGATCATCTGGCAGAGCTCAGAAGTTTCCTGTGTGTGGGGATAAACAGCATCTTTGTTAATATATGATTCGCCGTGTCTGCCTGATGTGTAGACAATATGACTACTGGTAACAATTGCAGTTGTTTGTTCCAGGATTTCTTTAACTCTTTCGGCTCTGGACATAACTCTCTGGCAGGTTACGTGAACTTTTTTTCTTTGTCAATACCTGGTAGTATTAGCCTAAAATGAAAGCCTCATTTTCCGATATTAAACTTTTACTCAGTCTGACCTTCTTTTCCCTGATTTTAATTTTATTTGATAACTTAAATTTTTTGAATTTTCCTAAATCTTTGGCGCAAACGGTGACTGTCCCCGTCCAGTATGGATTATATAAATCAGTAAGTTTGCTATCTGGGCAGCTTCAGTTTGTCTTTTCTGCCAGACAGGCTTATCTGGAGAATAAGGCACTAAGGGGGCAAATGGGAGAGTTGATGACTGAAAACTCAACTCTTCGTGCAAAGATTTCCGAAAATGAAACTTTCAAAGATCAGTATAATAAATTAAGTCCGATAACTTACGATTTACTCCCTGCCAGGATTGTGGGTACGGGCAGGTTTATCACTTTAGACAAAGGATCAGGTGACGGGGTGGTTGTGGGGCAGGCAGTTGTCTTTAAAGATAACTTTTTGGGAACTATAAGGGAGGTAAATATAAAATCTTCTTCAGTTTTATTACCTTTTGACCCTGACTCGAAAATAGCCGTTTTTTCCCAGGGTTCAGGGGGGCGCGCAAAGGGGATTTTGCAGGGGCAATTCGGGTCGGAACTTTTAATGGATAAAATTCTCCACCAGGAAAAGGTTGAAGTAGATGACCTGGTTTATTCGGAAGGCGTTGAAGGCAGGATTACCAAGGGTTTAGTTATGGGTAAAGTTACCGAGGTTTTACAGAAAGAGAATGAAGTTTTTAAACAGGCAAAAGTGGCCCCTCTTTTTAATACAGTAGATTTAGATATAGTTTTTATAATGAGAAACCAATGATAGTAGTAATTTTTTTCTTAGTATTTTTAAGTTTTTTACAGGGGGCAATAGCGCCTTTAAACTTTGCGCTTATTTTTCTTATTGCCCGGAGTTTTATCGTCTCTGGAAAGGAGAATTTTTGGTTAGCTTTATTAATCGGGATTTTAATATCTCTTCTTTTAGGTTTTCCAATAGGCTTTTTAAGCCTTATTTATCTTATGGCAGTTTTTGCCACTTTTATAGTTAGAAAGACCCAATTAGCTTCCCATTGGCTGGCGATTTTGCCTCTTTCGATCGTATTTTTGTTACTTGAGCGGCTACTTGTTAACCTTTTTCTTGGACAAACGATAAACTACAGCCACTTAATTTTAGAGTCCCTCTTTATTCTGCCCTTTTATTTTGCCCTGCGGCTTTGGGAAGAAAGATTTGTAGTCAAAAAAGAAATAAGATTGAAGATTGGAAAATGAGAATCCGTAAAAGCAAAAAACTGGGTCTAGCTTTTAAAGACGAACTTTCCAAGGCCAGCCGCCCCTATGGTCATTTTCGGGAAAAAAATGACTTTTTATGGCAGGATAATTTTCTACCTAATTTTAGGCCTGAGGACGAGACTATAAAGGTTTCTGCCTGGAGACTTGTTGTCCTGGCTTCGCTTTGTCTTGTAGTTTTTTTTGCGCTTTTTTTAAGGCTATTCCATTTACAGATAGTTCAGGGGGCTGAGAACCGGGAGCTTGCCGATTCAAACAGGATTCAGATTAAAGTAATTCATGCTCCGAGAGGGGTAATTTACGATAGAAACGGTAAGATCCTGGCCGAGAACAACCCCGGTTTCAGGTTAAAGGAAAAGTTTATCAGCCGGGATGAGGCGCTTTCTTTAGAAGCTAAGGGTGAAAAAGAAGCCAATGATTTAGAGATTGATACGATAAGATCATACCCCTTAGGTCCTGAGGTGTCCCATATATTGGGTTATGTAGGGCAGATTTCCGAATCCGAACTAAAAGACCCGGTATATAAAAACTACCGAATCGGTGACCGCCTCGGCCGGGCGGGGGTTGAGCAAATGTATGAGTCCTACCTGAGGGGCACAGACGGGGCGGAGATAATAGAAGTGGATGCTTCCGGGAAAAAACTCAGGTCCCTTCGCAAAATCAACCCTATTCCAGGCAAAAATATTTATCTTTCAGTTGACGGCGACCTGCAAACGACAGCCTTTAGGTCATTGAAAGCAACACTTGAAAAGCTGGAAGTCTGCTGTGGAGCGGTTGTTGGTCTAAACCCTCAAAACGGGGAAGTGCTGACTTTGGTTTCACTCCCTTCTTACGACGGAAATGCTTTTACAGACCCTAAAAGGAATAATGAGGTTGCCGGGTATTTTGAAGATATTCGTGCGCCGATGTTAAACCGTGCAATCTCGGGAACATATCCCCCCGGGTCGACTTTTAAAATTGCGTCCGCTTTGGCCGGGCTTTCCTCAGGCAAAATTACGGCTGCAACCCAGATTGAGGATACCGGGATTATGTATCTTGGGCCTTTCAGCTTTGCCAACTGGTATTTTACAGAATATGGCAGAAAAGAAGGTATGGTTGATATTATTAAAGCACTGCAAAGGTCAAACGACATTTTCTTTTATCGTGTCGGACAGATGGTCGGAGAGAAAGTAATGGGTGAAACGGCCATAAAAATGGGGATGGGGAAAAAGTTAGGCATTGATCTGCCGGGAGAGGAAGACGGCCTTATACCAAGTAACAAGTGGAAGGAAGAAAATATAGGGGAAAGCTGGTATCCAGGAGATGATCTGCATATGGCTATCGGCCAGGGGTTTGTATTAACAACCCCGCTGCAGATTTTAGCAGCAACTGCTTTTATAGCCGATGACGGCAAGTTAATCCAGCCGCATTTGGTAACCAAGATTACCGAGCCGGGCAATTTAAATGCCACCGTTAAAAAGTTTAATTTTGAGCCGATTATTAAAGATATTTTCAGTAAAGAAGAAATTGCACTGGTAAAAAGAGGGCTTGAGACAGTGCCTAAAGATGGTGGAACTGCCTGGCCGTTTTTCCAATTTTCGATTCCGACGGCGGGGAAAACCGGGACTGCCGAATTTGGTGACCCAAAAGGGAGGACCCATGCCTGGTATACATCGTATGCTCCGGCAGATAACCCCCAGATTGCCCTGACTGTTTTAGTGGAAGCAGGGGGAGAAGGGTCAACTACCTCCGGCCCTATCGCTAAAGATATTTACACCTGGTACTTTAACCCTGATAAAGGCAATATCAAAAGCCTGGACACTTACTCCGCCAGCCCCTCCGCCCAAACTTTAGGGGAGTAGTTGGCTACTTTTATGTGCACCCGGAAGGTGTACGGCTAACGATGGATAATATCGAATATTTGTTGGCTTTGCATAGTGTAAATGGTTTGGGGCCTGTTAGGCTCAAAGCTTTGTTGGGATATTATAAAGATCCGAAATTGGCTTGGGAGGCAGAAGCAAAAGAAATTCTTAAAATAGGTATTCCCCAAAATACAGTTAGTTTACTGGTAGAAACCAGGAAAAAATTAAAACCGGAAAAATATCTTGAATTGATAGAAAAATCAGGTATAAAGTTTCTCACCGTCTTTGACGAAAAATACCCCGCTCTTTTAAAACAGATTTATGATCCTCCGACGGTCCTATATTACAAGGGGGAAATCTTACCTGATGACGGAAGAGCTGTAGCGGTGGTAGGAACCAGGAATCTAACGGGATATGGAAAGACAGTTTCCGAGCGCTTCGCCTTTGATCTTGCCTCTTTAGGTGTAACTATAGTCTCAGGCCTTGCCAGGGGTGTAGATACTGAGGCCCATAAAGCTGCCATCTCTGCCAAAGGGAGGACACTGGCTATCTTGGGAGGCGGATTAAAAAATATCTATCCGCCCGAAAATACAGAACTGGCAGAAAAGATTACCAGGGGTTTTGGGGCAGTGATAAGTGAATACCCTTTTGACATTCCCTACTCCCGGGGTATGTTCCCATCCCGTAACCGGATTATTTCCGGATTTTCACTTGGGGTACTTGTAACAGAGGCAGCTGTAAACTCAGGTTCGTTAATAACTGCCAGGGCAGCTTTGGATCAGGGTCGGGAGGTGTTTGCCGTTCCGGGGCCAATAACTTCGGAATTTTCAAAAGGCCCGTCTTATTTAATCAAACAAGGGGCGAAGCTGGTTACATCTGCAGATGAAATTTTAGAAGAGCTGGGGATAGATAAAAGTGTTAAGTATGAAGTATTAAGTATAGAAAAGGAAACAAAACTCACAGCAACAGAAAAGGTTATTTTAGAAAATTTGGTCAATGAAAAAATACATATTGATGAAATATGCAGAAGTTTAGGCTTATCCGAATCGGAAGTGGCTGCTGCCCTGGTTAAAATGGAGATTTCCGGCCTGGTCAAAAATTTAGGTGGGGGAACTTACATTAAAATCTGCTAATATAGATGTATGGACAGAAAGGGTAAATTGTTCCTTCTGGTGCTTGCAGTGATGGCCGTTACCGCAATAGCAGTTTTGAAAACAAATAAAACCCCTGTTTATAAAAAGGGTGCTTCTGGCACCTATGATACGGCGGTGGCTGGGGCAATTAGCCTTTATAACAGCATGGTTGTTTCCGGAGTAGATATGTCCCAGGGGCCATGCCTTACCAATGACCTTATGCCTGGTTGGGTTGTCGATGTAGTCCATAGCCCCCGGGAGGATATTGATGATTTGCCGGAAAACCAGTGCCAGGCTTATCTTGAGGGAAGAGCTGAACATTTTGTTGAACTGGATTTAAGCGGTAATTTAGTGAGAGTGAGATAAAATAAATTCAAAGTGAAATACCTGTCCCTGCCTATACATCTAATAAAATTCTGGTATCCCGAATCCCTTGCCGTATTTATCCGGACTTTTAAGAATTTAATAATGTTTTTGGAAGAGGACTTGGCGGTCGGCCTGATGGCCCGTCTTTTGTTTACCCCATTATTTCATGATTCAAGTTTTATAGGCAGGCTTTTAAGTTTTTCATTCCGCCTTTCCCGAATACTGATTGGGATTTTTGCAATGTTTTCCGGCTCATTATTTATTCTGGCTCTTTGCCTGGGCTGGTTTCTTTTACCAGTTTTGGCAATAGTTTTAGAAGGCAGTCAGGCTTTAATTGCACGGGCATTTATTTTTTCAGGGATTGTTATTTTCGTTCACCATATAGTTTCCCACCCGCACAAAAAAATCTGGAACATCAAAAGCCCGAGTGATATCTTTCAGGCAAGCTTTATTAAAAAACAGGATTTAAATATTAATCTACTTCTAAAAGACAGCCGGGTAATTTACCTTTTAGAGCTTTTGGAAATTAGGCCGGAACAGCTGGCTGATATAACTGTCAGCTCATCTAAAGATGAAATTCTTGAAAAAACCTGGAGTTTAGGGAAGAAAATTGGGGTTTCCTATCTTTCGGCCGAGCATTTTTTTGTCGCACTTTTGAGCCTTGTTCCGGGGGTTGAAAATAAATTATTAAAACTAGGGGTGGATCTTTCGGATTTTTCGACTGCTTTAGAGTTTATGAAAAGGCGGGCTGATCTTTGGAGAATGGTATTTATTTTCGATGAGGATTTTCATACCCGGCATTTAAGGGGTGTAAATAGGGGTTGGCTTGGTGTGCCAACCCCGGCTTTAGACTCCGTGAGTGAAGATTTGACAAAAAAGGCAGCGAAGGGGTGGATACCTGATTTTGTCGGCAGGCAGGAGGAGGTTTCAAGAGTTATTAATATATTGTCACTTGAAGCTGGCAGAAATGTTTTGTTGGTTGGGGAACCGGGTTCCGGACGCGGAGCTTTGGTAAGTTATCTAGCCAAGCTTATTATCTCAGGGGATGCCCCGGCCTCTTTGGCTACAAAAAGAGTTGTCCGTTTAGATGAAACAAAGCTTTTAGCCGGGGTTACAAACCAGGGTGAGTTGGCGGAGCGGATTAAAAATATTTTCGACGAGATTAGACTCTCCGGCAATATCATTGTCTATATGGATGAAATACAGAACTTTGGAATAGGTGAGGCGGGGACTAAATACAATCTTTATTCCCTGATGCTTTCTTTTCTTGAGTCATCCGATTTTCAGTTTGTTGCCGTTACGGATCCGGGAAGCTATACCAGGATTTTGGAAAAAGATAAAAGCTTTGCCCGGATTTTTACTAAAATCGAGCTGCCCCCGGCCAGTGTTGTTGAAACTATCGATATTTTAAAAAATCAGGCAGTTGAAAGCGAAAGGTACAAAAAAATAAAAGTAAGTATCCCTGCTTTAAAAAGCATGGCCGAGCTGTCCTCGGAATTTATCCATGACCTGGTTTTACCCGATGCAGCCATAAAAGTTTTCGATGAGTCTTTGGTATCTCCGGAAAACGGTTGGGTAACGAAGGCGGTGGTGGAAAAAGTTATTCAGGCCCGGAGCGGAGTGCCGGTCGGGGATGCCGGTAAAGAGCTGAAAGGGGAACTTCTAAACCTGGAAGAAACTATCCATCAAAGGATGGTAGATCAAGTTGAGGCGGTAAAGGCGGTTTCGGATGTTTTAAGAAGGGCTGGGGCGAAGCTTCGTGATAAAACAAGGCCAATTGGGTCATTCCTTTTTGTAGGTCCTACAGGTGTTGGAAAAACAGAGCTCGCTAAAACCTTAGCTGACGTATATTTTAAGGGGAAGGGAAGTTTCGCCCGGTTTGATATGTCGGAATATCAAACAGGTGATTCTATTAATCGGCTGATAGGAAAGACAGGTGAGGAAGGGGAGCTTACGGAAAGCATTCGCCAGCACCCTTACTCTATTATCCTTCTGGATGAATTTGAAAAAGCGGATCCTAAGATTCTGACTCTATTTCTGCAGGTCTTGGATGACGGAAGATTGACTTCGGGCTCGGGGAAAACTGTTGATTTTACTGACACTATTATTATTGCTACATCAAATGCCGCCAGTTTAAATATTGCCCAGGGGATAGCGTCCGGTGAAAGTATGGACGTCTTAAAAGGGGAGGTCTCAGGGGAGCTTTTAAAAATATTTAGGCCGGAACTTATTAACCGTTTTGATGATGTGGTAATTTTTAAACCTCTTTCCAGGCCGGATTTACAAAAAATTGTCAGTTTTAAACTGAAAGAGCTACAGGAAAGGTTAAAGGAGCAAGGGTTTTTGGTTGACTTTGACGGAGGGGTTTTGGAAAAATTGGCTGAGCGCGGTTTTGACCCTGTTTTGGGTGCACGGCCGCTTAGAAGATTAATCCAGGATACTCTTGAGGCCAGGCTCTCCACAATGATCCTGGAGGATAAACTCCCCAAAGGGGAAAGGTTTTTAGCAACAGAGCAATTATTAGTGTAGACTTATAGTTTTTGACTTTCTGTTTAAATGGTGCTAATATTGCCCAAATGAAAGAAAGACCGGAAAGTTACAAAACTAATTTAGCCCTAGCCGGGATAATAAGTTTTTCATCTTTTTTTGCTGCATGCGTGGAAAGGCCGGTAACCCAAATTTTGCCCCAGGGACCTGTCATGCCGCTTCCGGCACCCGATAAAAACATTTCGGCGGGTGTCGACAATCCTTCTGATCAAAAACCTCCTGAGAACTTAGCTTTGGAACCGGAGGATAAGGTTTTGTACCAGGAGAAAAAACTGCAGTATCTTTACGAGGAGGACCTTCCGGAGGGAACTACGTTGCGTATTGAAAGTGTTATTTATGAATACTTTGATTTACCGGATAAAATTAAAGGGAAAACAAGATTTTTCAAGGAAGTGCGTGAAGGGGTTGGTTTAGGCATGCCGGGAATTCCGGGCCAAACGGTAGAATTCATCCTTCCACCGGGTGTGAATTTAAAATATGTAGAAAAGATGGGATATCCGTGGAAGGATGCTCAAATTATGGATAAGGAAAGATGGATTGTTGTGGACAAAGAGGTACCTTTTACAGTTAGGGTTATTGATGGGTACGGCGAGCTAATAACCAATGGCCCTTTTGCTTTTCAGGTAGGGTTTGATAAACGGGATGGATTACAGACAATGAGGAATGAAGCTACTGTCTTCCTCCCTGATGGGCAGGTTTACGAAGGCAGAAGAGGGTTGGCAGTAAATTCAAATTGTGAAAACAAAGAACCTGTTGTTAAAGTCCATGTTTCAGGTTTAAAGAAAGAAAGACCTGAGGAAGTGACCCTCTTGGTTATTCAAAAAGGCAACAGAAATTCCAGAGTTTTAGCAATAATGGATGAGCGTGATGAAAGGTTTTTTAGACAAACTTTTAATCCGGATAGCAAATATAATGCCGGGGCAGCGGATTTTAAAGTCAGAGAGGGAGAAGAGGTAAGTTTTTCAATTCAAAAGGCAGTTTTACGTATTGAAGACGGAGAGAGAAAACCATTTTTTGGGAGGGTTATAGATCGGGTCAAGCATAAAATTGCTGCTTGCCACTAACTCACTTTACATAAATTTTATTTTTTGCTTTAATTCAGTTAAAATCCACCTATGGAAAAGGAAATAGAAAATTCCGAGACTAATAACCAAACAATTGTATTAAGTCAACAGGAGCGGGCAAGCCTGGTGGAATATCTCCTTACAAACGGTATTGATGAAGAAAGGCTGGATTTTCACCGCCGGACCTGGAAGTCGGTTATGACGGAGGATGCTATTTTAGAGCTGTTGAGGTGGAGGTTAGACAGGGGGAAAAAAGATCAGGAAAATATTCCAGCTGCAGAAACATTTTGGGACAAGTTAGGGGTAATTGGCCGGGAAAAAGACAGGATTATCGGGGCCTTGCACTACAAGATTGCCTGTTGGGGGGCCGGCTTTTTGCATTACCATTTAGGTATAGTCTGGGACGGGTTTGGAAGGTATGCTATAAGTGAAAAAAATAAAGGACGGGCACGCTTCCGTAGTTATTTGGAAAATAAAGATGGGAATCCGCCTTTAACTCCAGGTTAGGCTTTGCTTGACAACCCAAAAGGGAGATGTTCTACTGGATATAAGATGGTGCAAAAAGGTAGCCAGGCTGGTTTTGTCCAAGTCTTATTCATTCTCCTACTTTTGGCGGGAATTGGGATTGCCCTCTACTTAGTCCAAAATCCTCAAATTCTAAAAAGCCGGGCATCGGGAGGAAGTTTTATAAATGCTTTTGAGTTCAAAGATAAGGATGGTAACCTGATCAAGTGTGACAGTAGTACCACACCTCCAACCTGCACAACCAAGAGTTTGGATATACAAGTAAGAGTCAAAGATGTAAATGCCTTGCTGCCATGAGTCTAAAAAGTTTACTTGTTATAATTATTTTTTTTGTTGTTTTAACTTTTGTTCCTGTGCCCGAAGTTAAATCTGCCGAGCCTACCCTTCCCCTTAAGGTTCCAGTTCTAGTTCTGGCTTACTATCCAAGAGATCTTAGCCGTCCCGATTATCTTGACCCTCAAGAAACTGGCTGGGGAGGAAATAATTGGGGAAATTTAACAATCAAAGATTGGGAAGACCGCACGAGCCGGATGATTAACTCGGCAATCCCAATTATCAATGAGGCCACAAAATATCATGGATATAAAAACCCTAATGCTCCTCAATTTTTAAATTATTTTATTCTTGAAAACAAAAAATTTTATACTGCTATGCCTCGGGGCGTTAAAGTGCCATGGAATAATGCCAATAGACCCAACTATAGACAAATTTTAAGAGAACAGAATATTTGTGATTATGTTGACAATAAAGGGGTAAAGGAAGTCTGGATCTATAGCTACCACTCTAGCGTGATAGAGCCAGATGAGTCTCGCATGTCAAGTAAATATGGTGACATCAGTAATGCTCTACCTAAAGAAGAAAATATTACTCCGGAATTCAGAATGCCAATCTGTGGGAACTCTTATGTCCTCTATAATTTTACATATCAACCCACAGCCGTTATCGGAAATACTATCCATAATAGACTCCATCAAGTAGAAAACATTATTCCTTTTGCCGAAGGCCCAAGTTTCTGGCCGCCAGACCAAATAACCAATAGCAATGTCAAGGGGAGTATCTTTTGGGGTAATTTTGCTCTATATGGAAATCCAAGAGACGATATCAATGGCGAAGTTGTAAGATCGTGCGGAAATTCACATTTTGCTCCCAATTGGAATACCACTACCGACTATGGATATGATCTTCAGAATACAGAGTCTAATAATTGTGAGACCTGGCATCCTGACCGCAGTCAAACCCAATTTACTAGCATCAACTGTCAACGATGGGGATGTACTGATTATGGCTATTATAAGTGGTGGTTACAAAATATCCCTGGCTATAACAATGGAATTGTTTACCAGGGTAAAAAAATGAGAAATTGGTGGGAAGGGATGTATGATTTTAATGCTTTTATCGAAAAGGGGAGGTCTTTGTATGCTGAATCAATTTTCCAGACTACTTCCCTGCCTCCCAGTTCGGTGTCCACCCCGGTGGTTACTAATATACTTACCCCAACTACTGTTATTTCTCCGACAGTTACGGTGGCTCCACTTACTATTTCCTCAGTTACTTTCAGTGGGAATGCCCTAAATTCAAACGGATCCCAGTCTTTGATTACATTAACTAATGGTGAGAATAATGTTTATAATGCGCTGATAGATGTAATGGACTCAAAGGGAGTAGTCAGAAATTTTGTAGTTAAATTTGTTTATCAACCCCCGGTAACGGTAGTTCCCTCTATAACAAATACTCCTACACAAGTGCCT